>Ga0194063_10000094_pt1 | contig 59509 bp, 47 predicted proteins | sample SepL3720m_MetaG_FD_155459 | JGI IMG/M metagenome (GOLD analysis project Ga0194063, IMG submission 155459) | Anoxic zone freshwater microbial communities from boreal shield lake in IISD Experimental Lakes Area, Ontario, Canada - Sep2016-L373-20m | ecosystem: Environmental > Aquatic > Freshwater... | reverse complement strand
AGCTTGGTGCCAAGGAGCTGGGAGACCGGGCGGCCGAGGACATCGGCGGCGCGGGGGCTGACATAGGTGAACGTCCCATCCAGATCCATTTCCCACACATACTCCGAGGTCGAATCAATGATCTTCTGGAGCCGATCCTTGTTCTCTGTCAGATCAGCGGTCAGCTGCTCCGCCATCCTCCGGGCAGCTAATCCGGTTCTGGACAGCGTGAGAACCAGTGCCGCCAGAAGCAGGCTCAGAGCGGTTCCGCCGCCCAGGATCAACCAGGCCATGCTGTGATCCAGCGCTCCGCTCCCGGAAAAACTCAGGAGCCACCGGCACCCGGTCGAATCGCTTTTGATCAGCTCTTCCAGCCGGATGGTGCGCGCCGGTTCTTCCGCGCCGCCGGGCTGGCTGTCGTAGAGAAGGTTCTCCGGGGAGGCCGATTCGCCGTCATAGATTTTCAGGTGGATTTGCTGTTGCCCGGCCGAGTCCCAGCGGCCGAGAATCCCCTCCATGAGGTCTTTCATCCGGTAGGGGCTATAGACCCAGCCGAAGAGCGCGGCGCGCCGCTCGGCCACAGATTCATATGGCATTCCCGTGCGATACACCGGCGCAAACATCAGAGTGCCGGCCTGGACATCCTTCCCGGTCTCCTGCACCAGGGTGACCTTTCCCGAGAGCGCGACCTCGTCCAGATCCCGCGCGCGTTCCAAAGCCGCCCGGCGCACCGGCTCGGAGAGCATGTCGTAGCCGAAGGCCCGGAGGTTGCGGTCGGTGAAGGGTTCCAAATAAATGATGGAGGAGTATGTCTCCCGCTCGCCCTCCGGGCGGATCCGGTAGTCCGGGAATCCCTCGTCGCGGATCTCCTGCGTATGCCGCGCGAGCTGTTCCCGTGGGATCAGCCGCGCGAATCCAAGGCCCTGGATGCCCGGAAGCTTCCGGCTGATTTTCTGGCGTGCGGCAAAGTCGCGCCACTCCCCGCGGGTGACGCCATTGTTGTTGGCAAAAAACGCGACGCCGGCGCGCAGGATCTGCTCGTGTGCACGGAGGCGCTCTTCGATCCTCAGCTGGATCTCGGCGCACGCGAAATGGAACTCCTGCTTCGCATTCTCATCATCATTCATTTTGTGATGCCGCGCGGCAAAGGCGGTGACGAGCAACCCCGCCAGCAGGACAGTCAGCGCCCACCAGTTGCCACGGGCGCTCACGGCGCAGAAAAATCCGGTCAGAGTCTTTTCCGGGTATTTTATGGACGAACCCACCGATCGGTTGGGCCGCCCTTCGCCTCTCGCACGCTTCATCGAGCGGAAGTGTGATTTCTTCGCCCGGCGGCGTCAATCGCGAACGCCCGACGCCGCAAGATTTTCAGCGCCTCATGTGCGCGCCAGCATGATCACGCCCACGATGACCAGAATGGCCAGCGGGGGGAGGATTAGGAAATTCACGACGCGGGTCAGACCGTGGCGTTTGCTGAGAAAAAACTTATTCAAAGAGAAAGCCTGCGGTTCGCGCGAATAGTCGTATCGCGCCGATCGCCGGTCTGCCGGTGCCGACGGGGCTTTGTGAGACGCCCGATAAAACGCGGAATCTCCGGATCGCGGCCGCTCAAAAAAAACCGCGTGGGCCGGGTTGGAAGACGATGCCGGATGGTTGTTCCATCCGGTAAAAGGATATATGGCATTGGATCTTTTCATTCCAAGGGAGAGGCTGCGTCCTCGCAGTTCTTGATGAAAAATACAAAAAGCGGCCGCCGCCCGCTATCCCGTATAGACGGTATTTTTCGTATCCCCCCCGGATTCTGGAAAATCCGGCATTCTGGTGTCATTCAGAAAAAATGGTGGAGCGAGGAAAACAGATGACTCCATTCGAGGAGGAAATCAGTGCCCACACGGCAAGACGCCCATGCTCTCTGGGAAGACCTGCGAATGTCGCGCAGGCAGACGGTGGGATGGAGCGAAGCGCGACTGGAACGCCTGTAGCCCCGCCCGTGTCGGGCGTGTTCGCGGTGGCGCGCGTCCGACACGGACGCGGGTACAGCGGGGACGGGGCGTCCCGCCCGTTTGGGGGCTGGGTTTGCAAGCGCGGTCGAGTGTCTTTCGCGACGCCCGTACCCACGAGGCTCCGCGTCTCACAAGCTTCCCACGCAGGTCAGGATGTCTGATCGTATTATTTCGCCGTTGCGATTTTTACCCGCTTAAGATGCCCGTTGGCGTTGACGAGCACGCGGCCGCTTTCAAAGAGATCCGCCAGCGCGGCGACCGTCTCCTTGCTGTTGCGTGCACACGAGCCGACAATCTCCACCAGATCCCCCAAGGAATATTTTTCGCGATTCAGCTTTCGGTAATAATTTTTCATACCTCTTGTTGAAAGATCAGACACTCTGCCGGGCGCGGACGTTCAAATTCTCTTCGTGAGCTCCTCCCACCGGGCGTAGAGGAGGGCGACTTCCTGCCTGCCCGCATCGAGTTTCCGGTTCAGATCCGGCACCTCGGCCCCGCGGGAGGCATAAAAACCGGGGTCGTTGAGGAGCGCGTTCCATTCGGAAACCTGTTCCTCCGCGGCCTGGATCGCCGGCTCGATGCCATCGAGCTCGCGCTGCTCGCCGAAGCTGAGCCGCCCGGACTTGGAAGCCGGCTTGGGGGCGGCGGCCGACGGCCCGGCGACCGGGCGGAATGCGGCCTGCCCCTGCCGGTCGCGCTCGGATTTTTTTTCGAGGTAGTAGGAATAATTTCCCGGCTGGACAACGATCCCGCCGTCTTCGAAGGCGGCGATCTGGTCGCAGATCCGGTCGAGGAAATACCGGTCGTGGCTGACGACCAGGATGGTTCCCTCGAAGTCCGCCAGTGCCTCCTCGAGCATGCGCAGGCTTGCGAGGTCGAGGTCGTTCGTCGGCTCGTCGAGCACGATGACATTGCCCCCGCGGCAAAGCACTTTGGCGAGCAGGAGCCGGGCGCGCTCGCCGCCGGAGAGCTTGTCCACACGCTCGGTCACCCGCGAATCCTCGAACAGAAACCGGCGCAGATACGCGCGGGCGGTGAGCGTCTGCTCGCCGAATCTGACCACCTCGCCGGAGTCGGACACCTCGTCCATGACCGTCCCCCGGCCGTCGAGCTTCATCCGCGACTGGTCAATATAATTGAACACGACCCGCTTGCCGATCGTTGCCTCGCCCTCGGTCGGGGCGAGCTCGCCCAGGCAGATGCGGAGGAGCGTGGTTTTTCCCACTCCGTTCCTGCCGACCACTCCCGTGCATTGGCCGGGACGCAGCGAGAGGTTCAGGTTCCGGAACAGCCAGCGCCCGTCCATGCTCACGCCGGCTCCGGCGAGCTCCACCGCGGTGTTTCCGATCTCGGGCGCGGGCGGGATGAGGAGATCCATCTCGCGCTCCTCCGGCGGCGCCTCGATCCCGGCGACCTGGTAGAACGATTCCAGCCGGTGCTTCGACTTCGACCGCTGGGCGCGCACACCGGCGCGGACGAATTCGAGCTCGGCCCGCAGGAACCTCTGCCTGCGCCGCTCGGACTGCTCGGCGATCTGCCGGCGCGCGGTTTTGGCCACCAGAAACGCGGTGTAGTTGCCCGGATGCGTGAACGCCCGCCCGCCCGCCAACTCGATGATCCGCGTGGCAATCGTCTCCAGAAAATACCGGTCGTGGGTGACAAAAATCAGCGCGCCCGGAAAACCGCGCAAAAATTCCTCGAGCCAGCGGATGGATTCGGAATCCAGGTGGTTCGTCGGCTCGTCGAGGAGCAGGAGATCCGGCTGCGAGGCCAGTGCCCGGCAGAGCGCGACGCGGCGCTTTTCACCGCCGGAAAGCGGTCCGACCACGGCGTCGAGCGGCGGGGCCGCCAGCGATCCGGCCTCGGCACGGATCCGCGTGTGAAGGTTCCAGCCGTCGGCGTGGCTGATCCGATCCAGAAGATCCGCGAGTTCGGCCTCGCTCCCGTCGCCCGCCTCGTAGCGGTTCATCCAGCCGACAAGATCCGACGCCCCAGCCTCGATGTTTTCCAAAACGGATTTCGTGCCGTCGAGCTCGAACTCCTGCGGCAGATACCCGACTCGCAACCCGCGCCGCCGCGAAACCTCGCCGGAATCCGGATCGGATTCCCCGGCAAGGATTTTGAAAAGACTCGTCTTGCCGCAGCCGTTCCGTCCGACAAGCCCGACCTTCTCGCCGGGTGAGACCGTCAGCGAAACCCCGTCCAGCAGGTGCTGCCGCCCATAGGCCAGACGCAGATCCTGCGTGGAAATGAGAGACGGGATCGCGGACATTCAATATCGGAACCTTGGGGTTCCCGTCGGCTTGGATCGCGCCGGAATGCTTTCGGGAACGACCTCCGGCTCAACGTTCAAGTCCGGGGGCGGAACGTTCGGATCCGGCAGCGGCGTGTCGTTGATGTGCGGGCCAGAGTAAACCGGACTGCTCTCGCCGCGCATTCTCCCGCCGCGTTTTTTCAATAACGGAGCCTCCGCGGCCGCAGCCCGGATCTGCTCGGGTGACCGGGGCGGCGCATCGGCCATGTTCTCGTTCGCAAGGTATCCGGTGCGCGAATCCTCCAGCTGAACCAGGCTGAATCCCATCTCGCGGCGGAGAAGCTTCACGCGGGTTTCCGTGCGCAACGACGCGTCAGGCCCCTTCCCTTGCATCGGTCCCAGCCGATAAAATGGCGAAAAATCCCGGATGACAACATACTCCGGCGCCGTTTCGGGAGCAAAAGTCACCACCGCACATCCGGAGAAAACCAGACAAACGGCCCCAACAACCGCGCGGTGCAGGACAGCCGCCGCCCGAAATATTTGAAAACCCGCCATCATGGATCCCATCATGTCGGTTTCCGCGCGCCTTGGCAACAGGATCCATCCCGACACAGGATCCATCCCGATCAGGATGGCTGACATCAGGATGGCTGGAAGTTGCATATCGCAGGAGGAACAGGCAGGATCTCGGGATGCAATTGGATTTTGATTTGCGCGGCGGCCCGCGGGCGGCCGAGACGCCTCCGGCCGGGCCGGCTGTGCTGAGCGTGGGGGCACTGACGCGGAAGATCCGGGAGCTGATCGAGTCCGGGCTGGGCGAGGTCTGGGTGGAGGGAGAGGTCTCGAACCTGCGCCGCCAGGCGTCCGGGCATGTGTATTTCACGCTGAAAGATGCGTCGTCGCAAGTTGCCTGCGTGCTTTTCGCGGGGCAGGCAGCGCAACTGCGCGGGATGAAATTTGAAGATGGAGTGCAGGTTCAGGTGTTCGGGCAGGTCACGGTTTACGAGGCGCGCGGCAACTACCAGATCATCGTGCGCCGGGTGCGGGAGCGCGGGGTGGGCGCGCTGCAGGCGAAGTTCGAGGAACTGAAGCGCCGCCTTGCCGACGAAGGGATTTTCAGCCCCGAGCACAAGCGCCCGCTCCCGAGGTTTCCAAGGAGGCTCGGCGTCGTGACGTCGCCGACCGGCGCGGCCATCCGCGATTTTTTGAATGTCCTTCACCGGCGGCAGAGGGGGATCGGCGTGGTGATTTTTCCCGTGCGGGTGCAGGGGAAAGGCGCGGCGGCGGAGATCGCGGAGGCGGTCCGGCTTCTGGGAAATCCGGCGGAGTTCGGGATCGAGCCGGTGGATGTGATCGTGGTGACCCGCGGCGGCGGCAGCCTCGAGGACTTGTGGGAGTTCAACGAGGAGGCCGTGGCGCGCGCGATCGCGGCGAGCCCGGTGCCGGTCGTGAGCGCGGTCGGGCACGAGATCGATTTCACGATCTCGGATTTTGCGGCCGATGTGCGGGCCCCGACCCCGAGCGCGGCGGCGGAGATTTTGAGCGCGGATGCCGGCGAGCTTCTGGAACAACTGGGGCATTTTTCCTCAAGGTTGGGTCGCTCGCTCGCCTCGCGGCTGGATACGGCCCGCGAGCGGGTCGAAGGCTTCCGGCGCACCGCGCTGTTTTCCGAACCCCGCCGGATGTTGCAGCAGAGCCGGCAGGACATCGACCGGCTGTCCGACGACCTCGATCGCGGGGGAGGGGACTGGGTGCAGGCGCGGCGGCTTCGTGTCGAGAGATCCGCCGGAATCCTTTCCTCGCACAGCCCGTCGAAAAAAATCTCCGTGGCGCTGGCGGATCTTGTACGGTTCCAGACCGCAATGCGGCAGGGCTCGGAGAAGCGCCTCGCGGCTGCGCGAGCCGACCTCGGCAGGCATTCCGCCGTGCTCGCCGCGCTGAGCCCGTCCGCCGCCCTGGCCCGCGGCTACACGATGACCTTCGCCACCGATGGATCCCTCATCCGCTCGGCCCGCGCGGTATCCGCCGGACAGGTGCTCGCCACGAAATTCGCCGACGGCTCCGTCCGCTCGGTCGCGGGCTGACTTCCGCCCCGGCCAGAGCCCTTACAAATAATGTCCCAGGTGGGACATTATTTGTAAAAGTTGAACGGAGGGACGCGGAGGGATTTGGTGTTTTTTTTGGCATGAGCCCGTGGGGTTCTGCCGAACGTGCCGGTTGACTCGCGGCACCGGGGCGGGTAGAAAATTCAGGCCTGTGACACCGACACTGGAAAAACTCACTCAGATTTACAGCCGTCCGCTTTTCGATCTCATCCACGAGAGCCGGCGGGTGCATCTGGAATTTTGGAACAGGAACGAAGTCCAGCTCTGCACGTTGTTGAGCGTGAAGACCGGCGGGTGCAGCGAGGACTGCGGGTATTGCGCGCAGAGCTCGCGATACGGCACCGATCTCGAGCGCCAGCCGCTCATGACGGTGGACGAGGTGCTGCCGGTGGCCCAGATGGCGAAGGCGAACGGCTCGACCCGGTTCTGCATGGGGGCGGCCTGGAAGGGGGTTCGGAAGGGCGACAAGAAGTTTGAGCAAATGCTCGAAACCGTGCGCGAGGTCGGCCGGCTCGGGCTCGAGGTCTGCGTGACGCTCGGGCAGCTTGGCGACGAGGAGGCGAGGGAGCTCAAGGAGGCCGGGCTCACCGCCTACAACCACAATATTGACACCTCGCCCGAGCACTATTCCTACATCGTCACGACCCACACGTTCGAGGATCGCCTGAACACGATCGGGGCGGTGCAGCGCGCCGGGATCAGCGTCTGCTGCGGAGGGATTATCGGGATGGGCGAGACGGTCACCGACCGCCTGAAGATGCTCGAGGTGCTCTGCCACTTCGATCCGCCGCCCGAGAGCGTGCCGATCAACTGCCTGATGCCGGTGCCGGGAACCCCGCTCGAAGACGCGCCGCCGGTGGATATTTTTGATCTGGTGCGGCTCATTGCCACCGCGCGGATCGTGTTGCCGCGAGCGAAAGTCCGCCTCTCGGCCGGCCGCGCCCGTCTCACCCGCGAGGCGCAGGCGCTCTGCTTCTTCGCCGGGGCGAACTCGATTTTTTACGGCGACAAGCTTCTCACTGCGGGCAATCCGGGCGTGGACGAGGACCGCCGACTCTTGGCGGATCTCGGCCTCACCGCCCAGGCACCCCACTCCGACCAACCTGTCCCCGTCCAATGAAAATCAGCATCGGCAGCGACCATGCGGGATTCGCATACAAGGAGCGGATCGTCGCGCATCTGAAAGAAGTCGGCCACGAGGTCGTGGATTGTGGGACGCATTCGGACGCGAGCACCGACTATCCGCTGTTCATCATTCCGGCCGCCGAGGCGGTGGCGCGGGGAGAAGCCGAGCGCGGGATCGTTCTCGGGGGATCCGGAAACGGCGAGGCGATCGCCGCCAACAAGGTGCGGGGCGTCCGCTGCGCGCTCTGCTGGAACGACGAGACGGCCGAGCTTTCGCGGCGGCACAACGACGCGAACGTCCTCTCGATGGGCGAACGCATGCTCTCGATTGAGATCGCCCTCCGGGTCGTGGACATCTGGCTGGAGACCCCGTTCGATGGCGGCCGCCACGCGCGCCGGATCCGGGAGCTCGATGGCTACGAGGCCGGCGGCGGGGTGGATGGCATGAGGGAAATCGCGGCCAGCCCAGCAGGATAAGCCGCCGTGGTTCCTTTCATCATCCGGCGGCTTCTCATCAGCCTCGTGCTGATTTTCGGAATCAGCCTCGTATCATTTTTCATGATGACGATGGCACCGGGAAGCCCGTATCCCTGGGGCGAGCTGAACCCGAAGATCACGCCGCAGGTGAAGGAGATGTTCCGGAAAAAGTTTCATCTCGACCGCCCGATCCACGAGCAATACTGGCTGAACATGCGGGATCTCTTCAGCGGCCGGCTCAAGAGTATCAAGGATGACCGCCCGGTCCTCGATCGGATCTTCGAGCGGATGCCCGCGACGATCACGCTCAACGTCGCCTCGATCCTCCTCTCGCTCGCCTTCGGACTTCTGCTCGGGATTTACTGCGCGCGGCATGCCGGGCGGCCGCCGGATTTTTGGGCCTCGCTCGGCGCGTTCGTCTTCATCGCCGTGCCCACGTTCTGGATCGCCAACCTCGCGATCATCGCGCTCGTCAAATGGACGTCGGTGCCCGTGCTCGGCACGCAGTCGTATGGGATCGACTTTCCGAATATTTTTTCTGCCGGGCTCGACCGGGTGTGGCATGTTGCGCTGCCGGCGATCATCCTCTCGCTCGGGGGGATCGCGGTCCAGTCCCGCTACATACGGGCCAGCATGCTGGAGACGCTCCGCGAGGATTACATCCGGACCGCGCGGGCGAAAGGCCTCGAGGAGGACGTCGTTTTTTACAAGCACGCGCTGCGGAATTCGATCCGCCCGCTCATCACCGGCATCGGGGGGCTTCTTCCCGCGCTGATCGGCGGCTCGGTGATCGTCGAGATGATCTTCGCGTATCCGGGGATGGGGCGCCTGGGATACGAGGCGGCGCTCGAGCGGGATTACCCGACGCTCGTCGCGCTCAACTTCATCGTTGCCGGGCTTGTCCTGATCGGGAATCTCGTTTCCGACATCCTCTATGCGGTGGTGGATCCCCGGGTGCGGCTGGAATAGAAGTGAAAAATCCCGGTTGACTCGGCACCGTGCGGCCCGATAAGTTGCCCGACTGCCCACGGCTTGCCCGCGGCTCATCAATAATCATTCAACACCTATGGAAATCGCGTCCCGCCTCACCGAACTCACCCCGTCCCTCACCCTTGCCATCGACAGCAAAGCCAAGGCCCTCAAGGCCGAAGGCGTTGACGTCTGCGGATTCGGCGCCGGCGAACCCGACATGGACACCCCGGAGCACATCAAGGCGGCCGCCATCGAGGCGCTCAACAAAGGGCATACGAAATACACCCCGAGCTCCGGACTCGCCGAGCTCCGCCAGGCGATCTCGAAAAAGTTTTCCGCCGACAACAAGCTGGCATACAAGCCCGGCCAGGTGATCGTGAGCAACGGGGCCAAGCAGTCTTGTTTCAACGCGATCGCCGCCGTCGTGAACCCGGGCGACGAGGTTATCATCCCGGCCCCGTTCTGGCTCAGCTACCCCGAGATGGTGCGCATCGTCGGAGGAGTGCCGGTCATCGTGAACACGAAGGAGGAGAACGGCTGGAAGATGACGGCCGGGGAATTTGAGAATGCGATGACCCCCTGCACGAAGATGGTCATCATCAACTCGCCCGGCAACCCGACCGGCTCGGTGTATTCGCGCGAGGAGCTTCGCGCGATTTCCGAAGTCGCCGCCGAGGAGGACATCTACATCCTCTCGGATGAGATCTACGAGAAGCTCACCTACGATGGGGCCGAGCACGTCAGCATCGCCTCGCTCACGCCCGAAGCCTATGACCTTACGATCACGGTGAACGGGTTCAGCAAGGCCTACGCGATGACCGGCTGGCGGATCGGCTACCTCGGGGCACCCGAGCCGATCGCGAAGGCGATCGATTCGATGCAGAGCCACATGACGTCGAACCCCTGCTCGTTCGCTCAGTATGGCGCCCTGGCGGCGCTCATCGGCGACCAGCAGTGCGTCACCGACATGCGCGAGGAATTTGATATCCGCCGCCAGTATATGTTCGAGCGCCTGATCGGGATCCCGGGCATCACAGCGGTCAAGCCGCTCGGCGCATTTTACGTGCTCGCGAACATCAGCTCGTTCGGGCTCAAGTCGCAGAACTTCTCCGACCGCCTGCTGAGCAAGGCGAATGTCGCGCTTGTCCCGGGCGTTGCGTTCGGGGACGACCGCACGGTGCGCCTCAGCTACGCGACCAGCCTCGACATCATCAAGACCGGCCTCGACCGCATCGAGGAGTTCTGCAAATCCGTCTGATCCGATGTCCGTCCTCATCGTCGGTTCGATCGCGCTGGATGACATCAAAACCCCGGTCGAGGAGCATCCGAACCTCCTCGGCGGCTCGGCGTCCTACGGCGCGGTCGCGGCCTCGTATTTCAGCCCGGTGAACCTCGTCGGGATCGTCGGCGAGGATTTTCCGAAAGAGCACATTGCGCTTCTGCGCGGTCGCCGGATTGATCTCGAGGGCCTCCAGATCGTTCCCGGAAAAACCTTCCGGTGGTCGGGCGAATACCTGTGGGACATGAACACCCGGGAGACCCGCTCCGTCGCGCTCAACGTCTTCGAGCACTTCACGCCGACGCTGCCCGCAAGCTACAAGGCGACGCCGTTTATCCTTCTGGCAAACATCGCGCCCGACCTCCAGCACCACGTGCTCGACCAGGTCGCGAAGCCGCGCTTCGTCATCGCTGACACGATGGATCTCTGGATCAACATCGCGAAGGACTCCCTGCTGCGGCTCATCGGGCGCGTGGACATGCTGATCCTCAACGACGGCGAGGCCCGGCAGCTCACGGGCGAGACGAACCTCGTCAAGGCGGCGAAGGCGATCCTGGCGCTCGGCCCGAAGTATGTCGCCATCAAGAAGGGCGAGCACGGGTGCCTTCTTTTTGGCTCCCAGAGCGAGTTCTTCAGCTGTCCGGCGTTTCCGCTCGAGGACATTCACGATCCGACCGGTGCGGGCGACACGTTTGCCGGCGGCCTGGCGGGGGTCCTCGCCCGCGAGAGCGACGACGGGCCGGTCGGTTTCGAGGCGCTCCGGCGCGCGGTCGTCTTCGGAACCGTTCTGGCCAGCTTCAACGTCGAGGCATTCAGTCTCGAGCGGCTGAAAACCGTGGACGCCGCCCAGATCGAGGAGCGTATCCGCGTTCTGCAGAGCATGAGCCGGTTCGAGGCGCTCTGAGCGCATCCCTTCGTCCGCGGTGTTTTCCGCAGTGTTTTCCCTCGCCAGTCAATAGGAAAATCGGCATGAATGGAACCAACCTGTTCATGCATTTTTCCCTTCCAGAATGACTGAATCCCCACAGAGCGGTGGCGAGCTGTTCATTGTGGACAACAGTGACGAGCACTGGAAAGGGCTGCGCTATCTCCAGGACTGGACAGAAATCGCGAGCGCATTTGATGTTGCCACTGGCTTTTTCGAAATCGGCTCTCTTTTGGCGCTGGATGGGAAGTGGCAGCAACTGACAAAAATTCGAATCCTCATGGGTGACGAAATGTCAGCCCGCACCCGTCAGGCTCTTCTCGATGGGCTCAAAGCGAAGATCGCCGAGAGACTTGACACCAGCATCGAAGAAGAAAAAGAAGGAAATGATTTCCTCCGGGGTGTCGCTGCCATCATCGAGGGGATCCGAACAAAAAAGATTGAGTGCCGGGTTTACGCAAAGCGCAAGTTCCACGCGAAAGCCTACATCACGCATCCGCGAGTTTCAGTCATCGGTTCGGTTGCGCTGGTTGGGTCGAGCAATTTCACGCTTCCCGGGCTGACTCAAAACATCGAGCTGAACGTCCAGATCCGCGCTCCCGGCGACGTTGCCGACCTCCAAGAATGGTTCGAGCGATATTGGGCTGACGGTGAGGACATCTCGGAAGATGTGATTCGGGTAATCGAGCGTCAGATCGCTGCGTATTCTCCGTTTCAAGTCTATGCGAAGGCATTGCAGGAGCTTTTCCAAAGCCGTGAACTCGCCCCCGCAGCATGGGATGAGACGGAATCAAAAATGTATCCGCGCCTCGACCCGTATCAGTGTGAGGCCTACCGCTCGTTGCTCAAGATCGCCCACCAGCACGGCGGGGCCTTTCTCTGTGACGGCGTTGGACTCGGGAAAACATTTGTTGGTCTCCTCTTGATCGAGCGGCTCATCATGCACGAGCGCAAGCGGGTCGCTCTGATTGTTCCAAAATCCGGGCGAATCGCGGTCTGGGAGAGAAACCTGAAAAAGCACCTGCCTCACCTTGTCGGTGACTTTTCCAATCTGGTGATCCTCAATCACACCGACCTCATGAGAACCGGGGCAGATCTGCCATATCGCCTGGATCGGATCAAGGAGCTCGCCGACGTGATCATGATCGATGAGGGGCATCATTTCCGCAATCGCGGGCTGGCCAACCTGGAAGGCGAAATTCGCTCGCGGTATTGGAAGCTCTACGACATCGCCGCGGGAAAGGCCGTCTATATCCTCACCGCGACTCCGGTGAACAACCACCTGACCGATTTTCAGCACCTGATTGAGTTGTTCTCCCGCGTCGAGAATCCGGGGGCTTTCGCCTCAACACTCGGAATCCACGCGCTGCCTGCCTATTTCACAAAACTCGAAAAACAGCTCCTGACCATCATGTCAGGCTCCTACGGCGAGCTCTTCGATCAAGCCGGCGTCGAGACGGAAAAAATGCTTTTCGATGACAAGCTCTTCCGCGAGCTCGTCGTCCAGCGCAGCCGGTCGTATGTCCGCAAAAGCCAGGAGCAGCACGGCGGGCGGGATGTCCTCTTCCCGGAGAAGCAATCGCCGAAGGTCGTGGCGTATTCCGTCAAAAAAACCTACGGCCATCTTCTCGGAAAACTGGAAAAATCCTTCGCGAAGGACAAACCGCTCTTCGCTCTGGCGCTCTACTATCCGCTGGCCTACTGGAAGGGCGATCCGACCCAGCTCGACCAGTTCGATGTCAACCGGCAGAAGCAACTCGTCCGCCTGATCCGGATCCTCTTCTTGAAACGTTTCGAGAGTTCGATTGCTGCTTTCGATTCCTCCTGCCAGGTCATGCTCCTCAAGCTTCTGGCCTTTTTGCGCAAAAACCTCGACCGGGCAAACCCGGTGGAGATCGCCCGATTCGAAAAATGGCAGGCGCAGAACGAGGAATTGCTGGACAGCGTCCGGAAGAAACAGAGCGAACTCCGCGAGGAGGAGGAGTCCGAGGAAAATGAACTCGGCGATGACTACCTCGAAGATTTTGAGGTTCTTTCCCGGGAAGACTACAAGGTGGATGAAATCATCAACGAAACCTACAGCGACCTGGAGACAATTGTGGATTTTCTGGAGGAAGTATCCCGGCTGGACCCATCGCACGATGACAAGCTGAAGGCGCTGGTCAAGCTGCTGACCAAAGATCCGGTTCTCAAGAAGAACAAGGTCATCATCTTTTCCGAGTTCATGTCCACCGCCCGCTACCTGCGCAAACAGCTCGTTGCCGCCGGAATCAGCGGAGTCAGCGAGATCGACAGCGATAGCAAACGCGACCGTGCCGATGTCATCCAGGAGTTTGCTCCCTACTACAACGAATGTTCAACTGGGGCACTGGCCGCCGACAGCCGCGAAGAGATCCGGGTGCTCATCTCGACGGATGTTCTTTCGGAAGGCTTGAATCTCCAGGATGCCACACGGCTGATCAATTACGACCTGCACTGGAACCCCGTGCGCCTGATGCAGCGGATCGGCCGCGTGGACCGGCGCATGGATCCGGCCGTCGAGAAACGCCTCGTCGCCGACCACCCGGAGCAGGCCGAGCTTCGGGGAAAAGTCGTCTATTGGAATTTCCTTCCCCCGGATGACCTCGATGAACTTCTGAAGCTTTACCAGAGAGTTGCTCACAAAACCCTGCGCATCTCGAAGGTCTTCGGCATTGAGGGACGCAAGCTTCTCACCGAAAAAGACGACTTCGATGCCCTGCGGGATTTCGTCCACATCTACGAGGGCGAGGAAACCCCCGCTGAAAAGCTCCACCTCGAATACCAGCGCCTCCTTGCTGAAAATCCGGGCCTGGAGCCATTCCTGAACACCGCCCCCCTCCGGCTCTACAGTGGCAAGGATCACCCGAAGCCCGGCACCCGTGCCGTCTTCCTGTGCTACCGCCTCCCGGCGGAGGACAAAACGCTCCCTCCCGAGAATGCCTGGGAGGGCGAAGCGAGTCGCACCGGATGGTATCTCTACCTCCTCGACGATTCCACGATTCTCGAAGACTCCCCACGCATCGCAGACGTCATCCGCAGCACTCCGGAAACCCCGCGCATCTGCACGCAGCCCGCCGAGTCTCTCCGCGAGATCCGTCTCAAGGTAGAAAAACACATCAAGAACACCTGCCTCAAACAGATCCAGGCCCCCGTCGGCATCAAACCCCAGCTCAAATGCTGGATGGAGATCAACTGAAGAATATGGTTTCGGCCTTGACATTTTTTCCGAATCGGATTGCTTCATTTCATACATCCCTCCTGTCCGTTTCGACGGCAGGACGCGGGGCGGTTCCTTCGGGAACCGCCCCTGCTTATTTTTACGCCAAACGATGACCCGTCGCAGCCGAACCATCGTTTACGTGGACGGGTTCAACCTTTACTACGGGGCGCTCAAGGGAACCCCCTATCGTTGGCTCGACTTGGACAAACTCTTCAGGAGCCTTTTTCCAAGCAATGACATCGTCGGAGTTCGCTATTTTACCGCTCGCATCAACGCCTACCCCGGTGACCCCGATCAGCCTCTGCGCCAACAGCTTTACCTGCGTGCCCTTGCCACGCGTCCCTCGATATCGATCATCGAGGGCCATTACCTGTCGCACCCGAAATCCATGCCGCTTGTCAACCCGAAGCCGGGACAGGGCCGCTTCGCCGAGGTTCAATTTACGGAAGAAAAAGGTTCGGACGTGAACCTCGCATCCCACCTGCTGCTCGACGCTTTTCGGGATCGCTACGATTGCGCGATTGTTGTCTCTGGGGACTCCGACCTCGCCACCCCGATCCGCATGGTCCGAGAGGAACTCAAAAAGACCGTTGGAGTCCTCCTGCCTCAGCGGGTGAGCGGGTCTCACGGCCTTGCTCCCCGAAAGTCCGCAAAGCTCAGGCAGGTAGCAACATTCTTTCGCGACGGGATTCGAGGCGGCCCCCTCGCCGCTGCTCAGTTCCCTCATGCGCTAACCGACGCCACCGGCTCATTCCACAAACCGCCATCCTGGTGAAACATTCCCAATTTCCCATTTCGAATTTCCCATTTGTCCAAAATGACCCGCCACATCCGCGAATCCGAACAGCTCCGCCACATCCGTTCCCTCCGGGAGTTGATCCCGTTCCTCCGTGACGAACTCGACTGGCCGATTGATTCCGAGGACCCGGAGGACATCACGTTCGACTACGACCCGAAGGAACTCGGCATCGAAGAATCCACCGCCGTTCGGATCAAGGAGATCAAGCAGCTTCAACCACTCACTGGCGGGCAGCCGTGGGGGATTTTCTGGGTCAGCTTCGAAAAGAAGAGCCTGCCAATTGTCGTCCTCCGCCGCGTCCTCCGGGCGCTCGTGATCAAAAAGCGGGCGGCGCACGGAGAACGCGCGACATGGAAATCCAACGACCTCCTTTTCCTGTCAGCCTACGGCGAGAGTGAGCACCGGGAACTCGCCATCGCCCACTTCTCGGAGGAAACCATCGGCTCCCCGGCCCCGACGCTCCGGGTGCTTCAGTGGGATGGCGACGATACCGCGCTCAAGCTGGATGACGTCCTGGAAACCCTCCGCCACCGGCTTCGCTGGGATGAGGCGTTCATCAAAGATCACGAGCGCTGGCGCAACCAATGGGCGTCGGCCTTCCAACTCCGATACCGCCATGCGATTCGAACTTCCGAGGAACTGGCCTCAGCCTTGGCCGAGGCTGCAAAGAGGATTCGCTCTCGTATCCGTGCAGTGCTCCGCCTTGAGGATGGCTTTGGCGAAATGCGCAAACTGCAACGGGCATTTCAAAGATCCCTCATCGCCGATCTTGATGACGATGCCTTTGCCGACATGTTCGCCCAGACCGTTACTTACGGGCTCTTCTCGGTTTCGGTCCGCCGCACGCTTCCTGGCGAGGGGACGGCTGTCACGAAGGAGGATGTCGGAAACCTCATCTACACCAGCCCGTTTCTCAAGGAGATGATGGAAACCTTCATGGGAGTGAAGACCCGGAAGGGCAACATCGACTTCGACGAACTCGGCCTCAGCGATGTCACCGACATCCTCACCGGCCCGGACACCCACATGGAAGTCGTCCTCCACGATTTCAACAACAAGACCCGTGGCGAGGACCCGGTCATCCACTTCTACGAGCGATTCCTCACCGCCTACAACAAGCAGCTTAAAATCCAACGCGGCGTCTTCTACACCCCGCAGCCCGTAGTCTCCTACATCGTCCGCAGCGTCCACGAACTCCTGCAGTCCGAATTCGGCCTCGAGGACGGCCTCGCCGACACCACCACCTGGGGTGAGATGATTGAAAGGAGCGTGGGCGTCCCGCCCGCAATAGCTGATCGAAGCGGGCAGGATGCCCGCGCTCCTTTGCTCCTCCCCCCGCTTACAGACGAACCCGGACAAACAAAAACCATCTCCCCGGACGAACCGTTTGTCCAAATCCTCGACCCCGCCACCGGCACCGCCACCTTCCTCGTCGAAGTCATCGACGTCATCCACAACCACCTCGAAGCGAAGTGGAAAAAGAGCGGCGCAGCCGCCATGCCGAAATTCACGGAGCGCGAAAGGAGCGTGGGCATCCTGCCCGCATCGAACGAAAGCGGTCGGAACGACCACACTCCTTTCCTCGATCCCTATTCCGACGTCGCCATCCACGAGCACCATCTCCCCCACTGGCAGCAGAGCGAAGTCTTCTACTTTGTCACCTATCGTCTCGCCGATTCCCTGCCCGCCGAAAAACTCCGCGAGTGGCAGGACGAAAAAGACGCGTGGTTGCGACATCATCCCGAGCCGTGGGACGTGAAAACCGAAGCCGAGTATCACCAGCGGTTCAGCCGCCGCATGGACGAATGGCTTGATGCAGGCCATGGAGCCTGCCTTCTCCGTGAATCCGCCCATGCCAAAATCGTCGCCGACGCCTTCCTGCACTTCGATGGCAAGCGATACGACCTCGATTCTTTTGTCGTGATGCCGAATCACGTCCACGTCCTTTTCAGACTCCGGGCGGGCGAGGTCTTGGAAAAAGTCATCCACTCGTGGAAAAGTTTCACCGCCAAGGCCGTGAACAAAACCGCACAGGAGCGCGGGCGTCCCGCCCGCACCGGCCAAGTCTGGCAGGAGTCACAGGAGCGCGGGCGTCCCGCCCGCACCGGCCAAGTCTGGCAGGAGTCACAGGAGCGCGGGCGTCCCGCCCGCATCGGCCAAGTCTGGCAGGAGGATTATTGGGATCGCATCGTTCGCAACCATCCCCATCTCGATGCCATTCGCCGCTACATCGCGGCGAATCCGACAGCAGGCGGCGGGGGCGTTCTCTGGCAACGGAGAGCGGACGTCAAAGGAGCGCGGGCTTCCAGCTCGCAACTCTCAAGCGGGCAGGATGCCCGCTCTCCGTTCGCCACTTTCGCGGCCTACTGGAATGAATACGTTCCAAAAGCGCTGCTGCCGCGCCTCCACGCCTTCGAACTGATGATGGCCCCCTACGCCATCGCCCACATGAAAATCGGCCTCAAGCTCGCCGAAACCGGCTACCGCTTTGGCACGGATGAACGCGCGCGAATCTACCTCACCAACGCGCTCGAACCTTGGCAAAAATCCCCAGCGCTCCCCGACTTCGACGCCCTCGCCCACGAAGCCGCCGCCGTGAATGAGATCAAACGGCACAAGAGATTCACCGTCGTCATCGGGAACCCGCCGTATGCGGGCATCTCGTCAAACATGACCGAATACGCCCAGCGCATCGTGGATGCCTACAAGTTCGTGGACGGTGGCGCGCTGAACGAAAGGAAACTCTGGCTGCAAGATGACTATGTGAAGTTCATCCGCAAAGCGCAGACGACCATCGAAACGACTAACGTCGGCGTCTTCGGCTACATCACCAACCACGGCTTTCTTGATAACCCCACCTTTCGTGGGATGCGGCAGAGTCTCATGGAAACGTTCCCGCGCCTTTGTGTTCTCGACCTTCACGGCAACGCGAACAAGAAGGAGCGGTCGCCCGATGGTTCGGTGGACAAGCCCGTGTTCGACATCAAGCAAGGCGTCGCCATCTGCTTAGCCACTCGCGGCGGCGGAAAGCCCAGCGTTGCACATTCCGAGATTTGGGGAACCCGTGAGAGCAAGTATCAATGGCTCGTTTCTCACAGCGCGTCGCAAACTATTTTTGGCACACTCGCACCCGACTCGCCATACTACTTCTTCAAGCCGCACGGCATCGAAAGTCGTGCTGAGTATGATGAAGGTTGGCGCATCCCTGACATGTTTCCACTCAACACAGTTGGTTTTGTGACGGCACGCGACGCTCTCACGATCCAAGATTCTGAGGATGAAATGTGGAAAGTGGTGGAGCGATTCGTTTCGCTCAGTGAGGAGGGGGCGAGAACTGAGTTTGATCTTGGCAAGGACGCTCGCGATTGGCGCGTCGTGACAGCTCAAAATGACATTCGGAAATCGGGACCAACGAAAAAACTGGTTCAGCGCATCCTTTACCGACCGTTCGACTTTCGCTTTTCCTATTACACGGGTAACTCGCGTGGTTTCTATGCTTCACCTTGCAGCAATGTGATGAAGCACATGATTGCAGGGAAAAATTTGGCGCTCTGTTTTAACCGCCGCGAAGAGTTAACGGTAAATTATTCCCACTTTTTGGCAACGCGTTTAATTACAGAGCATGGCTTGCTTTCCAGCAAGACAACGGACTCGCAAGCCCCATTATACTTACTCGCAAAGGATGAAGATGACGCTCATCTGTTCGCTGGCACTGGGTCGCGTCCGAATCTTGGCAGCCCATTTCTCGCCGCGCTCGCAAAGAAACTGAATCTTCGGCCAAGTGGTGACTTTGGCCTCCCCTCCGGCCTGATGCCCGAAGACATCTTTCACTACGCCTACGCGGTGTTTCACAGTCCCGGCTACCGGAGCCGCTACGCGGAGTTTCTGAAGATTGATTTCCCGCGCCTGCCGTTGACCGGGAACCTGGATTTGTTCCGCGCGCTGGCCCGGCTCGGCGGCGAGCTCACCGCCCTGCACCTGCTGGAATTTGAAAGGAGCGCGGGCGTCCCGCCCGCATCGTTCCTCAACGGCGGGCGAGACGCCCACGCTCCGGTCGAAAAAATCTCGTGGTCGCGTGACACCGTCTGGATCGACAAGGCGCAGACCATCGGATTCAAAGGCGTGCGCGAGGACGTATGGGACTTCCACATCGGCGGCTACCAGGTCTGCGCGAAATGGCTCAAAGACCGGAAAGGTCGCACCCTCACGAAAGACGATATCGCCCACTACCAAAAAATCGTCATCGCCCTCAGCGAAACCATCCGGCTGATGTCCGAAATTGACGAAGTCATCGCCACCCACGGCGGCTGGCCCAGCGCGTTTGCCACGCCAACCGCCACCTCCGCGAAAACCGCATGAAACCAACGGCTCCGAAATCATGGCTTCCATGGAACAAACAATACCCGCCGGGAACCGCCCGGTTTTTCTGAAAACTGAACACTGAAAACTTGATCTTCGCCCCATGCGCATCGCACGTTATTTCATCTACGGGCTTCCGGTTCTCCTCCTCGCGCTGATCGCTGCCAGTTTTCTCAACTCGGCGTTTCTCGCGACTTCCAAGAAGAACGAGATGTCGCTCGGCGTGCTCGGCGAGCCGTCCAGCCTGAACCCGATCCAGCAGGCCGACAGCGCGGCCTCGCAGGTTTTCTCGACGATTTTCAACGGGCTTCTCAAGTATGATGAGAACCTCGAGATCACCGGCGACCTTGCGAAATCCTGGATGCTCAGCCAGACGACGACCGTCGTCTTCAAGGACTCCGCCTCATCGTCCGCGGCGATGAAACTGGTGGAATCCTGGAGGCCGGAATGGGAGGGCTGGAAGCTCGAGGCCGCGCGGATCGAGGGGAACTTCCTTCTGCTCTCGTTCACCGAGCCCGGGCTCGCCACCTCGCAGGAAATTTTCGGGCGGCTGCCGAAAGACTCGCTCCAGCCGCTGGTCACGCTGCGCGTGCAGGTGAAGGAAAACGCCCGCGCGGTTCTTGAGGAATTCCGCAAGGCTCATCCCGCCGCGCGGATCGTGCGCGATTGGGTGGAATCCGGCGCGGTGTTCGAGCTGACGGCCGTTCCGGAAACCAAGCCGCTCATCGAGGCCTGGCTGGCCGAGCACGGCGGCGGCGAGGTCGCCTACGCCGGCCCGGTCGAGTTTCTGGCCGAGCCGCTCGTCGTCTTCACCCTGCGCGACCGCGTGCGCTGGCACGACGGAGCGCCGTTCACCTCGCGCGATGTGGCGTTCACCTACCGGGCGATCATGGACGACGCGTCCGCCTCGCCGCGCAAGCCGGACTTCGACCTCATCCAGAGCATCGAAACCCCCGGGCTCCGCACGGTGCGCGTCACCTACCGGAAGCCGTATTCCCCGGCACTGACCAGTTGGATGATCTCCATCCTCCCCGCCCACCTCCTCGAGGGCAAACCGCAGGAATGGTGGGCGAAAAATTTCAACCGCCATCCGGTTGGCACCGGGCCGTTCCGGTTCGGCGAATGGAAGACGAACGAGTTCATCCGCGTCGTGCGGAACCCGGATTATTTTGCCGCGCCCGGGCCGTGGCTGGACGCGATGGTATTCCGTTCGCTTCCCGACCAGCTCTCGCTCCGCCTGGCCTTCGAGACCCGGCAGGTGGATTTTTGGAGTGCCGAGCCGTGGGCGGTCACCGCGTTTGAAAAAGATCCGAGGTTCACCGTCTTCTCCTCGCCCTCAAACGCCTACACCTATATCGGGTGGAACCTCAAGCGCCCGCTCTTCCAGGACGAACGCGTCCGCCAGGCGCTCGCCCATGCGGTGGACATCCCGTCCATGGTCAAATACATCCTCTACGGCCACGGAACCCAGAGCACCGGCATCTTCACCCCGCAGATGTGGTTTTTCAACCCGGACGTCGTGCCGTTCACGTATGATCCCGAAAAATCCCGGAGCCTCCTCGACGAGGCTGGCTGGATTCCCGGGCCGGACGGGATCCGCGTGAAGGACGGCCAACGGTTTTCCTTCACGCTCATCACCAACAACGGAAATGAAATCCGCCGCGACATCGCGACCCTTGTGCAGAACGGATTGAAGAGCATCGGCATCGAGGTGAAGGTCGAGCTCTACGAGTGGGCGGTCTTCCTGAAAAACCATGTCAACAAGGGCGACTTCGACGCCATCGTCCTCGGGTGGTCGCTCGGCGCCGAATACGACCAGTTCCAGATCTGGCATTCCTCGCAGACCAACCCGGAGCAGTTGAATGTCGTCGGCTACAAGAACCCCGGGGTCGACAAGCTCCTCGAGGAGATCCGCCAGGAATACAACCGCGACAAAATCATCTCCATGGCCGCCCGGATACAAAGCCTCATCTACCGCGAGCAGCCGTATCTGTTCCTCTACGTCCCGCAGGGCACCTCCGCCATGTGGAACGATTCCTACCGGGTCTGCCGCCCGGATGGCAAAGGAGGCTGGATCGAATCGCCCGTCGAGATGACCAAGGCCGGATGGAGCCACTGGTCGGACTGGTTCTACCGCCCGGAGTTCAAAAGCCGCCTGCCGAAAAAAACCCAATAACCGGAACCCTGCGGCACTCCGGGAGAGACCGGATGAGATGGAGAAGCTGGCTGAGTTCGGACTCGCTTCCCTGACGCTTTCCTGATAATGAATTGTCCACGATGCCTGATCCTCGCCTCGGTGAATTGATGAGGCGATTCCGCCCCATCGTGAAATCGTTATAGGCCATGCCTCGGCAGCGTAGAAACACAGCACCAGTGGATCCGGACCAACTCGGCCTCAACCTGCGCGGCGAAGGTTTTGAAGGCCCCTTGGAAGCGCGCGGCGTTTTCTCCACGGCATATCTTGCCCGTCACCTCCGCAATGCACCTGATTTTGCCAGCGAGAACGACGTCACAACGGCTTTTCGGGAGATCGCTGAAATCTGGCGCTTGCGGTTGACGGCGTTGGGGCGGCAGAACGAGGCATTCAATTGCTCTTCATTCCTCGAACCCATATTGGATCGTCTCGGCTGGCTTCGCATCCCGCAGCAGTCGATGCCGAACGATTTCGCCACCCGCAAGCGCCCGGACTATTGCCTTTTTACATCGGAGTCGGATTTTACCGCAGCATCGGAGGCGGACGCCAACACGCTTTTCCGGCTTGGCGCGACTGTGGTTGAGGCGAAGAAATACGGGCACCCTCTCGACCAGCTTTCAAACAACGAGACGCCGGGGTGGTTTCCGAGTCAGCAGATTCAGGATTACCTGAACCACGCGAAGGACGCGAACGGGCGACGCTTTTTCAATTGGGCCATCCTCACCAACGGCTCGGAATGGCGGATCTACACGGATCGTTCGACTGTCGGCGGCACGAAAACGGCACCCGAGAAGAAGCTCCCGTTGCTTCCGGCTGCAAGCGGCATCGTGTGGAACGAACCTCCCACCGGCTGCGTGCGGCACGCGACCGTCGAAGAACTCCGCGTCCACAGTGTGCCGCGCGCGCTCTACGCGGACGCCCACAAGCGCGCCTTTTTTGAACCCCGCCCCGGAACGCTCGCGCTCTTTGATCGATTCAACGCACCGGTGAAACAACTCGTCTCCGAATGGTGGACGCGGATCGAGGACTCTCGCGCATTCGCCGGGAATCTCGGCGAGATCCGAAGCTATCATCGTACGTTGCGGCCGGGGGGCGTCACGCTGGTGGGACTCATTGCCGAAGGCGGACAGGGAATGCGCACCGCGAACAACGCCCGTTTCCTCGCCTATCTCGAAGGCACTCCGCAGGCGGGAGAACTGGACAAGAAAGCCGCGGAATGGAGCGCGGCATGGCTGGGCAAACCGTCCATCGCGCCCGCGTTCCGCCAGTTTCTCACGGAAGCGGGCGGCAACCCGGGCAGTCCCGTGCGCAACCGCGCGGCGAGGAAGCCTGCTCGCGTCGGCCATTTCCGAAAGCGCACTCGGTCTGCGTTCGAGCGAGGATTACACTGATCCTGCGGACTGCCCGCGCATCGCGACGATTTACAACGGCCTGTCCGGCCGGGGGCAGTTCGTGGCGTTCCGCAAAGGCGATCCCGAAGGCAGTCGGTGGGTGGACAACGAGCCGTTGTATTGTGAGTGGATCGCCGCTGCGGTGGATTGGCTTTCGTCGAGCCCGCTCGCACGCTGGCAGGGGCACAAGTTCTTTTTGACCGCCGGCGTGACATGGTCGTTACACGCGAATCATGTAGCCGCGAAGTGCCGATATCAGGAACCATGCGTTTTCGATGCGAGCAGTTCGCGGCTAACTTCGATCATCACCGCACTGTCCGCACGGGCATTCGTGGCGATTGCCAACTCCGACGTGTTCAGCTTTTTCCTCAAGAAATTCGTGAAGCACAATCAGGACATCGAGATCAACGACATGCGGATGATGCCGGTTGTTATCCCCACTCAGCAGCAGCATGAGCGATTGAACGAACTGGCCGATCTTTGCATCGAGGCGAAACGCGTCGAGTTCACCAACGCCGCGCCATCAAGCGAGCTTGTGGCACGCACGCGCGGCATCGGCGAGGAATTGCGCGACAATGCCCCCGGCTATCTCCATCCCGGCGCACAAGACTTTCTGCTCGCCACCCCGCGCCATTGCCTCTCGGTGCTCGGCAACGCGGTGAATTGGGAGGCGGAAAAACTTTACGGCGTCGAAGGACTCGGCCCGTTCGATGAGTTCTGATACCAAGTTTTCGAGTGGATTGATTCCATGGCTGGAAGCCAATGTCAAAGTCGGCTGCGCATCTTCCGCAAGCACGGATCAAAAGAACAACGAGCCCGCGTAGGAATAGAGCAGGAAGATCGCCGCGGCGATCGCGACGCCGGTCGCGCGCGCGGTTTTTTCATTCAGGATCGCGTTGTTCCAGCGCGTGCAGGCGGTCGCGAGGCACACCCAGGCGAGCGGCACGCAGAACAGCCACAGGCCTTGGTGCGCGAGCGTCAGGGCGAGCGGCGGAAATGTTCCCGCCACGTTGGCGGCATACCCGCCCGCCTTCAGGAGGACGTTCAGGGCAAGCATCCCGAGGGCGAGAAAGACAAACTGCGTGCTGGCGATCGAGAGAATCATGCGGCCTCCATGAGCGCCCTCCGCATCACGTCGAGCGGGGCGGGGCGATTGAACCAGATTTCAAAGGAAAGCGCGCCCTGATGCAGGAGCATGCCGAGCCCGTTCGCACATCTGGCGCCCGCGGCCGAGGCGTCCTCAAGCAGGCGTGTCCTGCCCGAAGCATAGACCGTGTCATAGATCATCAGGTTCGGCGTGAGGAGAGCGGGCGGGATCAGGGGCGCGTCGGTGCGCCGCATCCCGACGGATGTCGCGTTGATCACCAGATCCGCATGGGCGAGCTGCTCGCGCAGCGCGGCCTCGTCGAACCCGATCGCCAGCACCCGCTCGACAGGCCCGACGAGCCGGTCGCTGCGGAAGAACGGCGCGAGCTCGCCCGCCAGTCGCCGCGCCTTTTCGACCGTCCGGTTCACCAGCACAAGCCGCTCGCAGGATTCCATCGCGCACTGGACGGCAATCGCGCGGCCCGCCCCGCCGCCGGCCCCGAGCAGCACGATGCGCAGGTCGCGGAGATCCACGGAAAATTCCTCGCGGATCGCGCGCACGAGTCCGGGTCCGTCGGTGTTGAACCCGAGCAGCCTGCCTCCCTGCACAACGACCGTGTTCACGCTGCCGGCGCGCCGCGCGAAGTCGTCCGCCTCATCCACCGCCGCCAGCGCGGCCGCCTTGTGCGGGATCGTCACATTCGCCCCGATGAATCCGGCTCCGGGCAGCGCGCGGAACGCGCCCGCCGCCTTCTCCGCCGGCACATGGATCATCACGTAGCTTGCGTCAATCCCGGCCGCCTTGAGGGCCGCGTTGTGAAAGGCCGGCGACTTCGAGTGCTCGACCGGATCCCCGAAAACCCCGAGGCGCGCCGGCGGCGACACCCGCGAGAAAATCTCCCCGCCCGCGATCAAATCGTCCGCCGAATAAATGGTGCTCATGCTTCTTCCGGTTCCAGATCGGAAACCCGGTAGCGGGTGTGAAGGAGCTTCTTGACCATGCGCCACCCATATGCGAGCACGGACGTTTGGGAAAGTTGAAAAAACAGCATGACCGCCACCGGAGAGAAATGACAGCGGCGGAATGGCACGCGAGGCCGTATGAAACCTCGTGACACCTCCCGCATTCGTCCGGCTTCGCAAACGCCGATGACAGATCCTGTTTTTTATCCGCTTCTCAAACGCGTTTCGCGCTCGTTTTTTCTTTCGCTGCGTTTGCTTCCGCAGAGCGTGAGGCCGACGCTCTCCCTCGCCTATCTCCTCGCGCGGGCGTCGGACTCGATTGCCGACGTCGCTCCGGCACCGGCCGGCCTCCGCATCCGGCTGCTCCAGGGGCTGCCGTCGTTTTGGCCACAGCAGCCGCTCTGCGAACTGGGAGAGATGGGAGAGATGGGAGAGATGGGAGGGGCTGATTGCGACCTTCTCGAGGCGATGCCCTCGCTTCTTGAAATGCTGCGCTCCTCGCCCGACCGGGAGGAAATCGAGCGCGTCTGGCAGACCATCCGCTCCGGGCAGATTTTTGATCTCGAAAAATTCCCCGCCGCCGATCCCTTGCCCCTCGAGGAAGCCGGCCGGTACGCCGGACTCGTCGCCGGATGTGTGGGAGAATTCTGGACCGACGTCTGCTTCAAGCATGTTCCGGATTATTCCCGGGAATCCCCTGAGACGATGCGCCGGCTTGGGTTCTCCTTCGGTTGCGGGCTCCAGTGGGTCAACATCCTCCGCGACCGCCACGCCGACGCCCAGGCGGGACGCATCTATGTCGCCCCGCAGAATTTTTCCGCCGGGCTTGCCATCGCGCTGGGGCACCTTGCCGACGGGGCGCGCTACGTGTCCGCCGTCCGCTGCCGCCGCCTGCGCGCGGCCGCCCGCCTCCCGCTCCTGCTCGCCAACCGCACCCTCGACCTCGTCGCGGCCGCCCCTGATAACCCCCGCGTCAAAACCGGGCGGGGGTTCGTCTGGCGCAGCCTCGCGCTCGCCCTCCTGCGCTGAGCCCCCGCAAAAAAAACGCCGCCCGGGGTGAGCCGGGCGGCGTTTGCCATGGTTGTTGAGCGGAGGGCTACTTGGTCGGAACCGTCGCGATCGTCTGCAGGATTCTGCTCGCGATTTTGTAGGGATCGCCCTGGGAATTCGGGCGGCGGTCTTCGAGGTAGCCCTTGTATCCGTTGTTCACGAAGCTGTGCGGAACGCGGACCGAGGCGCCGCGGTTGGCCAGGCCGTAGTTGAACTTGTCGATCGACTGGGTCTCGTGCAGCCCGGTGAGGCGCAGGTGGTTGTCCGGCCCGTAAACCGCGATGTGCTCGTTCTTGTATTTGTCGAACGCGGCCATGAGGGACTCGAAGTAGGGCTTGCCGCCGGATTCGCGCATGTGCTTGGTCGAGAAGTTGGCGTGCATGCCCGAGCCGTTCCAGTCGAGATCCTTGCCGAGCGGCTTGCAGTGCCAGTTCACGTCCACCCCGTATTTTTCGCAGAGGCGGAGGAGGAGGTAGCGCGCCATCCAGACCTGATCGGCGGCGGTCTTCGAGCCCTTGCCGAAGATTTGGAATTCCCACTGCCCCTTGGCCACCTCGGCATTGATGCCCTCGTGGTTGATCCCCGCCGCGAGGCAGAGGTCCAGGTGCGTGTCAACAATCTCGCGGGCCACGTCGCCCACGTTCTTGAAGCCGACCCCGGTGTAGTATTCCCCCTGCGGAGGCGGAAATCCGCCGCCGGTCGGGAACCCCAGCGGCACGCCGTCCTGATAAAGAAAATATTCCTGTTCGAACCCGAACCACGCATCCGGATCGTCGAGGATCGTGCCGCGGGAGTTCGTCGGGTGCGGGGTGCCGTCCGGCAGGAGGACTTCGCACATCACCAGGGCGGCGTTCGTCTTGGTGGGATCCGCGAAGCAGGCCACCGGTTTCAGAACGCAATCCGAGCTGTGTCCCTCGGCCTGGCGCGTCGAGCTGCCGTCAAACCCCCACAGGGGGAGCTCGGCCAGCGAGGGGAAGGTATCAAATTCCTTGACCTGGGTTTTTCCGCGGAGGTTGGCCACGGGCTCATACCCGTCCAGCCAGATGTATTCGAGTTTATATTTCGCCATATAATGTTTGGTGTCTGATGTCCCTCACGCCGGCATGAGGGGTTTGTTTGATGTAGGTTTTTTCTGTATCCCGACCGGCAGGGCTTGTCCAGCAGGTAGCAGGATCAATGCCAATTGTCGAAAAAAAATCTGCGCCCGAGATAAGCTGAAATCATCTTGACCGGGGGATCCGCCCATCTATAAGGATTGCTTATGAATAAATTTTTCCGCGCACGGTGCGCGGGAAACGGATCCGGCCCGTTATTCATGCCTCCGCGAAAGCGGGGGAAGCCGTTCGCCACGAACATTCCATATCCTTGCCGCCATGAAATTCTCACGCGTTCTTCCACTCGTCACGATTCTTTGCCCCGCGATTCTTCGGGCCGGAGAATCCGATCTCGCCCTTCCGACCGACCGCTCGCTGGCGTTCCCCATCGCGGGATTTTCCCTGCCCAGCGAGATGATTCTGTGGATCGGCCTGGCTGTGGCCGCGCTCGGAATGGTTTTCGGGTGGATGGAATACCTGAAGCTCCGGAAGCTTCCGGCGCACCGGAGCATGCTGGAGATTTCCACGCTCATCTACGGAACCTGCAAGACGTATCTCCTCCAGCAGGGCAAGCTTCTCCTTCTCCTGGAAGTGTTCATCGGCGCGGCGATGGTTTATTACTTCGGATTCCTCAAGCACAATGACGCCCCGACCGTGATCCTGATCCTGGCATGGTCGCTCATCGGCATCGGCGGATCGTTCGCCGTCGCCTGGTTCGGAATGATGATCAACAATGTCGCGAACAGCCGGATGGCGTTTGCGGCGCTCCGCGGGCGGGCTCTGGCCGTTTCGGAAATCCCGACCCAATCCGGCATGAGCATCGGGGTTCTGCTGATCAGCGTCGAGTTGCTGCTGATGATCTCGATCCTTGTGTTTGTGCCGCCGGCCCTGGCGGGGAGCTGCTTCATCGGGTTTGCGATCGGGGAATCCCTCGGCGCGAGCGTCCTGCGGATCTGTGGCGGCATCTTCACGAAGATCGCCGACATCGGCAGCGACCTCATGAAGATCGTGTTCAAGATCAAGGAGGACGACGCCCGGAACCCGGGAGTCATCGCCGACTGCGCGGGCGACAATGCCGGCGACAGCGTCGGGCCGACGGCCGACGGCTTCGAGACCTACGGCGTCACCGGGGTCGCGCTGATCACGTTCATCCTCCTGGCCGTTGATCCCAAATTCATGTGGACGTTCATCGTCTGGATTTTCGCGATGCGGATCGTGATGATTCCGACATCCATGATTTCGTGGAAGATCAACACCTGGATCACGAAGGGGTTCTTCGGAAAGCACAGCCATTTCAATTTTGAACATCCGCTGACGATCCTGATCTGGCTGACTTCGATCCTGTGCGTGGCGGTGAGTTATGCGGTGAGCTATCTCATGCTGGCTCCCGAGTATCCGACCCTGTGGTGGAAGCTGGCGACGATCATCAGCTGCGGGACGCTGGCGGCGGCGATCATCCCCGAGCTGACCCGCGTATTCACCAGCACGCGGAGCGCGCATTGCCAGGAAGTGGTCAACGCCACGACCGAGGGCGGGGCCGGGCTGACGATTCTCTCGGGGCTCGTGGCAGGGAATTTCTCCTGCTTCTGGAAAGGCGTCAGCATCTCCCTTCTGATGCTGGCCGCCTACCTGGCCAGCCTCAGCACGGTCGGCGACTACATGGCGTATCCCGCCATCTTTGCATTCGGTCTCGTCGCATTCGGAATGCTCGGGATGGGGCCCGTGACGATTGCGGTGGACAGCTACGGCCCGGTGGCGGACAACGCGCAGTCGGTGTTCGAGCTTTCCATGATCGAGCAGACGCCGGGTATCCAGGAAGAGGTGCTCCGCGACTTCGGGTTTGCCCCGGATTTTGAAAAGGGAAAACTTCTCCTCGAGGACAACGACGGGGCCGGCAACACGTTCAAGGCGACGGCCAAGCCGGTGCTCATCGGCACGGCGGTCGTCGGGGCGACGACGATGATTTTCTCGCTCATCCTGATGCTCAAAAAACAATACGGGTGGACCGATCTCTCGAATCTCAGCATCGTGGACGCGAGGATTATCCTCGGGCTGCTGATGGGCGGGGCCGTAGTTTACTGGTTCGCGGGCGCCTCGCGGCAGGCCGTGATCACCGGCGCCTACCGCGCGGTCGATTACATCAAGCGCAACATCAAGCTCAGCGGCAGCGACCGCGCCTCCGCCAAGGACAGCAACGAGGTCGTCAGGATCTGCACGAAATATGCCCAGCACGGGATGGTCAATATCTTCGGCGTCGTCTTCTCGCTCACGCTGGCCTTCGCCTGCTTCGATTCGATTTTCTTTGTCGGATATCTGATCTCGATCGCGATGTTCGGGCTCTACATGGCGATCAACATGGCGAACGCCGGCGGGTGCTGGGACAACGCGAAAAAGATTGTCGAGGTCGAGCTGAAGATGAAGGGGACCGAGCTCCATGATGCGACGGTGATCGGCGACATCGTCGGCGACCCGTTCAAGGACACGTCCTCGGTCGCCCTGAACCCGATCATCAAGTTCACCACGCTGTTCGGGATCCTTGCCGTGGAAATCGCGGTGAACTCGCCGCGCGGAATTTCGGCCGGAATCGGAGTGGTCTTCTTCCTCATCGGTCTCATCTTTGTTTACCGCTCGTTCTACGGGATGCGGATCTCCACCCTCCATCCTCTGGCGCACATCGCTTTGAATGCGAAGCGTTCCGCCGAGGACGCCGCCGGAGCCTGAGCGCGGGAAGCCCGCCTCTCTATATCGCCCGGGCCGCAAACACCTCTGCGCGCCCGGCCTCGAAATTTGCGCGCGCCAGACGGATCCTCTCCTCCGCGCGATCCAGCACCCCTTGATCCTTGGTCTCTCTTTCCAAGGCGGTCATCGGCGCGCTGACTCCTGCAAACCCGAAATTCAGGGCGCTCCCCTTGAGTTTGTGAGCGCACTTCGATACGGCGGCCACGTCTCCCCTCTGCCGCGCTTCTTCCATGGAGTCTAAAAGGCGGGGCGTCTGCTCAAGGAATTCCTGGTAGATCTCCACAAATTCCGGCGTGTAGCCAAACGCCACCATGTCCAATTGCTCCCAGTCCACCAATCCGCTCGATTCTCCCATACCCAATAAGCAAGGGATTTTGTCCGGTTTCGTCAAAGCCATCTTTTCACAAATCCAGATACTCGTCCGGGGTTTCGGCGGCGGGAATTTCTTGAAGGTCAGGTTTCCTCAGCGGGGTCGGTCGGGCCGGCGGCCGGTGGTTTCGGCGTGCGCGGGGTGACGAGCACCTTGTCGATCCGCTGGCGATCCATGTCGATGATCTCGAACTCGAATCCGTCCCAGAGAAATTTTTCCCCTGTGCGGGGGATGTGGCCGAGGCGGTGGAGGATGAATCCGCCGAGGGTGGAAAAACGGTTTTCGTCCTCGCCCGGCAGGTCGTCTTCAATGCCGAGGCTGGATTTGGTTTCGTCGATGTCGAGCATGGCGTCAATGAGCCACGTCCCGTCCTGCCGGAGCATGGCCTTCGGGTCGTCGCGCTGCTCGCGCTCCGGAAGGTTGCCGACGATTGCCATCATCACGTCGTTCAGCGTGACGAGGCCCTGGAGGCCGCCGAACTCGTCAACGACCAGCGCGATGTGCTTCCCGGATTTTTTGAACGCCTCGATGAGCTTGCCGGCCGGCATGGCGGTCGGCACGTAGAGCGGCGGGGTGACGAGCGTGCGAAGCTCGGCGCGTCCGGCCAGCGAGAGGTTCGCCCAGAGGGATTTGACCGAGACCATCCCGATGACGTTGTCGCGCGTCTCCTGATAGACTGGAAAATGCGAGTGCCCGCTGCCGGCGATCTTCCGCCAGTTCTCGTCGTCCGAGTCGTCGAGCGAGAGCCAGATCATGCGGGCGCGCGGGGTCATGAGATCGCCCGCCGTCTGCTCGTCGAGATCGAACACCCCCTCGACCATGTCCTTTTCCGCCTTCTTGAAGACGCCGGTGCTGAGGCCCTCGTCAATGAGGACGCGCACCTCCTCCTCGGAGACGGCGGAGTCCCTTGTCTTCCGGACGCCGAGTAGGGCCATGAGAAAATCGCTCGAGCGGTTGAGGAGATTGACGACCGGGGAGAAGAGCTTGGCGAGGGCGTTCATCGGACGCGCGAGGGCGGAGGCGATGCGCTCGGGGTTGTTCAGGGCGAGCCGCTTCGGCACAAGCTCCCCGATGATCACCGACACATACGTAATGATGAGGACCACGAGAAAAAGCGCGATGTAGTGGGCGGTCGGCCCGCTGATGCCGGGGATTTTCGCGACCCAGAGGGAGAGCGGCTCGGCGATGCGCGCGCCGCCGAACGCGCCGGCGAGGGTTCCGACGAGCGTGATCCCGACCTGGACGGTCGAGAGAAACCGTCCGGGCGACGATGCCAGCTCATGGGCGAGCTTGGCTCCGTTATGGCCCTCATCGGCCAAGGTCTTCAGCTTCGCTTTCCGCGCCGTGACGAGCGCGATCTCCGCCATCGCAAACAGACCGTTCGCCAGCAGAAGGGCAAAAATAAAAAGGATTTCCAGTGTGATTCCAGACATGTGACAGGCGGCCAGTCTAGCGAATCCTCTCCGGCGCCGCAATTGGAACCTCACGGGCGTAGGCACCCCGCGTCAGCCAGGCTGATGCCTCCGCTGAAAAAGCGGCTACTTTTCGATCCGGACCGCGCGGGTCTTGTCGAGCTTGAGGACTCCGGTTTCTCCGGCGGCGAGAACCGCCTTCGCGTCGGAAACTTTTTCGCCGCGCCATTGGACGCTGCCGCCCTCGATGAGGCGGCGGGCATCGGAGCGCGAGCGCGTCACCTGGAAGCACTGCGCGTAGGCCTCGACCGCGAGGCTCACGAAATCGCGGGCCGGCCCGGGGGTGAAGCCCGGCAGCTCGGAGGATTCGAGGTCGCGCGCGCTGAACCGACGGTTGAATTCTTCGAGCGCGTGCGCGGCCGCCGCCTCGTCGTGGAACCTCGCGGTGATCCGGCGCGCCAGAAGTTTTTTCGCTTCCATCGGATGCGCCTCCGCGCGCACCGGTTCGCCGAGAAGGAGGTCGTAATACCGCGCCATCAGCGCGTCGCTGATGCTCATGATTTTTCCAAACATGTCGCCCGGCGGCTCGTTGAGCGCGATATAATTGCCCAGGCTCTTGCTCATTTTCTGGTGTCCGTCGAGCCCTTCGAGGATCGGCATCGTGATGGCCACCTGCTGCGGCTGGCCCTCCTCGCGCTGCAGGTCGCGTCCGACCATGATGTTGAAGAGCTGGTCGGTGCCGCCGAGCTCGACATCCGCCCGGACCATCACCGAGTCCCATCCCTGCATGATCGGATACTGGATTTCGTGTGCACGGATCGGCTGGCCCTTGTTCAGGCGCTCTCGGAAATCCTCGCGCACGAGCATCTGCTGGAGGGTCACCCGGCTGTTCAGCTTGATCACCTCCTCGAAGCTCATCGCCTCGAACCACTCGCCGTTGAAAACGATCTTCGCGCGCTCGCGGCTCAGGATTTTGAACGCCTGTTCCTGGTAGCTCTTCGCGTTCGAGAGCACCTGGCCGTGGGTCAGCTGCGGCCTCGTCGCCGAGCGCCCGCTCGGATCCCCGATCATCGCCGTGAAATCCCCGATGATCAGAATCGCCTCGTGCCCGGCATCCTGGAACTCCCGCAGTTTCGAGAGCACGACGCCGTGGCCGAGATGGATGTCGGGCGCGGTCGGATCCACGCCCAGTTTGATTCTGAGCGGGCGTCCGAGCGCGAGCTTCTCCTCGAGCTCGGCCGGGCTGTGGACGGTTGCGCAACCGCGGATGAGGACAGAAAGTGCGGACATCGGATCAATGGGGTTTGTTCAGCAATTCCCGCACTTCGTCAATCGTCATCTTGTTGTTGATTTTTTCCGACATCTGGCTCACCGCGCCCGGCGCGCCGGCCTGGGGGATGAACGGGCGCACCGGCACCACCGGCGACCCGAAGGCCGCCTGCTTTGTCGCATCGTAATACCCGGCCGCCTCCGCCTTTTTCACCGGCACCGCCCGGTCCGCGTTTGCGATTGCGGATTTCGACCACGTCGAAGCCGCCTGCGTCTCATAAACCTTGCCTCCGAGCCACGGGTTCTTGATCCCCAGAAACGAGCGCTGAAAAGGATAGTCCTTGATGTAAGCGTCCCGCACGCCCGCAAACCCGTCCTTCGACTCGCTCGCCGGCCGCAGCATCACCGAGCTCGTTTTTCCGAACGTCTTCTTCTGCAGCGTGCTTGCCTGCTCCATATCCGGCTTCAGGACGCGATCCATGAGCTTCCGCTCCTGCGTCTGGGCATGACCCGACGCCGCAAAAACCAGAACCGACAAGCATGTAATCCCCCACCTCACGTCCGTAAACATAGCCCGCGCCCCGCCATCCTGCGAGACGATATTCCAGCTTTATTCGTAAGTTCCCGTGGTGACTCCGACCTGGCTTCTGGCTTTGAGGGATTTCCAGAGTGCGTCGCCGGCGTCATTTCCGGTGAGGAGGGCCTGGTAGGAGGCGATGATGCGGCGGGATTCTTCGGCGGATTCTTCGAGGAGTTCGATGCGGAAGTGGCGGAGCCCGGCCGCGAGGAACTGGGAGAAAAAGCCCGCGCCGGATTGCGGGACGGCATGGAAGAGGGTGTTCCGGCAGCCGGCGTCCGCGCGGAGCGGGTGGTTCATGCCGGTGCGGTCGCGGAGGTGGATGCGGTGCTTTTCGCAGGGCCGTCCGCAATTTGTGGGATCGGTGCCGCCGGACAGAAATGCGGCGAACACGCAGTGCTCCATGTGAAACATCGGCATGTGATGGTGGAGGGTGAGCTCGAACCCGTCCGGGGGTGCCTGGCCGAGCAGGGCGAGGATTTGGGAAACGTTGAGGTCGTGCGAGATCGTGAGGCGTTCGAGGCCGAGCCGGCGGAAGACGGCGGCGGACGCGGGGTTCGCGACGTTGAGAGAAAAGTCGCCGATCCGCCGCAGCGGGCTTTGGGAGAAATACGAAATGCCGCCGACATTCCGGATGAGCACGCCATCAGGCGCGGCCTTTTCGATGAGCTTGAAGAACCCCTCCTCGCCCGCCTTCTGGATGCGCGGGGTGGCGAGGAAAATTTGCGTGCCGCCGGATTGGCGAGCCAGGGCGACGGCGTCCTGGTAGCGGCGGATGTCCTCGTCATCCACAAGGACCTCGCGCACGCCGCATGCGAGAGCCGCGCGAAGCTGCTCGTGCGTGCGGCAGAGAACCGCGAGAAGGGGCGGCTCTGACGGAGCGGCGCCCTCCGGATTCTTGGAGGGATGGCCTCCGTGCCGTCCCATATTTTGGATTGGGAAAGCCAGCGCTGACGGAGCAGCGCCCTCCAGGTTTTGCGGCGAAGACGACGCGGTGAGAAATTCTTCGCAAAGCGATTCCAGGGTGGCCCTGGGCGATGTGTCGCGCGCGGAAAGCCTTGCGACCATTTCCCTGCGGAGCCTGTTGATTTCGGAAAGGGGCAGGATGACATCGCCCTCGAGGCGGTTGGTGATTTCTCCCAACACGAATGGCGTGCCGCCGAGTTTTCCCAACTGGGCCGCCAGTGAAGGGAGCGTCAGCGGGCGGGTCAGCGCGGGCTCGAGCAGTGCCTCCGAAGAGATCGCGATTCCACGGCATTCGAGCACGAGCGGCCGGCCGGCGGCGCCGCTGACAGTGAAATCCAACGCCGCTTTCCTCGACGGGCGTCCGGAGATTTTTCCCGAGAACGATTTGCGCAGCTCGCGATCGAGCGCGGGATCGTTGGTTTTCCAAACGCGCGTCCCCGGCGGGATCGCTTGGAAGTCGAGCTTGCCTCGCTCGAAAAAAAGTTTTGCCCCGCGGATCTCGAAGATCCGCCCGCCCTGCTCGCGGTCCGGGTCGCCGCCGGTGTCGAAGACGATTCCGTCACCGGGCTTGAGGTGCACGGCGGGATCGACGATCTCGACGTGGCGGCTGCCGGTGCGGGCGACCCGGCCGACGAACGCCCCGCGCTTTTTTCCGAACCGCGCGCCCACGAGCTCCTGATGGTTTACGCCGTGGATCCATCCGGTCGAGAACCCGCGCGAGAACGTCATTTCGAGCCGGTATTGATCGTCTCCAGTGACCTCGTGCGGCCGTCGCTCCAGCGCGGCATTGATCGCCTTGCGATAGACGGACGTCACCGCCGCGACGTATTCCGGCGACTTGAGCCGACCCTCGATTTTGAAGCTCACCACTCCGCGCGCGATGAGGTCAGGGATTTCCCGGACGGCGGAAAGATCCTGCGGGGAGAGGAGGTAGCGCCTGTCGCCGAGGTTCTGCAGGGCGCCGTCCAAGATCAGCTCGTAGGGCAGCCGGCACGCCTGCGCGCACTCGCCGCGGTTCGCGCTCCGGCGACCGAGCGCCTCGCTGGTGAGGCACTGGCCCGAGTAGGCCACGCACAGCGCCCCGTGCACAAAAACCTCGAGCGGCAGAACCGGCGGAAATTTCTCGAGCTCGCGCAGCGAGACCTCCCGCGCGAGGACGACCTGTCGGACTCCGAGCGATTCCGCAAACCGCACGCCCTCCGGCGAGGAGATCGTCATCTGCGTCGAGGCATGAACGTGGAGGTCCGGGAACATCCTCCGCGAAATATCGGCAAGGCCGACGTCCTGGATGATGACGGCGTCCACGCCCGCGCGGTCGAGCGCCTGCAGCTCGGCCACGGCATCCGGCAGCTCGTCGGTGAAGATCAGGACGTTGAGCGCGACGACCGCTTTGACCCCGTGGCTGTGAAGGAACGCGACAAGGCCTGGCAGCTCGTCGTCCCGGAAATTATCCGCGCGCATCCGGGCGTTGAACCGGGGCATTCCGAAATAGACGGCATCCGCGCCGTTGGCGACCGCCGCCCGCAGGCAATCCCAGTCGCTGGCCGGAGCGAGCAATTCGACAGACATGCGTGCAACCTAACCGCCCGCCCGCCTGCCCGCCACTCCAAAGGGCCCTGCGGCCGGCGCTATTCGCCGAGGCGTTTTCCGGGGATGAGGTAATGGATCGCGTAGTCGCGGATCGCCTCTTCGAGCGGGGTGGTCGGCCTGGTGTAGCCGGCGGAGCGGATCTTCGAAATGTCCGCGCACGTGTGGTATTGGTATTGGTCGCGGATGTTCTCCGGCATCTCGATGAACTCGATATCCGGCGGCTGGCCGAGCGCGGAGAAGAGGGCGTTCGCGAGATCCACCCAGGTGCGGGCGACTCCGGAGCCGACGTTGAAAAGCCCGCCGGCTTCCTTTTCCTCCGCGAGGTGCAGGGTCATGTCCACGGCGTCCTTCACATAAACAAAATCCCGCATCTGGCATCCGTCGGCATAGCCGGGTTTGTAGCTCTTGAAGAGCCGGATCTTCCCGGTCGAGCGGATCTGGTCGTAGGCCTTGCAGACGAGGCTGCGCATGTCGCCCTTGTGGTATTCGTTCGGTCCGAAAACGTTGAAATATTTGATGCCGACGATGTCCGGCAGGATTTTTTCGCGCCAGGCGAAGAGGTCGAAGAGCTGCTTCGAGTAGCCGTAGAGGTTGAGCGGGCGGAGGGCGCTGAGGTTTTCCATGCTGTCATCCATCCCGGCTGAGCCGTCTCCGTAGGTGGCGGCGGACGAGGCATAGACGAAGCGCGCGCCGGCGGCGAGCGCCCAGCGGCAGAGGGATTTCGTGCAGGCGTAGTTGTTCTGCAAAACGTATCCGGCATCGGTCACGGTCGTCGAGCTGCAGGCCCCCATGTGGAAGACAGCCGCGAATTTCCCGTAATGGTCGGGGTCGCGGGCGATCCCGTCGAGGAACTCCCCGGCCGGCACGCAGTCTTCAAAGTCGAGCGGCGCAAGGTTCCGCCATTTTTCGTCCTCGCCGAAAAAGTCGGTGACGGTGATCCGGGAAATCCCCCGGGAATTGAGTTCCTGGACGAGCGCGCTGCCGATGAAACCGGCGGCGCCGGTGACGAGCACGCGCGCGTTTGCGTCGAGGAGGGCGCGGCACGGCGCGGCGGAGCCGACGGATGAAACGGGAGGTTTTTTTTTCACTTAGCGGAGCTTGATGCCGAGGTCGTCGAATGTTTCGTCGAAGAGCAGGGTTTTGGCACCGAAGACGTATTTTGCCGCGGTGAGGTATTCGAGGGCCTTCCTGGTGTTTCCGTTTTTCGATTCCCAGGCGGCCTGCGCATAATACCACGCCGGCGTGTCGCCCGGGTATTTGATGCCCTTCATCGTCCGGGCCGCGGCATCCTTGTCTCCCATCTGGAGCAGGCAGAGAAAAACCTTGAACTGGAGAAGCTCGTTGCGTCGGTCCGCCTCCCGCATTTTTTCAAAATAGGCGCGCGCCTCGGGATACTGGCGCTGCAGGAAAAGCAGCTCGCCGATATTGAATTTCGGCGGGAAGGAATCCGGCTGCAGCACCAAGGATTTTTCGAAGTATTCCCGTGCGGTCGCGTAGTCCTTCTTTTTTGTGTGAGCCGCCCCGAGGAGGTTCAGCACGAACGGGTCGTCCGGCAGGGATTGGACGGCCGCCTGAAGCTTTTCGATCGCCGCATCATATTTTTTGGCATCGATGTCGGCCAGCGCGCCCTGGATGAGGGCTTTATTTTTGAGGGAAGTTTCCGGACCGGCGCTCTGGGCCAACGCCGGCCGGGGAACCGCCAGAAGAACGGCCAGGATGAAGAATGCGGTTTTCACAAAGGCTGTGAGTATGACGCCGCAGGCGCGCGCGGTCAATCGCCATTGGCCGCCATGGGCCGCAGCGGGCGCATCTCCGAAAGTTGCAACTTCTCGGATCTTCCAAGGGGGCATGGGCGTCCCGCCCGTGTGAGGCACTGGTTTTTTCTGCGAGGCCATTCTCCACAAACGGGCGGGACGCCCGTTCCCCCTGTTTCTGCATTTTTCGGAGATGCGCCCGGCCGCAGTCCTAGGAATCGCCGGATCCGGGATAATCGGTCTGTCGCGGTGAGAATCGGTCTTGTGTCGGATTGCCGGCATGCGTAATTTTTATTTCTTCGGAACCGATGAGAAAACCCAGCCTGCCTGGATGTCCCTCCGGCCCGGAAAAATCACAACCAACACCAAAATCCTATGATCGAACGCATCGAGAGAAGCAATAACAGCGTCCTCGGATTTACCCTCGGCGGCAAACTCCACGACGCGGACTATGATCATTTTGTTCCCGCCGTGGACGCGGCCATCGCGGCGCACGGCAAGATCCGACTGCTCGCGCACTTTGTGGATTTCCACGGATGGGACATGCGTGCTCTCTGGGACGACATCAAATTCTCGACCACCCATTGCACAAAAATCGAACGCATCGCGCTGGTCGGCGACCGGAGCTGGGAGGAGTGGATGGCGAAGGTCTGCAAGCCGTTCACGATGGCTCAGGTGCGATACTTCGACGCGTCGCAGATCGCCGCCGCCTGGGAGTGGCTCGAAGCGACTTAGCCGGAAGCCACAGACAATCCTGGCGCGGAAGGAAAGGAGGTGAGCCGGGAAGGGACAGGAGCCACGGGCGAGGCTTCACATGGGCTCGTGCGGGACAGTCGAACGGTCAGTTCGCATGGGGCTGGCCCGGACTGTTGGATGTTTCCGCCCGCGCGTGGATCGGGAGCTTCCCCGCATCCGGGCTTGCCAAACGGGAAAACTCTGGCAGGGTGGGAGTGAAATCAACCAAAGGAAATTATGCCTGAATCAAACGAACAAAAATCCGCCGCCAAGAAGCTGGAGAGCAGCACCGAACACGCGAAGAAAGCGCTCGATGCTGTCACCGAACACGCCAAGGTGGTTGGGGAGACCGTCAAACACCATGCCCAGGCCGCCTACGAGACCGGCCGGGAGCACATCACCGCAGCCGCAAAAGATCTCAAGGAGTCCGCTTCCGCGACTTACGGAGATCTGAGCGAGCAAGCGAGGGTGAAGGCGTCCGCGTGCCAGGACAAGGCGCGTGCCGCATGGGGGGACGCCACCTCGTGTGCCCAGACTTACCAGGGCGAGACCGAGGAATATATCCGGCAGAACCCGCTGAAAGCCGTCGGGATTGCGGTCGGGATCGGATTCCTTATCGGCCTTATCCTGCGTCGCTGATTGGAAACGAACGGTTCCAGCGGCGGGGATTTCCCCGGAGTTCGCAAGGACGATCCGCCACCCGGGCTGACCGGCGGCCTGCTCAGCCTTGTCGGCTCGCTCGGGCGATACATGGAATCGCTGGGCGCGCTCGCGGGGGAGGAGGCGCGCGAGGCCGGGGCACTCGCGCTCCGGCTGGGCGCGATGCTTTTTGCGGCGCTTTTTTTCGCGGCGTTCGGCTACGTCCTGCTGGTGATCTCGGCCGCATTTCTGATCGCGGCGATTTTTCACATCAGCTGGATCTGGATCCTGCCGGGATTTGTTTTGATCCACGCGCTCCTGGCATTTTTGTGCGCGAACCACGTGAGAACCCACTGGCGGACTCCGCTTTTTCCGGCGACGAAGGGTGAGATTTCCCGTGATCTCGACGCCCTCCGCGGGGGGCGCAGGCCATGAGCCGGAAGTCCGAGATTCTTGCGGAGCTCGCGCGCAGCCGGGCCGCGATCGCGCGTGATGCATCGGCGGTGCGGTCGCATTTGGATCTGGCCGCCCGGGCGAGGAACGCGTTCCAAGCGCGCCCGTTCGCCTGGCTCGGGGGTGCGGCGGCTGTCGGCTATTTTTTCGCGGGACGCAGAACCCGCGCCAAGGCGGCCCCGAAGCTCGCCCGCGGAAATCCCCAAAGCCCGGTGAAGGCCGGGAAGACGCACGTTTTCCGGGACATTCTTTTTCCGCTCCTCAGGCTTGCGGTGCCGCTGCTCCGTCCGGCCGTCTCCGCCTACGCGGCCAAGCGCTTCGCGGATTTCGCGGCCAAGCTCGGCAAGCCGTGAGGTGCCGCGCCGTGCGTTTCGGCACGGCGGATCATTCCTGCCGCCTCAACAGAGTGAGGCGGCTTGTGCCTGCCAGGGAATGTCGAATGTGTAGGAGGGACCCAGGCGGCGAGGGAAGCCGCTCGGGAGACTGCCGGAGGCAGCCCGCAGGGCGAGACGAGCGGGAGCGAGCGAGTCAACCCAACCGGAGCGTCAGCGGAGAAACGGACGCACAGCGCGGCTGGGCCGCTGGCGCTGTAGCCACGGCACTCTGCTGCCGTGTTCGCTGCACCGCGCGAAGCGCGCTCGCTGGATCCTGAAAGCTTGCACTTATCGGGCATGCGCCCCGGTCCAAGGGACGGTGCGGGCGATGCCGCAGGGGAGAGAATTGCCGCCGCCGTGGAGGATTTCGGGCGCTGCGTTGCAGATGCTCGACAGTGTCCCACAAGGAGCGCAAAGTCGCTGGCATGGCCCGCCTGATTGACCCGCCCGCAGTTCCTGCCCGCGCCCGTCCGTGGGCTGCGGAACTCGCCCGGCGCATCCGTACCCACACGGCGCTCAAGCTCCTCGGCATCGGCGCTTTCATGTGGGTGTTTTTTCTTGGCTATTTCCACCTTCTGCACCACCCCGCGCATGCTGTGACGATCATGCCTCTCACAGTCATCGACCAGCTCATCCCGTTTCAGCCGCAAACCCTGGCGATCTACCTCTCGCTTTGGCTCTATATCGGTGTGGCCCCGGGCCTGCTGCTGACCTTGCGTGAGCTCGGGATTTATGCCCTGTGGCTCGCGGCCCTCTGCCTTACCGGCTTGGCTTGCTTTTATTTTTGTCCTACCACACTGCCCGCGCTGGCGCTGGATTCCTCCGGTCACCCGGAATTCGCCATGCTCAAGGTTGTGGACGCTTCCGGCAACGCCTGTCCGTCGCTGCATGTTGCCACCGCGATGTTCACTGCGATCTGGGTGGACTTCCTGCTGCGCCAGCTCCACATGCCAACCCTGCTGCGCGTCATCAATGGGGGATGGTTCGCTGCCATCGCCTACTCAACCTTGGCTACCAAGCAGCACGTTGCGCTGGACGTGCTGGCCGGCTCCCTCCTCGGCATCGCCTTCGCGCTGCCGGCGCTGCGCTGGCAGCCACAGCTCACGACCGACTGCTGAACCCATAAGGAGAAACAGGAAGGAATCAGTACCAGCCGTTTCATGCCAGGGAATTCAGGTAGATCGCCCGCAGCCGCCCGTTGAATTCCATCACGGATTCATCCACCCCGCAGGTCACCGGATCGCCCACGCGCATGCTCAGCCGGGTTTTTTTCCGTGGCAGGCGCCAGACCGGCCAGCCTTTTGACAGATAATCACTGTCGGTGCGAACCACCACGGGAAACACCGGCACCTGCGCCTGCCGGGCCACCAGCGCCACGCTCCCTTGCAAGGGATTGAGGCGGCCCTCGCGTTTGCGGGTGCGCGTGCCCTCGGGAAAAAACAGCACCCGGCCCCCCTCACCCAACACCTCGGCCGCGCGATTCAGCATTCGGATCACTGGCGCGTTGGGAATCAACCCGGCCAGCATCGCCCCCCCGACAAACAAGGGATTGCGAATCAGTCCGGCTTTGAAGACACAGGTCATCGGCTCAAGCCGGCTCAATAAAAACACCACATCCCACATCGCCGGATGATTGGGAGCCACAATGTATCCCCCAGCGTGCTGGCGGAGCTTTTCAAAACCCACATAGTCGCACTCTGCAATGTTGAACGCGCCCAGCACGTGCACGTAAACCGTGAGGATTTGCTTGAACCAGCGTTGGCCGAGTCGGTGGACTCCATGGCAGCAGAAGGGTAGCAGCAGTGCCCCCATGACCGTGAAAAACAGCGCCCCTGAAGTCCAACAGACGAGGCTCACCAGAGACACCAGCGTCAGGCGCACCACTCCCAGCCGGTCAGACGTCATGGCAGGGGGTGCGAGTTGGTGGCGGCTCCCGGGATCACCCCCTGCAGGCCGGTGCCCAGGCGTTGCATGAGCTCCAAGCATTCCCACATGTTTGCTGCTTTACCGCGGCGGCGGAGTTTTGCCAGGGTTTCCACAAAAGCCGGCGGAGGATCGCCGATGGCCCAATTGCTGGCTCCTTGCCGGACCTGCTTGAGCCGGTCGTGAATGCCGTCAACCGTGAGCGGTGGCTCCAGATGAAATCGGGGCTCCAGCAGCCAGTCGCGATCAACCTCCTCCGGGTGCCGTTCGGCCGCCAGCTGCCACAACGGCGTGCCGGGATAAATCCGCATGCCGATGGTGGCGAAATACACCGCGTCGGGCAGCGCCGCCGCCCGCGCGATCGTTTCCTCCATCGTGGCGGCGGTCTCGCCGGGACCGCCGAAGATGAGAAAATGCGTGCAGCGGATCTTCAGCTCGTGCGCCAGTTCGCTGGCTCTGCGGATCTGCCCGAAGTCAAAGCTCTTGCCATAACTCCGCAGCACCGAATCAGAAAAACTGTCGGACCCGAACTCGATATGATGGAGCCCGGCGCGCTGCATCAGCTCCAGCAACTCGCGGGTGATGCCGTCGCGCGGTCGCAGGAAGCACTCCCACTTGATCTTCACGCCGGCCCGCAGGATGGCCTCGCACACGTCGGCTACATGCCGGTTGTCCGTGTTGAACACCGAATCCACGAAAAACACCTGCTGCGCCCCGCCCGCCGCCATCCGCGCCAGCTCCTCCGCCACCTCGTCGCCGGCACGGAACCGGCTGCGGCGACCCTCAATCATCGGATAGGTGCAGTAACAGCATTTCAGCGGGCATCCGCGCTGGGTTTGCAAACCCACGGGCGAGCCCTCCTTGGCATAAGCAGACAACCTTGCAGGATCGTGGTAGGGTTCCCCGGAAAACCCCGTGCCCCCCGCGATGCGGGGCGTCGGCACTGACACCGCGGCCCCCCCGGCATCGCGGAACATCAACCCGGGAATGTCGCCCAAAGCCCCCGCGCCGCCGCGCAGAACCCGCAACAGATCGCGGATGGCCGATTCTCCCTCGCCCACGATCCCATACTCGACCCCGCTCAGTTCATAGATCTGCTCCGGAAAAATGGAGAATCCGCTGCCGCCAAGGATCATCGGCGCCGGGGTCACCGCGCGCAATTTCGCCACACAGTCGAGCAAATCGCGGGTGAACGAACGCGGGTTGTGCGATTGGGCGTTGTCGATATTGCGCATCGAAAGCCCGATGAAATCCGGTTGGAACCTCTTCGCCGCCTCCTCTAACAACTCGCCGGGCGGAACGACATCCCAGACTTCGGTCACATGCCCGTCAAGACGCAGAGCCCCCTCGATATATGCCAGGCCAAGCGGATAGACCGGATACGGTTGATCGTAGGTGTTGAAGTTCACCAACAGGATCCTGGCAGGCGATGCGGGTTCCAGGTTCATAAAGGGTCGGGTACCGCTGCCAGTCCGTCATGGCTGCGCACGGATCGCATCAGCGATGGTGGTCACGTTGCGCAGAATCTCCTTGGCAGCGCTGCCCTCGGTGATTTTCAAACCAAAGGTTTTTTCCAGGCCGATGACAAGTTGCAGCGCATCGACGGAATCCAGCCCGAGTCCCTCAGAACCGAAAATCGGCGTTTCATCGCCAATGTCCCGCGGTGGAATCTTAAGCATCAGCTCGTCCACCATCACTTCCTTGATCCGGGCATGTAAATCGTCGCTCATGAGATATCTAATTTTTCGTTAGTTGGCCGCGGGCGGCGGCACCACCGTGCGGTCCTCGGCGGTCATTCGCCCGGGTGCGCTGAAATCCATCGTCTGGCTTCCGCCATCGCCCTGCTGGATGTGCATTTGCACCAACCGTTGCTCCCCGGCGTTGAACCGGAGTTCGATCTGTTTCAAGTCGCGCCGCACCCGCGCGGATTTCGGCTCGAGAATCACCCCCGTCAGCGGCTTCGTCTCAGCCGCCTCTCGGATCTCGAAATCCTTGAGCAAGCCAGCCTCCGTGAGATTGCGAGCGTCCAGAAAATCCATCCAAAGGCCCATGCTGCGGCTATTGGTGTCGAGCTTCCGCCACTGCTTGCTGGTCGCGTCCCAGCTTTGCAGGGTGGCCCCGTCATACACCAGCACCAGAGTCGCGGGCGTGCCTGTTTCCCAGCGGAACCTCCCGTCGGCATAGCTCCAGAACCGCCCGGCCGCCTTCACCGGTTCCTTCAGGGCGGGCATGGATTTGGTGGTGTGAAACTCCACCCGCACGTCTGCCGCGTGTTTCCGCGCTGCCAGCCAGTCGCCCAACACCCCCGGCACCTCGGCCGCGCTGCCTGCCAGGGCGCACCCGAGGCCGCAGCCCCAGAGGGTCCCAGTGAGCAGGAGGCGGTTCATCATCGTGGGGACTGAGGTAGTGCCGGAGGCCGTGGATGGCAAGGGGATTCAGCTCAAACGTGGCTGCCGTGTTGGGCGGCAGGCCCTAACGCGGGCGGCTTGTGACCGGCCTCAAGGAGAGCCTGTTTCCCTGCCGCCATCCGTCCCTCCTTGATGGGCTTTGCCAGCACCAAACCGCCATGCCCACGGGATGAAGAACGCGGCGGTGATGAGCGCGGCCATCACCCCGATCATGGCGGTTTGGCCGAAAGTCGCCAGGCCGACGTTGTCGGACATGCCCAGCGCGCTGAAGCCCAGCGCGGTGGACAGCCCGCAATAGGCGAGTGCCCGGCCGATGCCGTGGCCATCGACGCCGCGTTCGCGCAGGGCATGGATCATGTGGATGTTGAAATCCAGGCCGAGGCCGAGGATCAGCGGCACGGCCCCGATGCTGACGAAGTTCCAGGCGATGCCGGTGGCGCTCATCACTCCCAACAGCAAGAGCGCGCTGAAGGCCAGCGACCCGACCGCCACCAGGCGCTCGCGCGCACCTCGGAAAACCAGAAACAACAATACTCCCAACACCAGCGCGGCGGGCAGCAGGATCCGCCTAGCCTCGATGACTAACATCGACTTGAGCTGGAAGGTGAGATATTCCAGCCCGCCGACCTGAACCGCTGGATCGCGCTGGATCTCGGCGACGATGCCGGATTGGAACGGGTTGCTGGATTTGGGCAGGCGCACGAATCCGCAGGCCACGATGCCATCCCGGTCATGCCGCAGCATGGGGCCGATGTAATCATCGAGCAACGAGTCGGCCAGCCAGCGCGTCCCGCCGCCGGCATCGCGGCCCCAATCGGCCCAAATCTCCAAGACGCTGCGCGCAAAGACCGTGCCCTGGTCGGTGAATCCCGCTGCATCCATCGACCTCATCAGCCGGTCGCGCACCGCAGCCAAGCGCGCCAGCACCGGCAGGTTGGCCGCCTGGCGCTCCGGGTCCGGCGCGAAGGCGGCGGGCAACAAATGGCCGAGCGTGCGCCCGGCACCTTCGGCGGCGGTCAGGCGGGATTCGAGTTGGTGCAGGCTGGCGGCGAGTCCGGTTGCGGACTGTGCGCGGATGATGACCGGCACCCAGAGCGAGTTCGCCTGGTCCGGTTGCAGGTGTTCCTGCATGTCCTGCAACGCTTCGAACGCCTGGCAATGGCGCGGGCGCATCACCCCGCCGCGATCGTCAATTCCCGGCAGCCCACGCCACGCCAACACACCCACGCACATCACGCAGAGCGCCAGCGCCAGCCAACCCGGCCAGGTGGCAAACCGCCGACTGCCCGCGCTCGCCACCGGCGCGCTGTGGCCGGCGGCCTGGCGCATCGCCAGCGGCAGGAATCCATACAACATCACCGCTGCGCCGATCAGGATGCCCAGCGCGGACAACAAGCCCATCCGCGCGATGCCCGGCAGCGTGCTCAGGCCCAGCGAGGCAAATACCGCCGCCGAAGTGAGCGCCGACCATGCGATGGACGGAAATATCCCGGCGTGCAGAACGCGGAAACTGACCCCCGGACGCCGCATCGCCGCGTGCAATCCCATCACCCCGAAATCCTCGATCATCCCCATCAGGATTGCCGCAAACCCGATCGACATCACGTCCAGCGAACCGAACGTCAGGCCTGCCACGCCGAGCGTGAGCAAGCCGGTCGCCAGCATCGCCAATAACAAATAGAGCAACATCCGGATGCTGCGGTGCAGCAACCAGAACAACAAGGCCACGACCAAGGTGATCGCGCTCACCGATTGGCCCATGTCGCTTTCCATCCCCGCGCCGATTTCCGCTTCAAACGCCGGACTGCCGGTGTAGCGGACCTGGACCGCCGCCGCCGCGGGTTGCGAGCGCTGCCAGCCAGCCACAACCGCCCGCACCTGGTCGAGCCATTGCGCGGTTTCGCGATACCCGTGCAGGTCACGCCCCGTCCTGACCTTGAGCAAATGATACGCGCCGTCCCCGGTGGCAAAGCCGTCGCCGCCGTTCAGGCCTGCCCCGGCATCGAGTGATTCTGCGAGGACGGCCCCCAGGCCCAGCGGATCCCGCGAGCCGAGCGTGGCACTGAGCGGGTCGAGCGCCTCGGAGATCGTTGCCAGCCTGGCGCGCAATCCGGCGTCAAGCCGCTCCGGCGCGAGGGCCGCCTCAAGCGCCCGCACGCGCTCCGGCGGCGCGTTCAACCAGGAATAGGCCGTGAGATCGACCAAACCGCCCGGCGCCGTGCGCCAGACCGGCTCGGCCTGAACCCGCCGCGCCAACCCGGGTGCCGCCGCCAACTCATGTGCCAGATCCTCCGTGAGGTCGCCAACGTCCGTGCCATCGGACGACTGCAGCGTGATGAGCAATTCGTCCGCCCGGTCATGAAATTTCTGGAAGGCCACGGTCCCCTCGACACCTGGCAAATCGCGCGGCAGCAACGTGAACAGATCCACGTCGAAACTCAAACGCGCCACGCCCACCGCCCCCATCCCGAACGCCAGCAGCGCGAACAAGGTATATAAAATGCGCGGCATCACTCGGAAGCGTGGCCGCCTAATGCTTCGTCTCTCCTTCAATCTTCCCTGTCACCAATCGGCAAAGGTGTCGAGACACGCTCGTTTCGGCCTCGACAGCCAGGACGCGGGTCTTGCGACCTATGGCATCAGGAAGTGAAACCGTGATGTTTTTCATAACACGGGAATAGTGTCGCACGGATTTCGTGTCAATGCCTCGTGGCTTGGCCGCCACGGGCCGCGTGAGGATCTGTCCGCATCTGCCAACTTCCGTCCCTGAGGGATTGGCCATCCACATCCATCGCGTGCTCGTTACAAGGGTCATGCGGCTATCTGGCCTCTGGCGAGCCAGAGGTCGTCAAATCGGTTGCTGAGCAGGGCGATCCGGCGGTCTACCGAGGAGATGGTGCTCCAGTCAAGCCGCTCACCCGAACCGCCCGGTGATGTAGTCCTCGGTCTGCTTCTGCGCGGGGTTGGAAAAGATTTTTTGGGTGTCGGCGAACTCGACGAGTTTGCCGAGGTAGAAGAAAGCGGTTTTGTCCGACGTGCGCGTCGCCTGCTGCATGTTGTGGGTGACGAGCACGATCGTGAATTCCTGTTTGAGCTCGTGGATGAGCTCCTCGACCTTGACCGTGGCGATCGGGTCGAGCGCCGAGCACGGTTCGTCCATGAGCAGAACCTTCGGCTGGTTGGCGATCGCGCGGGCGATGCAGAGCCGCTGCATCTGGCCGCCCGAGAGCCCGAGGGCGCTTTCGTGCAGGCGGTCCTTGGCCTCGTCCCAAAGCGCGGCCGAGCGCAGGCTGCGTTCGACCGCCTCGTCGAGCGTGCTCCGGCTGTTCTGCCCGCTGATCCGGAGCCCGTAAACGATGTTCTCGTAGATGGATTTCGGGAACGGGTTCGACTTTTGAAAGACGATCCCGATGCTGCGCCGGAGCGCGATCACCTCGACGCTCCTGTCGTAAATGCTCTGCCCGAGGAGCCGGATGTCCCCCTCGTGGCGGACGCCCTCGATCAGCTCGTTCATGCGGTTGAAGTTCCGCAGGAGCGTGGTTTTCCCGCATCCCGACGGCCCGATGAACGCGGTGACCTGCCGCTCGGGGATGTCCATGTTGATGCCGAAAAGCGCCTGCTTCTTCCCGTAGAAAAAATCGAAGTCCCGCACGGTCAGGAAATCCGGGCGCCCGGGTTTCATGGCGTCGGTTGATGGGGTGGATTCGTCTGTCATAGTCATGGAGTCTTCGGGCTAATGCTTTTTCGAAAAGACAAGCTGGGCGGTGATGTTGGCGAGGGTGACAAACGCCACGAGAACCAGCGAGGCGGTCCAGGCCATCTGGATCTGGTGCGGGAACGGGACGGTGGAGAAATTGTATATCAGCACCGAGAGCGAAGCGGTCGGCTCGGAGAGGGATTTCGCCCAGAACTGGCTGAAGAGGGCGGTGAAAATCAGCGGCGCCGTCTCGCCGGCCGCACGCGCGACGGCCAGCATGATCCCGGTCATGATCGCAGGCAGCGCATCGGGAAGAACGATGCGGACGATCATCTGGAACTTCGTGGCGCCGAGCCCGTATGACGCCTCGCGATACGCGCTCTGTACCCCGAGGAGCGCCTGTTCGGATGTCAGGAGAATCGTCGGCAGCATCAGCACGGCGAGCGCCACGCCGCCCGCGTAGGCGGAGAACGCGCCGGTCGTCGCAACCACCACGGCAAATGCAAAAACCCCGCAGATGATCGAGGGGATTCCGGTGAGGAGCTTGGCCACGATCCGCACCGCGCGGGCCAACCGGCTCGCCGGCGCATATTCGTTAATGTAAATCGCCGAGAGGATTCCCAGCGGGCCGGCCGCCACCAGCCCGAGCCCGACCATCACCAACGTCCCCAGGATCGCGTTGCCGAACCCCCCGCCAGCCATGCCGGCCGCCGGGGGAAGCCGCGTGAAAACCGACGTGCCCAGAAGCGGCAGGCCGTTTTTCAGAAGCAGATAAATGATCGAGACCAGCGGGACGAGCGTGAGCAGCGAGAGTCCGATGCAGGCCGCGCTCAGCACGCGGTTCCACAGGGAACGCGCACCCGCTTTCGTGGACTCGGCGGAGCTGATGCTGAAAAAATCCGGTGGTGGGATGCTGTCCATCATGTTAGCGGATGCCGGCTGTCTGGCTCTGGGTGTGGCGCAGGACGAGTTCGCCGATGAGGTTCACAAATAGGGTGATGCCCACCAGGATGAGGGCCGCATACATGAGCGAGTTGACCTGCAGGCCCTCGGCCTCGCCGAACTGGTTGGCCAGGAGCCCGGCCAGCGTGCCGCCGGGTGAGAGGAGCGACCAGGAGAGGCGCGAGCTGTTCCCGATCAGCATCGCGACGGCCATCGTCTCGCCCATCGCGCGGCCGAGGGCGAGGATCGTCGCCGCCACCACGCCCGGCGCGGCTGCGGGAAGGATGACCCCGAGGATCGCCTCCCATCGCGTCGCTCCGAGCGCATACGCCCCCTCGCGCAGAGTTTTCGGAACAGCGGTGAGCGCGTTGCGTGAGATCGCCGTGACCGTTGGAAGAATCATCAGCGCCAGCACGAGGCTCGCGGTCAATAGAGAATTCCCGTAGGCCGGTGGCGCAAAAAGAGGAAAGCTCCCGAAATGGGCCACCGCCCAATCCCCGAAAACCTTGACGATCGGAATCACAACAAAAATCCCCCAGAGCCCGTAAACCACGCTCGGGATCGCCGCCAGCATCTCGACAACAAACCGGATCGTGCTCCGCACCGGAAGCGGCAGGAAATTTTCGCTGAGAAAAATCGCGACCGCGAGGCCGAGGGGAAGCGCGATGAGGATCGCGATGAACGAGCTCGCGGCGGTCCCGACGATGAACGGAAGGACTCCGAATGTCCCGCGGTTTGGGGCCCACGAGGAACCCGAGAGAAACGCGAAGCCGAACTTCAGGATCGCCGGCCACGCGGACGAGACAATCTCGCAAACGATCCATGCCAGCGTGGCCACGGCTGCGGCCGAGGCCGCCCAGCAAAGCGCATGGAAAAAGTCGGGTCCCACGCGAACCTCCGTGATCGGTCGCATCTCCGAAAGTGCGAGATCGAAGGTGTCTGGCCAGGGGGCATGGGCGTCCCGCCCGTGTGGGCACTGGTTGTTGCGGCGAGGCCCAGTCTCTAAACGGGCGGGACGCCCGTTCCCCCTGTGCTCTGCAACGTTCGGGCCCTCCGCGATCGGCTGCGATTCTGAAGGTTCGCGGGACACGGCGGGCGGGTTTTATTGGACGGTTGCGAGCGCGGCCTTCGCCTTCTCGACCACCGGGGCGGGAAGCGGGATGTAGCCGAGTTCGCCGGAGAGCTTCTGCCCGTCGGTGAGCCCGTAGGTCACGAATTCCTTGAGCGCCTTGAGCTTCGCCGCGTCGTCATACTTCCCGTAGAGCAGCAGCCAGGTGAAGCTGACGATCGGGTAGTCGCCCGCCCCCTCGGGATCCACCGGCCACACGCGAAGGTTCGCGGGAAGCACCACATGCGCGAGCGTCGCAGCACCGTTCTCAAGACTCGGCGCAATAAATTTTCCCGACTTGTTTTCGAGGTTCGCCATCGCGAGCCCGTTGCCTTTGGCGTAGCCGTATTCGACGTAGCCGACCGTTCCGGGCGACTGCTTGACCAGCGCGGTCACGCCCTCGTTGCCTTTCCCACCAACCCCGACGGGAAATGTCACCGACTTGTCGGTTCCGATTTTTTCATGGAACTCCTTGTTGATCGCCGAGAGGTGCTGGGTGAAGACATATGTCGTGCCGCTGCCGTCCGAACGGAATGCGACCTGGATCGGGAGATCCGGCAGCTTCGCTCCGGGGTTCGCCTTCGCGAGCACCGGATCGTTCCATTTCGTGATTTTCCCCAGGTAAATGCCGGCCATCGCCTCGCGCGAGAGGTTCAAATTTTCCACGCCGGGAAGATTGTAGGCATAGACGATCTCGCCCGCGGTTGCCGGGATCATCACGACCCCCTTGGCGACTTTGGCGATCTCCGCATCGCTCATCGCCGCGTCGCTGGCGCCGAAGTCCACGACCCCGGCCGTGAAATTTTTTACGCCCGCTCCGCTGCCGACCGACTGGTAGTCGACCTCCACGGCGGGGTGCAGCAGCTTGTATTCCACCCCCCAGCGCTGGTAAAGCGGGGCGGGAAATGATGCGCCCGCTCCGGTAAGTTTCTGCGCCTGCGAGGTTGCCGAGAGGCCGGCGAGGGCCGCTCCGATCATGAGGAATGACAAGGGTTTCATAGTTGAGAACTCCATTGGTATAGGGAAATTTTCTCTCTCCAATGCGTCTTATGTTACAATTTTGTCACAATCGCGCTCCGCGAGGGAGATCCGTTGCGCCAGGCCTGCGGGCCTCTTTCCAGAGGTGCAGAGCGGGACGGAGGCGGATTCCCTTTCGCAAACCCGTCGGCATCGGTCGTCCGCCAATCGGTGTGAGGTGGCAGTACGGGGCCGGGCGCGCCGGATTTTCTTGCGGGCTTTTTTGGCTTCATGAGGAAGGGCCGTTTTTGTCCGGCGACCCTCTGCAGGTCAAGAGATTAACCGCTTCAAAAGAGAAAACAAGATCCGGGTTCAGCGTTTCGGGAGGAGGCGGATTCCGTCGGAGTCGAGCGCGATGTGGCGATCGCGGTAGAGCGAGCCGAGGGCCTGCTTGAAGGCTTTTTTGCTGACGCCGAAAGTTTCGCGGATTTCCCCCGGGGAGCTCTTGTCGTGGAAGGGGAGCCGTCCGCCGCCGGCGGTCAGGGCTTCGAGGATTTGTGCGGTGAGGGGCTTGATGCGGGCGAAGCCGGCGCGGTCGAGCGAGAGGTCGATCTTGCCGTCGGCGCGTACGGCGCGCACGAAGCCGTCCAACGCATCGCCCGCGCGAAGCGTCGAGGCGAGGTCCGACTTGTAGAGCAGCCCCCAGTGGGCGTTCTCGACGATGGCGCTGTATCCGAGCGGAGTCTCGCGTGCGATGAGAAGCTTCACCGGCTGCCCGGTGGCATAGGGCGGAGGCGCGAGATCCAGCCAGCGATCCAGCCGCTCGCTCGCGACGATGCGATCAGATTTTTCATCTATAAAAACATGGACGACCAGCCCCTCGCCCTCGCGGGCAAAGCTGACCTGCTCGCGGCGCGGAAGGAGGAGATCCTTGCTCAGCCCCCAATCCAGGAAGGCACCGATGCTCGGCTTCACGCTCACGACGCGCAGGAAAGCAAACTCTCCGACCATCGCGCGCGGAGTCTCGGTTGTGGCCACCAGCCGATCCTCGGAGTCCCGATAAACAAACACATCGATCACGGATCCCGGCCCGGTGCCCGGCGGGATGTAGCGCCCGGGCAGGAGGATCTCTCCAAGCGCCCCTCCATCGAGAAAATATCCCGGCGGGGCTTCGCGGAGCACGGCAAGCTGATGGCGTCTTCCAAGAATGGACATGCGGAGATCCTCGCAGCCTCTCTGGATCACGGCAAACGCGGATTTTCCGGCGGGCCCAGCGGGGCGCAGCTCCGATAAGTGCAACGAAGCTTCTTGAAAGGAGCGTGGGCGTCCCGCCCGCTTCGTCCACAAGCGGGCAGGATGCCCGCGCTCTTGTGGGTTTGCACTTATCGGGATGCGCGGGCCCAGCGGGGGGCATCTCTCCGATGCGATTTTCAGTCTCTAAACGGGCGGGACGCCCGTTCCCCCTGTGCTCTGCAACTTTCAGAAATGCGCCCGCTCCGCAGTGTCCGGGCTTATCCCCAAATCCGCGCAGACCAGGCGCTTCGCGGCTGCCTTGCGCGCGAGCCCTGCGATCCATTTTCCGCGGGCGATGATCCGGGGAGACTCGAAGCCGGCGCGGACGAGCCCGGCGGCGACTTCCGCGGCCTGTTCGCGGAGGACGCCAGAAAAGATGAGGTGCCCGCCGCTCGCAAGCTTGCGGGCAAATCCGGCGGCCGAGGCGAGAAGAAGTTCGCTGAAGAGGTTCGCGAGGATGATGTCGGCACGTTGGAAAGAGGAAAGCTTCCGGGCGTCGGCCCGGGTGATCTTCATGCGCTGGCACCGGTTGTTTTTTGCGTTTTCTTTCGCGATCCGGATGCAGGCGGGATCGAAGTCGAACGCCTCGACCGCCACGGCCCCGAGCTTCTCGGCGGCGATCGCGAGGATCCCGCTGCCGGTCCCCGCATCCATCGCGCGCCATCCGGCGGGCAGGCTGCCGGCGGCATCGCAGAGCAGGCGGAGGCAGGTGGCGGTGGTGGCATGCTCGCCGGTGCCGAAAGCCATTCCGGCGGGGATCCAGATGTCGCCCGGCCGGTTGCCGGACTTCCTCCAGCCCCCCTCCCCGGAGAAGATGCGGAGCTTTCCGCGGATCGCGAGCGGGGTGCGCGGACGTGACGGCGCGCCGACGAGGAGATGCTCCGGGATTTTTTCAGCGCGCCCGCCGAACCGCTTTGCCAGAAGCTCAGCCGTCCGTCTGTCGCAGAACGCCTCAACCTTCAAGGCCCGGGAATTCGGCCAGGCAAGCATCGCGACGCGGCCGGGCCCGAGAAACCGCAACCGCTCTTCCCAGGCATCCTCCCATTTCTGCGAACTGAGGCGTGTCCAGCGATACCGAACTCCGAGTTCGGCAGGACGGTTTTTGGAGAGCCTCCCCTGTGAGCGGTTTGCGCAAGTGAACATTTCTATTGGAACCGCCAAGTGTAAGTTACACCGGCATGGAAGAAGCCGTACCCGTCGCGATCGTTGACGGGGCCGTTTCCGAGCTGGAGCCGTACGCGCATGGCCGGGGAGGGGCCTAGCAAGGGCGATGCCTGCGTGCAGTTGGCAGCGAGCCCCGCGAAGTCTACCTGCCCGGTGAAGGGCTCCGACAGGAAAAGGCTGCTCTGGCCATCCGCGGCCCAGCCGAAAACCGGGACGGGTCCGGCCGTGCCGGTGGTGAGAAGAAGCACGAGCGACTCCTGCGGCAGCGGCGGCTCGGAGCGCAGGATCAGCTTGTTCTGGTCGAACGGTCCGAACGCATAAGCCTGGATTTTGTAGCCGGCGGTCTGCGCGGTGCCGCGGACGTCGAGCAGTGGCACCCACGGCGCGTCGGGAAGGAAGTCCATCCGCCCGTCAGGGATTGTCATGGTCGCGAACGGCAGGAACGCCTGCACATCCTTGAGCGTGATGCGGCCGATGGGGACCGGCCGGCTCAGCGTGCCGGCGAGCGTCACCGTCGGGATGATCTCGCCGTCGGCGATGCGGCCGCGGATCAGGAACGGGGTTTCGTTGGAGATCTTCACGTCGAGCTCCCAGCGCGCGAACGGCTCGGGGACGGCAGGGGACGGCGGATGGAAAACGGCTTCGCCCGGCTCCTCCGGCGTCACGAGCAGAGAGGGCGTGATCTCGAAGCGCCGGGAGATCCGCCCGTCCACAAGCCGCACCGTCCCGCGCAGCGCGCCGGAGGTATTGTTTCCGGCGGCCGTGAGATCCGCGTCCGCGTGCAGCCGGATCCCCTCATCCCGGACGATTAGGATTTTTTTTCCCAGCAGGCGCAGGCTCCATGCCGGATTCGTTGGGTCGGCGAGCCCGACCGACCCGGAAATTTCAAACGGCCCACCCTCGATCTCGCCGCGGAATTTCTCCACCTCCAAGCGGGTTCCGTCGAAAGCGAGCAAGGCTTGGATTTTCGTCACCGGCGGGGTGAGGGCGGAAAAATCGACCGAGGCGTCCTGGAGCGCGATCCAGCCACTTGTTTTCGGCTCGCCGATGGTGCCGGAGAAAGCGAGTTTTCCGGAGACCGAGCCCTTGAGCTGCCGCAGGTTTGGGAGGAGCGGACGGAAGGCGGCGAGATCGGCGCGGAGATCGAGCGAGGCGTCGAATGCGCCGGTGGGATTGATCCAGCGCCAGTCGCCGGCGTCCGTGCGCACGAGCCCGAACGGCATCTGCGCGGAGAGCTGGAGTGGAGGGAGGCCTTTGGACTCGAACATCCCGTCGAGCGAGGCCTTGCCTTCCGAGGCGCTGAAATGGATGCCGAGGCGGGACGGCGGGACGCCCGGCTGCTTCCAGACGATATCGTGCGCGGTCAGGTCGCCCTTCGCTGTTAACCGCGCGGGCGGGCCTCCGGCTTCGAGGTTGAAACGGGCCTGCCCTTCGACAGGAAAATTCTGTCCGGCCAGCTCGATGAGCGAGCGGAGGCTGATGTCTTTGGGGGTGACGGCCCGCAGGTAGGCCTCGCGTCCGGGATCGATCGCGGCGCGCCAGTCCTGGCCTCCGAGGACGGCGAAGAGGTTGATGGGAACAAACGCCGAGCCCTCGATGAGGGAATTATTTCCGGTGCGGAGTTCCACGTCCTTGAGGGTGATTCCGGAGCTGGCGAATGTGGCGCGCGAGTCGAGCCGGAGCGGGCCTTTTGTGATCCGGAGCTTCGAAAAATAGAGGTTCTGGGGCGAGTAGGTTCCGGTGAATTCTCCGGTGAGGCCGGCGGGGGTCGCGCCCGAGACGAAGTCCTTGATCTTCACGTCGAACGCGCCGGAATGCGATTGGGCCGTGCCGTCCCCCTGCCACCGCGCGTCCAGCGCTCCCGCGTAGATTTTCTCGGCCCCCGGCGCGTGAAAGGGAGCGAGGTAGGTGGCGAGATCCGCGATCCGGGCGTCCACTTCCGCCGCATACTGATACGGCGCGGTCTGCGAGAGCGTTCCCCGCAACGAGGCCGTGTCCTTATTGGAAAACAGATCGCAGCGGGCGATTTCGACGCCGCCCTCCCGGAAGACCGCCTCGGCGCGCAATGAGCTGGGCGGGAGCGAGCGGAAGGTGATGCCCGACGCTTCGACGCTCAAAAATCCGTCCACCCGCCCCGCCTGCCCGCTCACCGATCCGGCGGCGGTCATCCGCCCGCCGGCCTCGTCCAGCGGGCCTCCCAGCAGGCCGGCCAGGGCACCGAGCTCGCGGATGTCGGCCTTCAGGCTGAGGAGGAACGGGGCGCGCGCGATCTCCGACCAGCCCTCCGCCAAAGAAATCTCCCCGCTGAAAACGACCCGGTTTTCTTTCTGGCGCAGCTCGAATTCGCTGACGACGAGCCGGCGATGGATCAGGCTGGCCCCGACCTCGAGAGATTCCCATCCGCGCTTGTTCCATTGGAACCCTTCGGCCACCAGCCGCAGGGAGGCTTCGGCATCCGCCGGGCGCTCGGGTTTTCCCCGGAACGTGAAGCGACCCTCGGCGAGCTTGCCCTCGGTATTCCCTGTGACCCCCAGGAGTGCCGCCAGCTTGTCGAGCGGGACATTCGATGCCCACGCGGCGATGTCCAGCGTCCCGTCTTCCGTGGCCAATCCGGCATCGGCACGCAGCAATCCGCCGAAACAATCCGCCGTGAGGGAAATCGCCGGGCCGCCGCTGTGGAGCAGATCCGCCGAGAGATTCCCAACCGTGATCCCCGGCAGGACGTCCATCGCCGCGAGCCAAAGAGTGCCGTATTTCCAAGCGGTTCGGGCGTGGATCGGCCCGAAGGCTCTGGAGAACGCGTCCGTCCGCACCGCGAGGCCGCCGAGAGAAAGCTGGCCGGCCTCGGCCTCGCTGAAGTTCGCGGAAAAATCGCGCAGCGACAGCTTCCGGTCTTTGTCCAGAATGTCGAGCGAGGGCACGTCGAGCGCGATGCTTTGAGGGATCAGGCGGAGAAGCCCCCCGGTCGCGCCAAGCGCCTCCCCGAATCCTTTTTCGCCGGAAAAATCCCAGATGCCAGAGACGCCTCTAACCGAAAGTTCGCGGATCAGCCGTCCGTTTTCCGAGAAGAGACCGGTGCCCCACCGCCACTCGATCCGGCCAATGTCGAGCACAGTAAGATGTCCGTTGCCGGGCACCGAATGGAACCGCGCGCCCTCGATCACGACCGGGCCGTCGAAGCGCACATCAACTTTGTCTGCCGAAAACGTCAGCCGGTTGGCCGTGCACCAGGCGTCCATCGCCTGTCGCGCGCCCCATGAGAGAACCGGCGCGTGGAGCAGCCAGACCGTGAGGACTGCGGCCAGGAACAGGAAGGCCCAGAGCTTCCAGGAAGTCTTCCTTCTGCGGACCGGACCGGTGTTGTTTTCAGGCATCTCGGCACAGCCTATACAGGTTCCAGCGTTTCAATCCAGTTCAGCCTTGATACGGCGGTGCCGACGGCATAGACATCGCGGGATATGGAGGCGTCGGGAAATTGAAAACGAGAGCGTCGGACAGTTGGATCGCGCTCTCCGTGATCGGCTGCAGCATCGTGCTCTTCGCGGCACTCGCCCTCGGGCTCAGCAGCAGGTTTCTCGTGCCCGACGGGCGCAGCGTCCGCGCCCGCTTCTCCGATGTGTCCGGCATCAAGGAAAGCTCGCAGGTGAAATATGCCGGAGCACGCGCCGGCATCGTCTCGAAGATCCGCATCCTGACCGCGGCCGAGCGGGCTGCCGACCCGAAGAACCTCGTCGAAATCACGCTCGATCTCTTCCCTGCCGTGCCGACGCTTTCAAAAAATGCCCTCGTCAGCATCTCCGCCGACACGCTGCTCAGTGACAAATTTGTCCACATCGAGGACCCCTCCGTGGGGGCCGACGCGCTCGCGAAGGGAGATCTCCTCCAGGGCATCCCGCCCGTCTCGTTCGACAAGCTCACGAGAAATGTAGACGGTGCCCTCGAGGGCCTGCGGAAGGTGCTCGGAGGCGGATCCGCCGACACGGAAATCTTTTCCCGGATTCACAGGCTAGTGGAGGAAACCCAGGGACTCCTCACCGAGCTGAAGCCGGTCGTGGCAGACGCCGGGCCCACGCTGGCCGATGCCCGCGCCGCCGCCGCCGATGCCCGCTCTCTCCTCGCGGAAAATAAAGCGCCCGCCGGACGCGCGATCGCCCGGCTCGATAGCGCCGCCGGCTCGCTCGAATCGCTCGCCAAAAAGGGCGAGGCTGTCGTCCGCGACAACGAAAAAAATATCTCCCGCGCGATTACCGACCTGCGCGTGACGTCGGAAAACCTGAAGGTCACCTCCACCTATTCCAAATTTCTCCTGCGCGACCTCGCCGAGCGCCCAGCCCGCCTGATCTGGGGCTCGGGCAAGCCGCCCGATCTTCCGAGCGAACAGCAGATCCTCCGCTCGCCCACCCGCTGAGCGCCCCGGCGCAATTCTGCTTTGCCGCTTTCGGCACAGGCGGTTTTTCGGGCTAAAGCTTCCAGTCGCGCCTTCCCAAGGGCCGTCCTTTCAAGGCAAAAAAAACCCCGGCGATCCTTTTGCGGACCGCCGGGGATCGGAGAGTTTCTTTATTTCACATGCGCCGAGACGAGCTTCGTCATCTCGAACATGCTGACTTGCTTCTTGCCGCCGAAGACCACTTTGAGGGCGGGATCGGCGTTGATCATCGTCCGCTTCTTGGCATCCTGAAGATTGTTCTTCTTGATGTATTCCCAGAGCTTCTTGGTCATCTGGCTGCGGGGCAGCGGCTTTGATCCGACGATGACTGCGAGCACGGCATCCGGCTGGATGGGCTTCATCAGGGCCGGGTTCAGTTTCCGAGCAGCCTTCTTAGCGGGCTTTTTTACGGCCTTCTTGGCGGGCTTCACGGCCTTCTTAACGGTTTTCTTTACTGGTTTCTTTTTGGTTGGCATAGGAATCGAGCTATTACTTTGAGGTTTGGGTTTTCTTGGCGACGGCGGAAGTCTTTTTCGGAGCGGCGGCTGCCTTGCGTGCGGCCCAGCGGGCCTTCATGTTGGCGGCGAGTTTCGCGCGCCCCTCCGGGGTGAGCCCGGTCTTTTTCTTCGCTTTGGCAGGCTTGCCGGCAGGCTTGCCGGCAGGCTTGGCGGCGCGTCGTGCGGCCCAGCGGGCCTTCATCATGGCGGCGATTTTCGCCCGACCTTCAGGGCTCATTTTGCTTTTCTTAGCGGGCTTGTCTTTCTTGGCTTTTTTGGCGGCCTTCACCGGTTTGGCGGCGCGGGCTGCTGCAGGCTTGGAATCACCTTTCTTGGCAAAGTGACCCGGGGAGAGCCTGGTAGTGAGACCCTTGCCGGTCGTGCTGAACCAGACGGAAATGTTGGCGGGCTTTGCGCCGAGCTTCGCGGCAATGTCCTTGACGCGGAGCCCTGCAGAACCTGCGGCGTCAAGAAGATCAAGGATACGATCCTTAAGTCCGCCGGAGCGGGCGGCTTTAACTTTCTTGGCGGGCTTCGCCGCCGGCTTGATTGCTGCCGGTGCCTGCCGCGCGATTGCTGGCCGTGATGTGATAACCTCGACCGAGACCCGGCCCTGGACGGTCCTGTGGATTTCGGCGTCGATTTGTTCGAGGATCTGAAGGAGTTCTTCCTTCTTCTCCGTCAGGCTGAGCAAGTGGAGAAGGGATTGGCTGTTGATAAGTGATATGTCCATGTTTAGAATATTCATTTAGCATTAATGTTGCAGGGGTTGGCAATAGCAAATGTAGCGCCCTGATCCGCGCGTAATTTTTTAAGTTTTGAAAAAAACCTTGGGAAACCGTATTTTTTTCTTGATTTAGACATATATTACTTATATATGTCTAGTTATGTCCGCCCGCATCCCTGTTCTCAACAAG
>Ga0194063_10000093_pt1 | contig 60230 bp, 56 predicted proteins | sample SepL3720m_MetaG_FD_155459 | JGI IMG/M metagenome (GOLD analysis project Ga0194063, IMG submission 155459) | Anoxic zone freshwater microbial communities from boreal shield lake in IISD Experimental Lakes Area, Ontario, Canada - Sep2016-L373-20m | ecosystem: Environmental > Aquatic > Freshwater... | reverse complement strand
AGTCGGACCTAGTGATCCTCGTGTACTTCGTGGGAGGTACCGGGCTTATCGGATAAAAGCTACCCCGGGGATAACAGAGTAGTTGCACCTGAGCGTCCACAGCGACGGTGCAGTTCGCTACCTCGATGTCGGCTCAGCACATCCTAGGGCTGGAGAAGGTCCTAAGGGTTAGTCTGTTCGCCTATTAAAGTGCTACGTGAGCTGGGTTCAGACCGTCGTGAGACAGGTCGGTCTCTATCCACTATCAGCGTTGGAATTTTGAGGGAAGTCGTTCTTAGTACGAGAGGACCGGAATGAGTTAACCGCTAGTGTTCCTATTGTACCCGTCAGGGGCATGTAGGGTAGCTACGTTGATAAGTGATAACCGCTGAAAGCATCTAAGCGGGAAGCACGTCCCAAGATGAGAATTCCTTGTCCGTCGAAAGACGGACGATAGATTCCTGGAAGAACACCAGGTAATCGGCGGAAGGTGTACGCACAGTAATGTGTTTAGCTTATCCGTTCGTCACCATCAGAATTTATTTTGGTGTGTGATGACCCCAGCCGTAAGGTTGGGTTCGCAAAATCAAAGAAGTAGCTGATTATTACTTTTTTTGCGATGCTGTTTATGTTGTCTTTCTATACTCTTCACTTTTGAGGGAGCAATCCTTTAACAATTTAATTGACGTTATAGTTGTTTCGGCGATCAATGCGGCGTGGTCCCATCTCTTCCCATTCCGAACAGAGTCATGAAACGCGCCAGCGCTGACGATAGTAATGTGGGCAACCCATTGCGAAAATAGGTCATTGCCGGAGCAACTATAACGTTAATTATTACTTTTCACTCTCAACAATTTTCAAGTATTTATACGTATCCCAAAAAGGGTGTGTACTATTGCGTGGTGATAGTTTCAACTGATCAAAGATTACTTGGGCTAGCTGTGTGTTGTATCCAAAAATTGCCAAAACTTCTGTTTGAATAGTTGTCTGCATGTTTAGATCAAGCTCATTATATATGTCGCCAATTTGACGTGCGATATCTTTAAGTTCAAGCTGGTCCTTGGGAGCAAGTATATATGCTAGCTCTTGCTTTTGTGGGATTTGATCGACGCTAACCAACCACGAAATACGCTTACGAATTTCGCGCAGATAAAATTCTAGTTTTCTATCCTTGGGGTCACACTGGAGTATGCTTGGTCTTTTAGGATCCAAAATATTACTTTTCCTACGATTTGGTGCTACAACCAATTGCTTGTTATCGTCAAACTGAATGGGGTACTGAATATATTCCGATAATCCCCCAACGCGTTTGTGGCGTTTGTAGTCAAAATTTGCCCGATCATGAATAACTTGTGTCAAGTTTACAGAGAATATTGTTTCATTCAACTCATTTTCAAGTTTTATCACCAACTTACCAGTTTTTTTGTCGTGATCAATCATTGATGTCATTTGTATGTTGTAAGCTCCAATCTTATTAGGAACATGTTCTTGTGCAATCTGCAAAATATTATTCATATTAATATCTGGCCAATGTAGGTATAGATCCCAGCAAATATCATTTTGGGCAAAATTGCTGATCGCATTTCGCAGTGGCAGAGGGTAAGAGTCGATTTTTTGTTCATGTGCAAGTTGTTTTAATTTGCTATTTAACTGAGCATACTTTGAGATATTCAAATACTCTACCATTTGTGCTACCAGCGCACCCATCGTTATGGGAGTGATATTGGGTTGATGCCACATCGCTTCAGGAACAGACAAGTAAATACTCTCGCTAACTTTGTCAATAAACTGTAGCACGCTATTTGAATTGACGTGGTTTTCGACTGCGATTGGCAATACTTCTTGAGTCAAAAAATTGGAAAGCAATATTGGCTCACTTCTGTATTCATATCCTATTCCTCTTACTGCAAATATTAATGTATCTGGCAAACCTAGCTTGCTCAGTCGCGCTCTCAATCTCTTGATAATTTGATCAATGGCCCATTGGGTATTTTTGCCAGAAGGTACAGCCCACAATACTTGACCTATGGTATCGCGTGAAACGGGTTTGTTTTTGTAGCTATAAAGAAGTTTTAGTGTCGAATACTCAGATGGTGAAAAAGTTTTTGATAGTGGCAATTCGCCAAGGAACAGCTCTTCATCTTTCTGAGATATCAAAAGTCTTTTCGTTACTGTCTTTTGAATATACGGCACAATGGCGTCGACTGTTACAGCTTTATTGTCGATCCATCCAAGCTCTTCAAGTCTATAGCGTATATAGATTCTATCAGGGTCAGTATCTGGTTTGGTAAGTGCATTAAGAATTGTAATTTCTTCTTTGGAAAATTCTCGTACCAACTCTGCTAGTTTGGCGCAAAAAATTCTACTATTTACACTCCAACTATCATAATCTCTAAGTTCTTTCAAAGCATTCTCGATCAGCCAGTAACTGCCACTACACGAGGAGATAATTTCATTTTGCATTTTACTGCTAATATCAAGTTGCCATTTTTCGGCAAGATACTTTATATATGTTTTGATGTCTGCTTCTTTGTACAAGCCATAAATTAATTGATTTTGAAACATTCGATTTTGCGCAGCTTGTTTTGATATTAGTGATTTTGGATCATGCTCCATAGCCAGCAAGCACTGCACATTGTGTGGATATTTAATTAATAGCTGATTAATTCTGGCTAAAATCGCCTTATAATCTTCCTTTATCCAATTTTCGCCTTCCGATATTACCAACACTATAATATTGTCTTGTTTTACAACATCGTCGATTGAAACACCAAAACTTGTAAGTATCTTACGATTAATAAATGATTCAAATTCTTCGGCATCACGACTAGTCGCCTCTTCTATTAGGATATTAAGCTTGAGCAAATTTGTGCTGGGCAAAGAGATCCATTGTTGAGCAACATAAGCTCGATCTGATAAATACGGAAAGAGTACAACAACACATTCACGTAATTGAATCAATCTATCAATCCTTTTGATAGTTTCTTGGTATTGATGCGTTTTGTGTAAATAGTGATCGATCATGGGCCCAAATTATAGCACCAAAAATGACAATAATGACAAAATCACGTCATGTAATGCTTAAGCATTAGTCATGTTGGTGCAATCTGTACGGGCAATTGGCGCAAGAAGGTTTGTTGGTCGGATTCTTATCCTTGGTATTGCAACCACAATGGCAGTAGTTATGAGTTGCTTCGACTTGCTCACTTTCCGAGCCAACGCTCCTATTTGTAGTTTTCTTAGCTTTAGTATCGTTATTAAGCAAATGGTAGTTCTTCATTTTGATAATTTGGTAATAATATTATTGCTAATACGTCGCCAAATCCCATTTATTCCTGCTGTCGCTCCATATATGCCATACGCATATACAGCAAACCATTGGCACCAGTAGTTGGCATTCATGTTTAACATTAACCCATTGCGACATTCTGGTTGGGTAAGTAGTAATCCGGCGTAGCTCAGCAAAGGTATCGCTAGCCCCCATCGCATCACTTTTGCAAAGTCGCGTTTTCTTTGCGTGGCCAAAAAGTATGCAAGAGATCCTCCTGCAACCACTAGATACCAAGGTAAAGATCTGCACGTCGAACACGTAGGTATTGCATCGCTCATTCCCAATACTTCACCAGGTTCCACAGGAGCAATGTAATATTCGCTAGCAACAGCTGTGCCAATCCAGTTCCTCGCGACTCTATTTAATAAAAGAATTTGGTTTTCGACGCTATTTGATCCATTTGTAATTCCCTGATCGCTTTTTGCCTCTGCATAAGTCTTAGTAATATAAGTTCCGGGTACCAGATTTATTCCAGTTTGTAATACAAAATGTGCCACTTTTTTGGTAGATACTGGGATATTGCCGATAGGTCCCCGCAACTCACCAAGCAACTCACCCTCAGGTGTAAGAAAATCCTGAATTAGTATCGTATCGAACAAGTCGATTGACCCTGTGTTTGCAATGATCACATCATAAGCGACTCCATCTCCAGGGTACACTCCATTACTAGCATTATTATTGGTCAACACGCCGATTTGAGGCAACTCTACTTTGCCGCTAGGATTACTATCGACTAATTGTATCGGATTATTAGGCTTTTCATTTTGATTCATTAATACGGATACTCTTGTTTCAGCTCTTGCGCTATTATTAGAAACAGATACTTCTGGATCCAAAAGTGATGAGGCTACATTTATTGCGATGGTGTTCCCAGCTTGTCCGCTAGTATCAATAGATATTGTTCTTGTGATACTTCCTCCAGCTGGGATATCAATGCCTTGTTCTTGACTACTACGTAGAGTTTGTTGCGCGTTACTTATGCTATGTTGCCACGCAACATTTTTGGCAAGTTTGTGTCCGATATTAGCAATACTTATTTGGTACAAAATTGGATCTCCCTCAACTACAGATTCTGGTGCGTTTACTGTCGTTACAAGGTCTGGGTAAGCAAAGATAAGGTTCCCTGTCCATGGGGCAAGAAGCATAAGATAAAGTAGGCTAAGTCGCGAATTGATCAGGGTAGAGTTGACAATTGCCGTTGCAGTTGCCGAGGCATAGGCATTCCCAGTTTTCATTTCGGCGCTGCCAGATGAAGTTTGAGTATTATTCCCAGTTGTTGCGACAGCATTCGAGCTTACCGACACATCAGCTTGATTGGTTATATTTGCGTTGGTTATTTCACACGTCGACTCGCAAGTTGAGTTGTGTTTTTCTATTCCAAACAAATCACTCGGGGCTTGGACGCTACCTGGGTATTGCCAGTTATAAATTAACCCACTCCAGAGCCACAAGTTTTGGGTCAAAATCTTAACAATTTGCGTATCAACAATAGTTTGGTTGACAATCGCATTTGCTGCCGAGGCTGCGTTTCCAACTCCAGTTATCATCTGCGCGCTATTAGATGCAATTTGAGTATTTTCGCCAGTATTGGCAACTGCTGTTGCATGGGTTGTTATTGTTGCAGAATTACTCGCTACAAGAATTTTCGGACCAAATATATCTGTAGATGCAATGGTGGCAATGGGGGCGATGGGGTCAAGTAAAACATCCCCATTCCAGGGCATTGTGATATCAACAACTCCAACCTGGACAGTCGAATTAATCAAAGTTGTATTAACAACCGCAACACTGTTGGCAATAGCAACAACGTCGCCAGTATCTGTCACAATATTGTTTGTCGAGTCATTGGTCTGTACATTGTTTCCAGTTGAGGCGATTGCCACAGCAACAGTTGATGTTGTTGCCTCATTTGCAACGTTAAGTTCACTTGGTTGACTAGAAGATGTTGGGACTGGAGTCTTTTCGCTCGACGCAAATGGGACTACCTCATGTTGTGTAGGATCCGCGACAACGGTAACCGAAGTTTCAATAGTACTATCAATATTTGTTGTATTGGTTTGAGTAATTGCTGTTGCTACAGCACTTGCATCTCCAGTAATAATCACAGCAGTTGGGGTTGGGGTGGGAGTTGCTTCTGGTACTAAGATTGGGGTGGGAGTTGCTTCTGGTACTAAGATTGGGGTGGGAGTTGGCGATGTGACCTCAACAATAGGGGTAATAACATCCTCAGCAAAGACAATAGGAGCAAAGGGGTAAAAGGTAAGGAAAAATGAAAAGGTTAAAACAAAAATAGTTTTTAGTTTGGCCTTGGTTGATTTACGAATATTTTCAAATAACATAGAATTATATTTCTGCAAGGAGTGTGGGGGAAGGGACCCTTCCTACAACCCCCACACCTCCTTACGGCTCATTACTGTGCCACCACACCAAAATTAGTGTAATTTACGCTTGACGAAGAATCTGAATACACTGTGTTCACGCCTCCAGTCACCATCTCGGGATGTGTGATTGTTGCTGTTTGAGTGTTGTTGCCAGCAATAACAGTTGTAATAGCTCGAGTTTTGACAGTTGTGTCTTTGTTAGAGACAGTTATGTCGCCAACTTTGCTACAGTTGCAATCAGGAAGTAAAGTCGTATTGACTTGACTTTGTCCAGTTGCTCCAACCGTTGATACAGTACCCGTTGTAAGTTTGCTACCACCAAATAGCCAACTTCCACCAGTTTGTAGATTACCTCCCGTAGTCACCGAAGATAATGCCATTGTTTTGACATATGTATCTTGATTCGTTACGTTAATCTTATTTACTGGGGTTATTGGAGTTGTACTGTGTGCACTTACACTCCCAGCTATAGACATAACCATAGCGGCAGAAAGTGCGATACCCATAAGTTGTTTCATCATATTGTGTTTCACCTCCTCTCCAATATTTCCATAACAAATAATCGTATAGAAGATCCCGTTTCCACGGGATATTGTTTTGTAGGTTAGATATTTATCTTTAAAGTAAAAATTGGTCATATATGTTCTTCTACTGTAGTTAATCCCTAATAGTCTAATTCAAATATAGATAAAAAATAATCGTCGTCAACTACATACAAAGGATACATAAAGGCGCAAAAAGGAACAATCATGACAACAGTGACATAGATGACTAAAACAATATTGCACTTGCTACTTAACGAAATGTCTGCCTATAATGGATACATCATGTCGTCATTACTTCATCACATTCTTCATTGGTTTACTCCTCATCACAGCAACAACTATCGTGCAAAGCTATTGCAAAATGTCGGCATTGTTGCAGTTATCGGTGTGGTCATCGGTACCAGTATTTTTATTCGCATAATCGAAGCTTCCCCTCTACACATACTGGGTTTTAACTCAAGTGTTACTGTCGACGAGGTAGTTAGTGCAACCAATAGAGAACGCCTAGCTGCCGGCCTAAAGTCTCTCAAATATTCAGATTTATTGTCTGCTGCTGCGCAAAAAAAAGGTGCCAACATGATGGAGGAAAATTATTGGGCACACAACTCTCCCTCCGGCAAGTCTCCCTGGGTTTGGTTTAACCAAGTAGGCTACAAATATACTTATGCCGGCGAAAATCTAGCCAAAGATTTTGGTAGTACCGATCGTATGATGGCAGCATGGATGAACTCTCCCACTCATAAGGCTAATATTGTAAATGACAAATACCAAGAAATTGGTGTTGCGATTATGCAGGGCAATCTCGCCGGCTCAGACACAGTTTTAGTAGTTCAGCTTTTTGGTGCTTCTGGCAAAACAGCAGGAGAAGTTTCTCCGACGGGACAGGCTTCAGTAGAAGCTCCTATTAGCATTGCCGCCGTTCAGGGTATCAATGTCAAGCCTACAATTGATCAATATTTGGTCAAAAAAATTGTTGCTATAAGCTCAGCTGCCCTTTTCTTAATCGCGTTAGTTGTTGATCTTATTATTGCCGAGGATCACAAACTTAGTAGAAGAGTTGGTAAAAATTGGGGCCATATTATTGTAATCAATGTCGTCTTATTGTTAGTGGCAATCGCCCAAGCTGGGAGTATCTTATGATCAACGATATTATTCGACACAAAATTGATTACAGTCTACTAGCCATTATTTCCATGGTTTATATAATGGTTTTCCTGGTTTATCAGAATCAACCTCAAATATTAATTATTGCGACATGTTTTTTTGGCTTCACATATATTTTATGGGGGGTATTACATCACCTAAAGACTCGCACGCTTCATCCCAAAGTCGTGCTAGAATACTTCCTTGTTAGTTTGTTAGCCATAGCTTTGGTTAGCACTCTGCTCATTTAAAGAATAAGGAGATCAATTTATGAAAGGTGTCATACTCGCCGGAGGCAAGGGAACTAGACTTTATCCTTTAACTTACGCTACCAACAAACACTTACTCCCAATTTACGATCAGCCCATGATCTATTACCCAATTCAGACATTGGTAAACGCAGGGATTACCGAAGTTATGATTGTGACTGGAGATATTCATGCTGGGCAATTTATCAACGTAATCAAAAATGGCAAAGAGCTTGGTCTCAAGCATGTAGAGTATGCCTATCAAGAAGGTGGTTCTGCTGGTATTGCCGACGCACTCAAGTACGCCGAGAATTTTGCGGATGGTGAGCCTATAGCTGTGATATTGGGCGATAATACAACCGACGCAGACATTAGTGAGGCTGTTAATCGATTCGAGGCTGCTGGCGAAGGGGCTATGGTTTTCCTTAAGAAGGTGATCGATCCCGAGCGCTTTGGCAATCCAGTTTTCGATGATAGCGATACCAGTAAGATAATCAACATTATTGAAAAGCCTAAGAATCCAACTTCTCATTATGCCGTTACGGGACTGTATTTATACGACAATAAGGTTTACGACATCATAAGAAGTCTCAAACCTTCCGATCGCGGAGAACTTGAAGTAACAGATATTAATAACGCTTACATCAAAGCTGGAAAATTGATGTGGGAAGAACTCAATGGCTTTTGGTCCGACTCAGGCACTTTTCATTCATTATTTCGAAGTGCTAGATACTGGGCACAAAAGAAATTGGGTATAAGCTACAAGTCAGTCGTTGCAGGCAATGCTATTCCTCAGGCCAACAAATAACAAATAGGTACTTGAAATTTACCGAATCTTAGACGAAAATAGTGGTATGTCACCGCTCGCTGATTTACTGCGCCCCACATCCCTTGATCAATACTTTGGTCAGTCTCACCTTGTGGGTAAGGGTGCTCCACTACGTCGGGCAATCGAATCTCAAACAGTTCACTCAATGATTTTTTGGGGTCCTCCAGGGTGTGGTAAAACCACCTTGGCTCGCATAATAGCAGCCTCCCTCGATGCCGAAATTCACTATCTCTCCGCGGTCTCAGCCAAAAAAGACGACATCAAAAAAATAGTAGAGTCTGTCCACAACCCGCAGTCAGACTTAGAGGTCCGTCCCCTAGGTCCCCTAAGTACAACAGGGGAACCTAGGGGACGGACCTCTAGGCAGGTAATTCTTTTTCTCGATGAGATCCATCGCTTCAACAAAGCTCAACAAGATTATCTTTTACCTTACGTTGAGGATGGCACTCTTATTCTTATCGGCGCAACTACGGAGAATCCAAGCTTTGAGGTCATTGGACCTTTGCAATCTCGTTGTCATGTTTATGTACTCAAGTCGCTTACCGAAACAGAGCTAACTCAGGTTATTGATCAGGCTGTTCTTACCCTCAAAACACACATCGATGACGATGCTCGTGCATTCCTCGTAACCTATGGCAATGGCGACGCTAGGAAGGTTATCAATGTCATTGAGACGGCGCACTCTCTCTACGAGGGCAAAACAATCACCAAACAAAATCTACTAGACACACTACAATCACCGTATCTGCGTTACGACCAGGCTGGAGATGAACACTACGACACAATTTCGGCTTTCATCAAGAGCATGAGAGCGAGCCAGGTTGATGCCGCTCTTTACTACTTGGCACGCATGATTGTGGCGGGTGAAGATCCGCTCTTTATCGCACGTCGCATGGTTATTTTTTCCTCCGAAGATATTGGCATTGCGGTCCCAACAGCTCTCGTTGTTGCCAACGCTGTTTTCCGCGCCTGCGAGACCATTGGTTACCCAGAGTGTCAGCTCAACCTCGCAGAGGGGGTAACTTATCTTTGCCAATGTAAAAAATCTAGGGCAGTCAATGATGCGCTAATGGCCGCCATGGCAGATGTCAAAGAATTTGGTAATCTCGAGATCCCACTAAAAATCCGCAATGCTCCCACCAATTTGATGAAAGAGCTCTCCTACGGCAAGGGTTATAATAAGTATGATACAGAGAGCTATCTTCCAGATAAGCTCAAGAATAAAAAGTATTTGCAAATAACTTGACTTCGGGTAGTATTTGGTATTAACTAAATTGGTTATGAGATAATTGGAGATACTATGTTAGGCAACTGGATAATTTTAACAATTTTTAGCTCAGTCTTTGCGGCAATCAATCGCATTATTCAGAAAGTATTATTGAATAATAAAGAGAATGACAAGTTTGCCCTTAGCGGGATTTTTCAGATTTTGGTATCAATTGTCTTTCTGATTTACACTCTATCAACCAATTCATTTGAGCTGCCAAATCTTGGTTCAGTCTGGGTAAGTGTTGTTGCTATGGTTGTTATGTATGCTCTTGGCAATCTGACACTATTTATGGCATTCAGGGCAGCTGAGGCCTCAGAGGTTGCAATTATTCTAGCTAGTAGCTCGCTTTGGTCAATATCTTCTGCCGCCATTTTACTGGGGGAAAAAATCGTTGGGAGTAGTTGGATTGGTGTTGGTTTGATTTTACTCGGACTTGTGATTATTAATTACCAAAAAACAGATTGGCATCTTAGCAAGGGTCATATTTTTGCAATTCTTGCAGCAATACTATATGGCTTCGCTTTTACCAACGACGCATTTATTCTGGGTCACTATTCAAGCGTTCCTTCATATCTAGTAATTGCCTTTTTCTTACCTGGTCTTGCAACTTTGCTTTGCCGTCCGAGTGCTATCCGAGCTATTCCACGATTATTTAGCAATGCTAGGTCAACCTATATGATAATATTTGGTAGTATAGCTTTTGCCCTCTCGGCGATTGCTGTTTTTACTGCTTACAAAATCGGTGGCCCCGCCTCACTTATTTCCCCCATAACTCAAAGCTCAATTATTTTTACGATAATTATTAGTTATTTCTTTTTGGGCGAGAGAGACAACATACTCAAAAAAATCTTTGGCACAGCAGCAATCATTCTTGGGGTGATCTTGCTAGTATAGTAGATGTTACTAATCTAGCATATAATAAGTTTCATGCAGTGGTTTCCAAAACTAAAAATTTGGCAGTGGTTGGTAGTCTTAGGTCTGGTAGTTATCTATCTAACATTAACTCTAGCCAATCTCACCAAGCTTCCTATCTTTGTCGATGAGGCGATATATCTACGCTGGGCTCAGATCGCCTGGAAAGATGCCTCTTGGCGCTTTATCAGTCTTACCGATGGTAAGCAACCACTCTATACCTGGGCGGTTATTCCCTTCTTCAAGCTTATTGCGGATCCACTCTACGCTGGTCGTGCCACATCCGCTTTTTTTGGTCTTTTCACTATGCTCGGCGTTGGCTACACTGGTTGGCTTCTCTCTGGCAAAAAGTTGGCCTTCTGGTCAATGCTTGCAACAGTTATCTCTCCCTTTCTCTTTTTCTACAACAGGTTTGCAGTCATGGAGGGTACGCTTCTTGCATTTTCCATCTGGATTTTTGCAGTAAGCATTTTACTTGCCAAGTATCGCCGCCTAGACATTGCCATGATTCTCGGCATTGTCACTGGCTTTGGACTCCTCGTCAAGTCAACCGCGCTCTTTTTCTTTCTCCTCATCCCTTCAGCCTATCTTCTCGTTGTCGACTGGAAGAAAATCATTACCCGTGATCTATTCAAATACTTCGTTCTCGTAGTCATCGCCTGGGCCATGGCTCAGGGAATCTACAATATTCAGCGCCTTTCGCCGTGGATGCACGTCATCACCGAGAAAAACGCTTTCTTTACTGTTCCCTATGGCGATATTTTCAAAGAGCCCGCTCGAATACTTAACAATTTCCAGGATATTTGGCGTTGGCATGGCGCTTATACTACCTGGCCGTTACTACTAATCGCCCTATATGGGCTTGTCTCTTGGGCCAAAAAATCTTATCGTCCGGCTTTGTTAACCTTTGGTTGGTTCTTTTTACCCCTAATGGGGACGGTCCTTCTTGCTCGATTATTTTCTAGTCGGTATATGGTATTTGCCACCCCGTTCTTGGAGCTTTTAATTGGTTATGGGTTTGTGGCTATTCGCAATCCTCGCATTCGCATCTTTACCTTCATTCTTTTCTCACTCTATCCACTTTTTCTTATCAGTAAGTTAGTCTTTGACCCAATCAACTTCCCTTATGCCAAAGTAGATGAGGGGTATGTCAATGGTTGGTCTGCTGGCAATGGCACCAAGCAAATCGCCGATTGGGCCAGGTCTCGCCTCGAAGCTAACCCCAAAATAGAAAAACTCACAATCTACACAGAAGGCACATTTGGTATTTTGCCACACGGCTTAGAGCTTTATACTCAAGGTATCGATCGCTTAGCTATTATTGGCGTTTACCCATACAAAGAGATCCCCACGTACGCGCCCGAAACTTATCTAATTCTCAATAATACCGAAGTTGATGTTACCCCAGCTGGCCTTGAGCTCGTGGAGAGTTACCCCAAGTTGCATGTTAACCCAATGCGCTTATACCGCGTCATTCCCAGATAATTATGAAGTTTATTTGGTCACTACTATTTTCACTATTACTCTCAACCCTACTTCTTCGACCCATTCTTGGCAATTTTTGGTATCCCATGCACGACACTACTCACGTCGCTCGCTTGTATTTAATGGAAATCGCAATCAGGGGAGGCCAATTTCCACCCCTTTGGGCAGAGGGTATCAATAATGGTCTTGGTTATCCTTTGTTTCATTTTTATGCGCCACTTTTTTATTACACAGCATTAATAATCAAGCAATTTGTTGGCGCATATATTTTAGCTCTCAAAATAACTCTCGCCATATTTCTTGGCACGGGGATCCTTGGAGTCATGCACCTATCAATCAAGTGGGGTAGGGCGGCAGCTATAGTTGCCGCTGCCTTATTTGCTCTAGCTCCATATCTCGCAGTCGATTTGTATGTGCGCGGGGCCTATAGCGAGCTTGCCGCACTTTGTCTTTTTCCATGGGTACTATATGTATGGCAAGATATTACAACAGGTCGCAAACAAGTAATAGCCGCTATTATGACAACCTTCTTTATACTTTCCCACAATCTCATTCCGATCCTAAGCTTACCATTAGTGGCTATCTGGGTAATATATTGTAATTTTCACATTCTCAAACGCCTTATTGTACCGTCAGTACTTACAATCCTTTTATCTTCATTCTTTCTTCTTCCGCTTGTTTTTGAGCGTAGTTTTGTGCAAGCCGACGCAGTAGCCAAGACTAGCGATTATCGTCTTCATTTTGTAGAGCCTTGGCAAATTTGGAATAGTGCTTGGGGATTTGGTGGTTCAGCAGCTGGTACTGAGGATGGCTTTTCCTTCAAAATGGGAAAGATCCAACTAGTTATGGCACTATTAGGCTTTGTATTATTGCTCATTAAGAAAAATCGTTACTGGATCTTGGGTATTTTTGCCGTCGCCGCACTATTAATGTCTACCAGCTACACCCAATACATCTGGCAAATTACTCCCTTGCTCGCTCTCGCTCAGTTCCCATGGCGCTATCTAGCAATCGTCACAAGTCTTCTTGCGGTACTCGGTGGGTATGCAATCGCCATACTTCCATACAAATTTATTAGAGTCCTTGCCAGCTTGGCTGTGATTACAATGCTTTTATTCATCAATCTCAAATATTTTGTGCCTCAATCAACATTTGTCGCTCAAGATACTTCTTTTACCGATCCCCAATACTTAAGTACAGTATCTAATATCATCCCCGAATATATGCCTGTTTGGCTCAATAATGATATTGACAAATCAACGCAATATGTTTGGGCCACCAAAGCATATTATCCAACATGGCAGGTCAAAATAGATGGTGTCAAAGTCAATTCTTTCCCATCCGAAAGTGGGTTGCTTGCTTATAATAATCCCACAGGTTCTACAAATATAGAGATTGTCCAATCACACACTTTACTACAACAAATCAGCTACACTCTTACAATTATTGGCTTTCTTTTTAGTATATATTGGTACATCAAAAAATGAAAAAGTATCTGATATTTTTACTCGCAACAATAATTGCTTATGGCGGATCATTGCATTATGGTTTTTCACAAGACGATTGGTACTTTTTGTTTATCTCCAAAGCAAATTCTGTCAAAGATGTTTTACTATTTTTCTCACCCTGGAATCAGCAGGGATTCCCATTTTATCGTCCCCTAAGCACTCAGCTATATTATTTTCTTGCTACTTCAATTGCTGGACTTTCTGGTGCTCCAATTGCTATGCATGTTTTTATGATTTTATTGCTGAGCATTGCCGGATTTATTCTGTATTTACTAGCTCGTCAACTCAAATTTTCACTCCTTTCATCAACCTTGGTGGGCTTACTCTATGTCGGCAGTAGCGTGCATTTTTTAAGCCTTTATTATATTGCCGCCACTCAACAACTACTTTCTGGCACCTTGATGTTATTTGCATTGTATTGGGTAAAGACCAAGAACGCTCAGTGGCCTGCCTATCTTGCATTTGTATTGGCTCTGCTATGCAAGGAAAATGCAATTTTGTTGCCAGCCTACCTCCTTCTCTTATCAGATTGGTCCATTATCAAAATTAGAAGTTTGATGTGCAATCTCAAATCTCTTTTGCCATATATTTTTATTGCTCTTATTTATCTCACACTTCGTTTAACGAGTAGGGTTGAGGTTCAGTCGGAGTATCAGCCAGTTTTTGGATTACGTGCGCTTGGCACTTTCAAAATATATTTGTCTTTTCTTTTTGGGTATTATGAAAAAATTCAGGATTATGTCCTTCCATCTGGTATTCGTCAATATCTTATAGATACTCGTCCATTTGGATATCTTACCGTGGCTGGCTCGCTGATAAGCGCATCAACCATTGGCTACCTTACCATCAATTCGCTATTGCGTCGCCAATTTGTCAAGCTCCAGCTGCAATATTTACTTATGTTTACGATCGGCTTATCTCCTTGGCTCTTATTGCCAGACCATATTTTTCCTCATTATCTAGATCTTCCAATGGCCGCTTTAGCGCTACTACTCATCTCGCTTTGTCGCAGTCAAATTGTTGCTATCATTCTTACGATTTCATTACTTGTGGCCAATTATGGTGGGATTAAAAGTAGTGAAATTTTGCACTGGACAGTACTGCGTTCTAGACTCAATACCGCGGCCATCCCACAGCTAATTAATAGAGGTTTGTGCCAAAGCAATGCTATAGTTCTTAGTGGCGATAATCTATTAGCCAAAGAGCTATCGTATTCACTTTCAATGAGCAATGGCCCACGAGTTTTGTGTAATAATTCAATCCTCCAGGTATACTATGGAGAGACAAATATAAATGAAGGCAAGATTATCAATATAGAGGGGGTGAGGCAATAATGCGATCAATCGAAGATATTAAACAAAAAGCTTTTAAGGGTGTTTTCACTCTTACTTTTCGTAGACTGCTACTTAAGATTATTGATACAGTCGGCGTCATCTTTTTGGCTCGAGCCCTCACTCAGGACACTTTCGGGATTTTTGGGATTATTAGTTTCGTTGTTTTTACCTTTCTTTCTTTTTTCTCCGACGTTGGCTTTGGGGCAGCGCTTATCCAAAAGAAAGATGATCTAGAGCTTGCAGATATTCGGACCACTTTTACCATTCAACAATCTCTTGTTACCCTACTGTTAATTATTGCTTGGACCATTGCTAGTCCGGTTGCCAGCTTTTATCATCTAGGAGATCAAGGGATATGGTTAATCCGTGTTCTTTCATTTTCTTTATTTATTACGTCATTCAAGACCATTCCCTCAATTCTTTTAGAGCGCGAACTAAGATTTGAAAAGCTCATTATCCCAGAAATTATCGAGACAATTGTCTACAATCTTATCGCCGTCTATATGGCACTTCATGGTTACGGCGTCTGGTCGCTAGTCATTGCAATTCTTGGTCGAACTGTTTGCGGTGCTTTGGCTCTAAATATTCTTTCTCCCTGGAAAATTGGGTGGCAATTCGACAAAGAATCAGCCAAGCGCATGCTCAGCTTTGGTGTCCCATATCAGCTAAACAGTGTGCTTGCGCTTATCAAAGACAACGTTACCCCCACATTAATTGCCTTTTGGTATGGCCCTGCTGCAGTTGGGTTCGTCAATTTGGCCCAGAACATTGCAAGTCGCCCTATGGAGATTATCACTATAGTTAGTCGCGTCACTTTCCCAGCCTATGCGCGTATTCAGCACGATCCAGTACGTCTAAAAAGATGGATCGAGAAGTCTGTTCGATTTATGGCGTATCTCTATTACCCTGCAATTACTGGCCTCCTGGTTACTGCGCCGGGGATCTTGCAATATTTATATGCCGACAAGACCGACAAATGGCTCCCAGCTCTTACTACGCTTCTAATATTTTTGGCAGGGGCATTCCCCGTGATCATTACAACAACCTACACCAATGCGCTCTATGCGATGGGGCGGCCCAAAATCGTATTGTCATTTATGGCTTTATATACCGTTCTTACTTGGGCTCTAGGCGCACCTTTAATTTACAAGTTTGGGTTCGTTGGTATCGCTATTGCAGGATTAATAATTACCTATACCACGCTGCCACTTGTTGTTTGGGCTATGCGTCGCGTCGTGCCAGTTGAGACTTGGATCAATGTGCAAAAACCATTTTTCGCGAGCATTTTTATGGGGATTATAATTTATATCGTCAACAAGTTTCTTACTCATTCACTGTTAACACTTGGGGCAACAATGCTAGTTGGAGTGGTAACATATATAGTCGCAATCTTAATTCTTGATGGTAAGAACCTAAAATCAGAGATCAGTAGTACACTATTACTCATAGGAAGGAAGCCAAATGGAAGTTCTTAAAGACAAGCCCAAAGTCTCAGTCATAATCCCAACAGTCAACGCGTGGGAAGAGTTGGATCTAGCAATCGCAAGTATCAAACAAAACTCAGATCTTCCAATCGAATTTCTAATAGTCATAGACCCAGACATGAATACGGGCAAAGTTAATCCAGACATAATCAAAGTATGCAAAAAGCACAATATCAAACCTTATATTAATACCGAAAACTTAGGTCCATATGGCAACTGGAACAAGGGGGCAGATAATGCTACTACCGAGTGGTTAATATTTGCAACCGACGATCAATACTTCGCCCCACACTGGGATAGTGAGCTTCTCAAGGTCTGGCAACCCAAGCGCTTTGTTGTAGGACGACTAGTTGAGCCAGGTATTATTCCCGTCTGGCGTACAAATGTGCAAAAAGATTTTGGAGTTCTTCCAAGCGAATTCAAAGAGAAAGCATTTATTAGCTGGTGTAGTGAGCGCAAAGAACGCGGATTTAGCAAGGATGGTTTCTTTATTCCAATGCTCCAGAACAAAAAAGACTATGATGCTCTCGGGGGTTATCCAACTCTCGGCAAGTTTGGTACTAGTACAGCCGTAAGTAATGATGATCTATATATCAAAACTGCACTCAAAAAAGGTTACGAATTTGGCACCGCCGAAGAGTCATATTCCTATCACTTTCAGGCAAGTAGCTGGAAGAAAAAGACGCTTACTCCCAAGATTTCTGCTATAGTCTTGACCAAGAACGAAGAAGTAGATCTGGGCAAATGCCTCAAGTCTCTCCAAGTTTTGACTAGTGATATTCATGTTGTTGATTCTGGTAGTACAGACAAAACACTTTCTATTGCAAAAGAGTACAAGGCAACTATTCATTCTCGACAGTTCGACAACTTTGCCGCACAAAGAAACTTTGCGCTTGGTAAGGTTACGACTAGCAACTGGGTCTTGTTCTTAGACGCCGATGAAGAGCTAGAAAAGGGACTAGCCCAAGAGTTGGCATTTTTCTCCAAAGATATTTATCTCGATGGAGTCGAAGTGCGTCGCAAAAATTTCATTTTTGGCAAATGGGTACAGCACTCCGATTGGTATCCAGATTTTCGGTTAGTCTTTGTTCGTCCCAAAATGGTTACTTTCGAAGGTGAGGTTCACGAACGAATTAAGTATGTCAAAGGCAATGGCACTACAGCCAAAACAAGTCACCACATCCTTCATCACAACTATGATACAGTAGCCGAGTTTGTAGTTAAAAATCTCGTAGATTATCCCAAGCTTTACGCTAATTCGCTAAATGAAACTGGAATCAAATTCTCAGCAACCGAGATGGTTGGCAAATCGCTTGCCGAGTTTATGCGTAGATTCTTCCTTACCGAAGGTTGGAGAGATGGAATGAATGGTTTCGTTCTTGCGATGATGATGGGAGTCCAAAATATATTAGCCTATATCTATCTCTGGGAGTTACAAGGCAAAAGAGCTGATCTCACAACCGACGAAACTCAAGCACTTTTCCGCTCACTTCGGGGTAGAGGCACAGAGCTTTCTTACTGGTTAACAACAATGGCAATCGAAAGCTCAGCAGGTTTTGCTAGATATTTCCACCGCGCCCAAAGGAAAGCTATCAAGCTTATCAACCATCTATGAGTACCAAGATCAAGCATGCTGCGATTCTAATAAATTACAAGAAAGCCGAAGATACTATTGTCTGCGTCAACTCGATTCATAAGTGCGTGGATGCGCCTCATGTAATTGTTGTCGATAATGGGTCTTCCGCAGAATGCATCGCCGAGCTTACGATGGCTTTACCAGATTTGGATTTGATAGTAGTGGGTAAGAATGTTGGATTCTCTGTCGGCAATAATATCGGCATCAAAAAAGCTATCGACATGGGTGCCGAGGTCGTATACATTTTAAATAATGATACCGAGGTAGACATTCATCTTTTTGAAAGATCATACAAGTACGTCGCTGGCAAAGATCGTATCGCAGGCGCCAAAATTTACTACGCCAAAGGTTATGAGTTTCACACAAAACAAAAGGGTAGGGGTGATGTTCTTTGGTATGCAGGTGGTTATATGGACTGGAGCATGGCCATTGCCAAGCATTACGGGGTCGATGAGATCGATCAAGGTCAACACGACACAATCAAGCCGATAGATTTTATTACGGGTTGTTTTATTGCTGTTCCCAAACAAGTAATACAAAAGATCGGGATGTTGGATGAGCCGTTCTTTTTGTATCTCGAAGATTCTGATTATTGTCTCAAAGCTCACGCACACAACATCGAAGTTATGTACAATCCAGAGCTAGTGGTTTATCACCGAAATAGCAGTAGCACAGTTGCTGGTAGTCCTCTTGTTGATTACTACATTACGCGCAACAGGTTTTTTATCGGTAAAAGATATGGCTCTTTCCGTCTATTCTTTGCGCTAATTCGCGAAGCGCTATTTAGAAACTGGAATAACCCAGTTAGGCGCATGGCTTTTTTTGATTTTTTATTAGGTCATATGGGGAATAGAAATGAAAAAATCTTCGCGCTCGCGCCAAAAAAGTAAACCAAATAGCAAAGTGATAATTGCTCCTACCAAAATGAGTTTAAGCTCTCGGTTTTTTGGTTGGAGTCATTGGCATGGATTGCTTGTTGGCATTACTCTTATTGCAATCACTTTATTGCTATACGTCAATTTGGGGCGCGACTCATTGTTCAACTGGGACGAAGGAATATATGCCGAGCTAGGTAGGCAGCTTATAATTACTCGCGACATTCTAACCTCGCATTGGAATGGTGCGCTTTGGCTCGAGAAACCTCCTGGTATTGCTTGGGTTACTGCACTTAGCATGTCAATTTTTGGAGTAAACGAATTGGGAGCTAGGGCATTTATGCCGCTTTTCGCAGCGCTCACTCTATTTTTTGTTTTTCGCATCGGGCGAAAGTTTGGTGGTTGGCAGTATGGCGCAATCGCCATGACGCTTCTTGCAACTTTCGATCTTTTTCTATCTCGCTCGCGCGCTGTAAATGTCGATGGTATGTTGCTTGCAGCACTCACAGGTACCATTTACGCCACTCTTTTAGGGGTATCGCCATTAGTCATCGCTCTTGGCATATTCGCTGGAGTCTGGGTCAAGGGTATCGCTGGGTTGCTTATCGCTTTATTAATCCTTCCATTACTGTTTAAGCGTGGTTGGTCTTATTTGCTGCGTGTTGCAGGATATTCCATTTTCCTTATTGCTCCATGGCATCTTTATCAATACTTTATTAACAAAAGTTTATTTTATACGCCATATCTATTGGAGCAAGTTGTCAAAAGAGCAACGGTACCAATTGAGTTCCACATCGAATCACGCTGGTTTTATTTTCAATTCCTTCAGGAAAATCTTAAAGGTGGGGTATTATATCTGCTTTTAGGGAGTATCGTAATTACTTTATACAACTTTATGCGTAACAGAAAACTTTCAAGTTCAATTTTTCTTCTTTGGTGGTTAGCGTTGCCACTTGGAATATTTACCTTGGCCAAAACTAGACTGTATTGGTACATATTACCAATTTACCCAGCAATAGCACTTCTTATCTCCTATCTTTTTACCCGTTTCAACAACACAAATCTCGAAAGAAGGTTAGTCAATATCCTTATTATTGGTTTGTGCGTACAGTCATTATTTAGCGTTAGCCAGTCAGTCGAGATAGACAAAAAGTCAGCCCTTGCTCCACCTGACGTAGATATGGCGCTTTCTCTTCGCGTGTACCAAACACCAGAACTTGCTATTCTGGTCCCAGAAAGTGAGAGAGTGGCAGAAGCAATTTTACCGCTTTCCCAAAGAATCGGGTCCAGTTTTCGCTATGGTGGCTCGCCTAATTTAGTTTTTTATAGTCAAAAGCACGTGACATATTATTACAACGTCGACGAGTGGATTGCCGCGCTAAATTCTATCCCATCTCTTACGATGTTTGCTACCGCCGATATGCCTCGCCTACCAGCTAGTTACGTTGTTGAATCAATAAATAAAAGTTATGTTACGGCAAGTCAGGGGGAAGATGCTGTCCGTTAGTACACAAATCGCTAGGGAAGATTCGCTAAGTACTTTTGAAGAAATGCTCAAGAGTATAAGTTTTGCTAACGAAATTATCATCTTTAATATGCAAAGGAATGATCAAGAATTTAGAAATATTGCCAACAAATTTCATGCCAAAATTATTGAGGTAAAGACCCCCAAGATCGTAGAAGTAATTCGAGAAGATCAAGTATCGTCTGCAAGTGGCAACTGGGTTCTAGTAATGGATTTTGACGAAATCATAACGCCAGTTCTTTCAACGGAGATATTAAAGATAACTAAAGAAAATAATTCTGCCTATTCAGGATTTAACATTCTTCGCCGCAACTATTCGCTTGGTTTTCCGTTAAGTCATGGTGGGTTCGGCGATGATTATGTGTTGAGATTAATTCACAAATCATCTTTTCTTTCTTGGCCAACCAACATTCATTCAACGCCGACTTTCAAAGGCAAAGTGGGCAAGTTAAAAAATTACATGGAACATCATAAGGACGAGAGTGTAGAACAAATGGTGGACAAGACTAATAGATACTCTGATATTGAGTCACAACAATTTCTCGAAGGCAGTCTACCCAAAGTGGTAACAGCTACCCTTATGCGCAAATGGTGGATGGAAACATTGCGTAGAGGTGCTTTCAAAGCAGGGTTTCTCGATGGCAAAATAGGCCTGATCCAATCTATCTATCAGGGTTTCTCGGTATTTATTAGCTACGCCAAACTTTACGAAAAACAAATCAGTAGTAAGACAACCAAATCATAGCACTTCGATGATTCGAATCGATGGAGTAATTATGTCACAGGTATCAAAGCGAAAAATAGATCAAAAAGTTTACGATAAGTTGTTCTCCCTATTGCCGGAATTTATGGGGAGGTTAAGCCGCAATAACCATCAACAAGATTTTGTAAATACACTATTCTATACAACCGAGAAGACAATGATCGCCAAAAGGCTTGCAATTGCTTTTATGTTGACCAAAGAATATACGTACAGTCAGATGATCTCCAAACTAAAGGTCAGTCAGGGTACAGTTGCCAAAGTTGCAGAGATGGTTGGTAACGCCGACAAATCATTTATATCCGAACTTCAAAATATTTCCAAAGAACAGCAATTTGTCGATTTTCTTGAACTTATCGGTTACAAGATTGAAACCATGCTTCCACCCAAAGGTGGCAACTGGTCCGTGTGGAGGCGTAGAATAGAGAAGGACAAGCAAAAATCAGAGCAACCATTTTAAATACTACAATGATTCGAATCATCGAATTAATCAAATATGAAAATAGATACAAAAAAAGCATTAATTGTTAGCCCATATCTTGATCATCTTGGTGGTGGCGAGCGCTACATGCTTTCAATCGCCTCTGCTCTGGAGTCTCTCAACTATCAAGTGACATTCTCCTGGGACAATATCGAAGAGATTAACAAACTAGCAGCCATGCTTGGAATAACTTTACAAGATCCCGCCATAGATCAGCGAGTTATGTCTCTATATCACAGCAAAAATCCTATGGCCATGTACCTAGCCTCTCGCAGGTATGATCTCACGGTCTATCTTTCTGATGGTTCACTTCCTCTACTCGGTAGTCGCAAAAATCTTATTCACATGCAGGTCCCATTTCACAATGTCGGTGGAAATAGTTTTAAAAACAAATTTAAAAAAAGATTCTTTAACGACATCATTGTCAACTCACAATTTACCAAAAAAATTATTGATCAAGAATTCGGTGTCAACTCAACAGTGTTGTATCCACCAGTTCAGTTAGTGGAAGTGAAAAAAGCAAAAGAAAAAATTATCCTCTCGGTTGGTCGTTTTGAGCCATCACTCAATACCAAAAAACAGGATATTTTGATCGAAGCTTTTCGCATATTTTCGCCCAAGTTCCCTGAGTGGAAATTGGTTTTGGCTGGAGCTTCCACCAGCGACGAGTGGATCAATCGTCTTCGCGAAATGGCAGTCGGTCTCCCAATAGAGTTTGCAATTAATGCAACTCACGGTGATCTAAATGATCTATATGCTAGATCTACAGTTTATTGGCATGCCGCAGGATATGGAATAAATGAAGCTAAAAACCCCGAGCTAACAGAGCATTTTGGCATTAGTTGCGTAGAGGCCATTTCTGCTGGTTGTGCTCCATTTGTTGTTGGTAAGGGTGGGCAGCCAGAAATAGTTAGTGACATATCCTATCATTGGGAGACCCCATCAGACCTCGCCATCAAAACAGCAGCATGGATTAACTCTCCAAGAGCTATCCCGACTTTTGCAACAGATTATTCGCTTAAAGCTTTTACCAATCAGCTAAGCACTCTGCTGCAAAAAATATGAAAAAATATTGGCTAATAATTTGGATATTAATTTTCGCTTTCGGGGCAATAGTTAGATTTTTCCAATTTACTTCACGCTCCCCATTTGATTGGGATCAAAATCGTGATTATGCAGCAGTTGCCTCGATTGTTTCTGGCAAACCAACTCTACTTGGACCTATCGCCAAAGGCGATAATGGTTTTTATATAGGGCCCTTGTATTATTATCTACTAGTCCCAGGATACATCGTCTCAAAAGGCAATCCAATCTCATTCCCAATAACAAGTATTACTATCGATTTGCTTGGGATTGCTCTTCTAATTTATCTTGCATATCGGCGTTCGAGCGAGCGCCAAGTTGCAACAATTATCGCTGGCATCTGGTCAATTTCTTGGTTTTGTATCGAAAACTCTCGCGTGTCGTGGAATGTGGCATTACTATTTTCATGGATGGCCGCAATGTATGTTTTTGCGACGATGCGCAATAACACCAATTTGAGGATATTTTGTTATGGCTTGGTAGCGGGTTTAGCCTGGCATATTCACGCTTCGCTCTTGCCGCTTAGCATCATTTTGCCAGTATTTTTCTTGCCCCAATCTACTTCTCGTATCAAAAGTTATTTACTATTTTGCGTTGGATATTTCGTTCCGCTCATCCCGTTATTGGCTTTTGATTTGCGTCACGCATTTTTTAATCTCAATCTTATGCTTAATTTTGTCTCCACTCAAAACGACTTGCCTCACTCATCTATTACTTCAATTATCATAGATGTTATCGCCAAATTGGGTCGAAATACCATGGGAATCATAGGGGGTCCTCTTCGCTCCAATGTTTGGGTTGGGATTGCCGTAATGATGCTAGCATTGTGGGGGTTATTTACTCGCCGCCGCACTACTTTGTGGGCCAGTGTAATCATATTTTTTAACTTTATATTTGTGGTAGCTTTGCGTGACCTACGCTTTCCCGAATATTATCTTGCTGCCAGTTATCTACCGGTTCTAATTTTGTTATTCAATTTACGAATAAAGTTTGTTATACCTACGCTCGCTCTTTTGTTAATTGCGTTCTTCAATATTTCCTCGTACTCAATCGCTCCAAGCCCATATTCTTTGGCTAATAAAATTTTGCTTACGCAAAAAGTTTCTTCCTTAAAAGCCTCAATCGATGCGCGCTATGAGCTATCTCCTGGTAGGGAAGGGGGGATTGTGCCCCTTTTGCAAAAAGCAGGCGTTACAATCAACCAATCAGCTGACACTAAGATTATCTTTACGGATAAACTAGACGGCCAAGTTACAATCGGCAGTATGTTCGCTACAGATCTAATTCGCATCGGTGGCTTACGCGCCGCCATCTATAAGGTACAATAATAAGAATATGAAAAACCAAATGCCATCTGTTAGTGTCGTAATACCAAGTTGGAACAGTGAATCACAAATGAAGCAAAACTTACCTTATGTTTTTGCAGCCGCCAAAAAAGTTGACGCCGAAATAATAATTGTCGACGATGCAAGCGCTTTCGACAAATCCTACGTTTACATCAAATCACTCAAAGACAAAGTTCGTGGCTACGAAAATAAGACTAATCTCGGATATTCCGCTACCGTTAATCGTGGGGTTACCCTAGCCAAAGGTGATCTTATCATGCTACTTAACACAGATGTTCGTCCAGAGCCAGATTGTTTTCTCAATGCGCTTGCATACTTCGAGGACGATTCGGTCTATTCGGTTGGATTCAATAGTGGTGAGGCTTGGATGGGTGCCGAGTGGGACAGAGGGCTCTTGCAACACTTCAAGGTGGAGCCAACCAATGACAATAAAAATAAGGTTAATTCAACTTGTTGGGCAAGTGGTGGCCAGGCGGCTTTTGATCGCAAAAAATGGCTTGCATTAGGAGGTATGGACCTTTTGTTCAAACCATTTTACTGGGAAGATACCGATATGGGTTATCGTAGCTGGAAAAGAGGTTGGCAAAATCTATGGGGTCCAACCTGCAAATGTGTTCATGATCACAAGAAAAGTGTAATTGCCAATAACTTTACCAAAGAATTCGTAATGGCCACCGCCCAAAGAAATCAATTTCTCTTTCTCTGGAAAAATATTTCTGACCTGGGGTATCTTCTCTCTCACCTTATCCGCTTACCCTATTATTTGCTCAAATATCCAGGTCCTGTTGGGAAAGCTATTCTACTTCTTCCCAAGGCGCTTATTGCCAGGAGTAAAGAAAGTAAGTATTGGGTAAAGAGCGATCGTGATATCCTTAAGACATGGTCAAGATAAAAGATATTTTGTTACGTCTCCTAGTGTGGTGCTTGGTAGTCCTAGCTGTTATGGTTCTGGGATATTTTTTACTTCCCTCACGCTATGCTCCCTTGGCATTTCTTGCTCCAATTTATCGTAGTACTTTTCTTCTATGGTCTTGGGCCAACTTTGATGGAGAGCATTATTTACTTATTGCCCAGTATGGGTATCAGATGATTGCTGGGCAATCAGAATACGCTTTTTTCCCACTTTTCCCTCTCGTGATTCGTTTCGTAGGTATGCTACTTCTTGGTGATTATTATCTCGCTAGTCATTTAATTGTTATTTGTTCATTGATTGGTTTTGCGTATTTTCTCACTCGTTGGACCAGTAAGATGGGGGGCAAGCTATATTCAATACTCTTGCAAGAACTAATATTTCCTGGAGCAATATTCTTGGCAAGTATTTACACTGAGCCGCTTTATTTGTTTCTTACAATCATAGTTTTTATTTTTGCAGAAAATAAACAGTGGGGCAGAGCTGCACTATTTACGGCATTCGCAACCGCTACTCGCATTAATGGGGTATTCCTCGTGCTATTTTTATTAATAAAAATGTTTCGCCAAAAACTAACTCCATTATCCATAATTTCAAATTCATTGTTATCCATATCTGGCTTGCTCAGTTACATGACATATTTATATCTCACGACCGGCAACGCTCTTTCATTTTATGTTGCACAGTCGGGTTGGGGCAAAAGCACACTTACAATGCCATGGGACACAGTTATTAGGTATACCCAAGCGCTTACTACAGGATTTATCCCCGACCTTACTCATCTTGTTGTTGCAGTAGAGGTAGTAGTCACGCTGTATTTAATTACACTTTTCGTACTTTCATATATTCGTCATACACTTGATTTAGCGTACCTGATCTATTGTTTGGGTAATTTAGCTTTACCACTTGCGACAGGGAGTCTAGGTAGTATGCCCCGTTTTGGGCTTCTCTTGTTCCCATTGTTCTTGGTACTTGGTAGCTTTAGCAAGCCAAAGCGCGTTATACTATATGTAGTCTCCGGCACACTTGCAGTCATAGGAGTAATCTTGTTTACGAGAGGATATTGGTGGGCATGAAAAAAATACTTTCAATCAAGTGGATTATTATTTTTGCAGCCGTACTTAGGCTTTCATTCTTAGGTAGTGCTCCAATCTCTCTTAATTGGGACGAAATAAGTATGGGCTATACAGCGTATTCTGTAGGAGCTACTGGTCGCGATGAATGGGGAGAGTTATTGCCAATATTTTTTCGTTCCTACGGAGAGTGGAAAAGTGCGGTTTACATTTACCTACTAGTACCTTTTATAAAAGTCTTGGGGCTAAATGCTTGGGCGGTTCGCCTTCCTTCAGCACTTGCCGGGATTGGTGCTGTTTATCTTATATATTTACTTGGCAAAAGACTTTATAGTGAGAAAGTTGGGCTCTGGTCTGCGCTTTTAATCGCAGTTACTCCATGGCATCTCGTGCTATCCCGGCCTGCATTCGAGGCCAATGTATCACTTACCCTCCTCCTACTTGGAATTTACGGATTTGTTAGAGCATGGCAAACTCACTGGCAGTGGCAGGGTCTCGCACTTTCACTCATTGGTTTTGGCCTTGCTCCACATACTTACAACAGTGGCAAGATCGTAGTGCCCTTTCTCGTGCTTTATCTAGTCGTTGCAACCAAGTTTTACAAATCAATAAAAAACTGCGCATTATACTTTGGGGTTCTTGCAGTTTTTGCTCTCCCCATTCTTCTCAATATGGCAACTGGTCGTGCCCAATATCGCTATACTCAGGTCGGGGTGACAACAGATCAGTCAGCTGTGGCCAAGTTTTACGACAGTAGGAAAACCTTCCCTCTCCCAGAACTTGCCAACAAGATCCTATTCAACCAAGGCACTTTCTTTGTGTACAAGGTAGTCGACAATTGGCTTTCATACTTTGATCCTAGCTTTCTATTTATCGAGGCCGGTGATCATCGTCAGCATCATGTTCCATATCGCGGAGTTCTTTATCTAGTCGAAGGTTTATTTATTGTTTATGGACTTAAAGTTTTGTCATCTCGAGCACAGTCGAGAGATCTATCTTCAAGATTCCTCCACTTCGGTCGGAATGACACTGTATCTCTGAAATTTCTTCCGTTTGTCATAATCGCCCTCGGCTTCCTCCCAGGAGCTCTTACTCGCGACTCCGAGCATGTGCTACGAACCATTCTCGCAATACCTGGATTTGTATTATTAGCAGCAGTCGGTGTAGATTATCTTCAAAACAACAAGAATCTTGGTCGACTTTTCACTTACTCATTATATTTCCTAACATTTGAGATTTTCACTTTCTTAGTTATGTATTTTGCCTGGTATCCTCGCCTCACGGCATCCGACTGGCAATATGGACACAAACAAGTCGCCATCTATTTACAGCAGCACGAAGCCGAGTATGACAAGATCATAATGACCAAATGGTTCGGCGAGCCGCAGCTATTTTTGGCTTTTTACAACAAATGGGATCCTGTGTGGTATCAACAAGAGAACAAAAAATTGATTAGCTACGAGGGTGATGGACGTCTTTGGCTGGATCAGCTCCCAGAATATAGTTTTGGCAAATATACTTTCCGTTACCTCAATTGGCAATCAGAATCAAGGGCAAAAAACACACTATATATAAGTAAATGGGACGACTTCTATCAAGATAGCGATTACCAGGGTACAATAAAGTATCCTGATGGTAGTATAGCTTTTCAATTAGTAAGGGGAGACAAATGAGCGACACAAATATCAAATTATCCATAGCTATTGCCTCATATAATGAGGCAGAAAATATTCAGCCTTGTCTCGAATCAGTCAAAGACCTTGCTGATGAGATAGTGGTTGTTGACGGTACTTCTACCGATAAAACAGCTGAACTCGCAAGAGAGATGGGTGCAGCAGTTATCGTAGTCCCCAATCAAAAGAATTTTCACATCAACAAGACGCTTGCAATCGATAATTGTCATGGAGAGTGGATCCTGCAGCTAGATGCCGACGAGAGGGTAAGTACAGCGCTAGCGCAAGAAATTAAGACAATAATCAGTAGTCCCAACTCTGTTTCGTACGCCGCTTTTTATCTTAAAAGGCGCAACTACTTTCTTGGGCGTTGGATGAACAAAGGGGGTATGTACCCAGATCCAGTGATTAGACTTTTTCAAAAGGGAAGAGCGCATCTGCCAGAAAAAACGGTACACGAGTTAATGGTTGTCGATGGGGAGACGAGTTGGCTGGATAATGACCTATTGCATATCGCTGATCCCACCTTTTCTCGCTACCTCAAACGTAGCAATAGATACACTACTTTGCAAGCCGAAGAATGGCTCAAAGATGGCAAGATTGGCTTGGGCTGGCCCACAATCATCCTATACTGTTTTGGCAAACCAATTTATCGCTTCTTTGAGATATATCTACGCCACAAAGGTCTTCTGGACGGGTTTCCAGGGTTTGTATTTGCACTCTATTCAGGCCTTCATATAACCAGTTCTTATGTAAAGTATTATGAAAAAAGAAAGTCTGGCAAAGGTATTACTCTTTCAACGGACTGGGAATAACTATGATCAGGCGACACTGGTTTTTTCTTACGATACTTACGATATTTTCATTTTGGTCTATCAAAATAATTTTTGCTCCCGGAATGATGCAAACACATGATGGGCTTTGGCAGGTTCAGCGCGCATCGATAATGTTTGACACTCTCAAGTCTGGTCAATTCCCTGCCCGTTGGGCATCTAGTCCAGATAATGGGTATGGGATACCACTTTTCAATTTCATCTATCCAGCTCCATATTATCTTGCCGCTCCGTTTATGTTTTTGGGTATCGTCAATATCACCTCGATCAAAATTGTTACGATCTTTGCATATTTTTTGGGTGGATTTGGGATTTATTATCTATTTCGCAAGCATCGCATTGTAGCGCTTGCTACTGCCATTCTCTATATTCTCAATCCATATCAGTTCGTCAACATATTCGTTCGTGGTGCACTCGGCGAGACGCTTGTTATTGGTCTTGCGCCATGGGTTGTTGCAAGTGCAATGGCTCTTAAGGATCGTCGTTTGCGTTGGTATGACCCAATCGCCTTTGCGCTTGCTTTAATCTCGCACAATTTCTTAGGATTACTATTGGGAGCGATTGTATTATTTTACGGGATCGCTCTCGGTGTCTGGAAGCGCGCTTTATTGTTTGTACTATTATCAATTGGCCTTGCCTCATTTTTCCTAGTTCCCATGATTATTGAGCGCAAAGATCTGCTCTCTTCTGCTACCAGCAATTTCACATACATTTGGAGTGATCACTTTATCTACCCCAAGCAACTTATATATAGCAAATGGGATTATTGGTACTCTATGCCAGGTGACTTGCAGGACGGCATGACTTTTCAGCTTGGCTTTGCCAATCTTGTTGTCCTGGCACTTTATACTGGGTGGTATCTAGTTCGTTTTCGCAAAATGTCGGCCAAAAATAAGCTTCAGTATGGCTTTTGGCCTCTTATGGCTTTCGGGCTAATGCTTGCAATGATCCCCGCGGGTCGATTTATCTGGGAGTTGTTTCCGATCCTTCAGACAATGCAGTTTCCATGGAGGCTACTTGGGCTTATGACTGTTGTTGTTGGTGTAATGACAGGACTATTGTTAACCAAAAGAATTTCTCATCATCGCCTTTCTGGGTTATTGTTATTACTTGCTCTCGTCTTACTGTCTCTTGTTAATACTCGCAATTATCATCGGCCGATGAGGATAATGACTAGCGAGGAATTTCGCGTAACGAACGAAGTTTTTGCAGACAAAACCACAACTTCACTTCGCGCCGAAGTTGTACCCAAATGGGCAAGTATTGAGCGTTATCAGCCACTAAGCTTGCGATTATTTAATCCTAGGTTAGGCATGTTATCAGGGAACGCAGAGATCAATTCAGCAACTGATAATCCAGGTGATTTACGCTTCAAGGCTACCGCCGAAAACGAGCGCGCAACAGCCATTTATTATCGCAATTATTACCCCATTTGGCAGGCAACAATAGATGGTAAACCATTGGCTATCTCTCCAACCGACTCAGGTGAAATCTCAATTCCACTGACTCAAGGTATTCATGATTATCATATCTATTTGCACAATACCAAAGCCGCAAGCGTAGGTAACTGGGTCTCTCTATTATCACTTGCCGTAGTCATTACCATGGCGACAATAGAGCGTAAGGCCAAATCATGAAAAAGTATCTCCTCCTAATTATTCTTATCGTTGCAGCTACATTCCGGCTAATTGGCCTTACCATGGCACCTCCTGGTCTCAATTGGGATGAGGTAAGCATCGGCTACAATGCTTATTCAATTCTTAAAACAGGTCGTGACGAATGGGGAGAGTTTTTACCACTTGCCTTCAAAGCCTTTGGCGAGGTTAAGTTGCCTGGTATGATTTATGCAAGCATCCCAGCAATTGCGCTTTTTGGCGAGACAGATTTTGGGGTTCGTGCTACCCCAGCAATAATCGGAATTATTGGAGTATGTCTAATATATTTTCTTGGCAAAGAGCTTTTTGGCAAAAAAGAGTATGGTCTAGTCTCCGCAGCACTATTAGCAATTTCTCCATGGGGAGTTCATTTTTCTCGGGTCAGTTTTGAGGCTGGATTAGCAATGGTTCTTACCATGTTTTCTGTTTATTGTCTTCTTCGTGCCAAAGAAAAACCAAGCTATTTTTGGCCCGCGATGTTAGCCGCAGTATTTGCGCTATATACCTACAATAGTGTGCGGATTTTGCTACCATTATTATTTCTGAGTTACCTTGTTCTTGGTATTATCAAAATCACCAAAAGCAATACCAAGACGTTAATCAGTGTCATTGTTGTCGGACTAATCCTTGTAATTCCAAGTGTTACCAACATTCTTAGCAAAGGTGGTCAGATCCGGTGGGGTACCGTAAGTATTACTGGGCAAAAGGGATTTTTTGACGATGTTGCAGCAAGTAGGGGATACACAAGCAGTCTCCCAGAGCCACTTCCACGAATTGTTCAAAACAAAGTAACTCATTATATTTTTGCACTAGCCAATAACTACATTCAAACATTCTCAAGCGAGTTCTTATTCTTCAAAGGTAGTACCAACACCCAGCGCTCTGTTCAGGGGATGGGAATGCTCTATCTATTTGAGCTACCCCTTCTTATCATTGGCATATCGCAACTTATAGGTAAGGACAAGTCAGGCAAATCTGCAGCACTATTACTATTACCTTGGTTGCTACTGGCCCCCATTCCCTCAGCAATCACAACAGATGCGCCATCTTCTGTGCGCACACTAGGTATTCTCCCTGCACTTTTACTAACAGAAGCGTTGGGATCAATGGCAATTATCAAATATCTTCGCACAAGATCTAAGATCTTTTCATATTTGGCACTTGCGTTTATAGTTTGGAATATTTCGTATTTTGGGTATCAACTATGGCTTGTTAATCCAGTCAAATATGCCGACAACTGGCTCTACGGCCAACGCGAAATGATGCAATTTGTAACCAAAAATGAGAATAATGTAGATAGTATTTACATCACTTCCAAGTATGGCGAGCCGTATATTTATGCACTATTCTACAGTGGATATGATCCAGCAAAATATCAAACAGAGACTGTGGTGCGCAATCCTGATCCGACTGGTTGGGTACACGTATATAGCTTTGGCAAATTTCACTTTACCGACTTTGGAGGACTTGAAACTCCCAAAGAAATCTTAGCCCGTCATAAGGGTAGGATTATGATGATTGACGGGTTTGCAACTCTCCCTGGCGAGTACCACAGGGATTTAGAGATCAAGGCGCCCAACTGGATTATGATGTTTGAAGGTACCATTCAAAATGGTCAAAACCCCAATTAATATGAGTAATATTCCAGCTGGTAATAAGCGGTAACTAGGCAATTGATTACTCACGATATATATAAGTTGTGCAAATGGGGCAAATGGCGTGTTGGGCATAGGATACATTGCGGTAGTTATGGCCCCCACAGCCGCAACAAATATTGAGTACCCAAATAGTAACACAAATATCTTCCTTGCCCACGCACCTAGTTTCTCCCACCCACTAGCGGCAAGTAGGGAGAGTAATGGTAGAGTTGGTAGTAGATATCGAGGTCCATATTGATACCCTCCAAACGTTTGTTGAGTACAGATATGTAGTAACTGCAAGGTAGGTATTATAACTGCAGCATACGCTAGCATCCTTGATGTTTGCCTAAGCTTTTTATACCCAATAATCCCAAACAACAATATTGGTGAAAAAGCCCACAAAGCGCTCTTTGGGTCGGTCAAATAAAAATTTATATGTGCGGCAAAATTGGCTATATCCCACATGGGCATTGTGTCAGCTATTTTTCCGGCAAGATTGGGGAAAAGTAAAGGATTGCCAAAGTTGAGATAGTTAAACACCAAAGAAGGAGCGAGGCCAGTGGCAACTCCAGTTCCATATCGAATCAGTATTTTTACTTCTTTCGTTATCAAAAGTATCAAAATCCCAAGCCCCAAGGGTAGGGTTAATGGCAGCATCGAAAAAAACAGAGTCATTCCAGCAGCAATTCCGGCCGAGATATATCGTTTACAATAAACGAGATATACTGCCACAAATCCTACCATCATTGCATAAATATCATGGTGCGATACCCCAGCATAAGGCCAGGCAATAGTGCCAAGCACAAAGATAGCCGGAGCCAAATATGATTTAGATATCAAGAATAACAAAGTCGCGACAATTGCCATGCCAACGCCCGATGTCATCATTGTAATAATGTTGCTAGCATAGTCGTAGTGATGTTTCCATTCGATGCCAACATATTTTAGGGGAGTATAAATTATTGATCCAACAATCGTTTGACCTGGCTGTTTCAATGGGAAAACTTGGTTTTGGTAGCGGAAAGTTTCATCACCCTCCACGAGATTAAACCCAGGAATAGCTTGATCTAATAGTCCAAAAGTACCATGATCGCTTAACCCAGCTATAGTTGCATTTTGTAGCCCAAAGTACTTTGCGTTTAAGCTATTAATTGGGCAAGTTACAACCCCCCATGCGATAAAAAACACGCTAGTAGCAAAGCGCCAATCTTTCATAGTGTAATGATACAATAACCAATACAAGATGAAAGTAGTCATTAGTCACAAACCATTACATTCTGGTAGCAAAACACGTGGTGTTGGCGTATATACCCACGAGCTAATCAATGCTTTTCACAAATACTTCCCCGAAACCAGGCTAATAGCTAGTTCCAAGGATTATTATCACGAAGATGCCGATCTTGTTCATTTTCCTTTTTTCGATCCATTTTTTTTATCTCTCCCTAGTCACTTCAAAAAACCTACCATCATTACAATTCATGATCTAACTCCTCTTAAGTTTCCAACTCATTTCCCGTCTGGACTCAAAGGCAAAATTAAACTTTGGATGCAAACAATTAGAGCTCGTCGAGCCAACAAGATCATTACGGATTCCGAGTGCAGCAAAAGAGACATTGTGGAGATGCTTGGTATTGTCGCCGATCAAATAGTTGTTATCCCGCTAGCTCATACCAAAGAAAAGGTACCAACGGTAATGGCCAGAAAAATTGCCGGCAAGTACAAACTACCAGATAGATATATTCTTTACGTTGGTGACATCAACTGGAACAAGAATATAGTTGGGCTAATAAAGTCCTTCTCTGCTCTTGAAGACGATAACATTCACTTAGTTTTAGTTGGTAAGGTTTTTGGCGACATGCCCAAAATCCCAGAGTGGAAGGATATCGATCAGGCAATTGAGAACTCAAATAAAAAAGACATGATACATCTTCTTGGATACGTACCTTCGCACCACCTTCCAGTGCTTTATGCCAACGCCACTTTATACGTGCAACCCAGTTGGTATGAGGGCTTTGGACTCCCTTTACTAGAGGCAATGACGTATGGTTGCCCAGTTGCAAGTAGCAATAGAGGTAGTTTACCAGAGGTTGGTGGTGATGCTGTTGTGTATTTTGATCCAGACAAAGATATGACACAAGTTATTGCAGATATTCTCTCCAATACTCGCAAACGCAATTCCCTAGTGCAAAAAGGACTCGAACGTGTCAAACTTTTCTCATGGGAGAAAACAGCCAGTGAAACAAAACAAGTCTATGAACAAGTTGTGGGGAAGTAATATAACAATATGATTTCAAAAATATTATCCAAGTATCGCCAGTGGATTATGATAGCTAGTCTTTTTATTTTGATTACAACCATCTTCTATGGAGTATATTACAAGTTGTATGGTAGCCTAGACATAATCTATAAAGCATGGGATGGTCCAAGTTATGTCGTGGTAGCCAAAAGCTTGTACGATCCCAAGTTGGCTGTTGCCAATAACATTATTCATTCAGTTGATATCAACGAGAAATGGACTTGGCTGCCTGCCCACTTTCCAGCTATGCCTTTATTAATTCGTGCTTTTTCATTTATCGGTTTCTTCCAGGCCATGATTGTTCTTACCTTGCTTTCATCACTCGCCGCAACACTCGCGCTCTATGAGTTTTTCAAAGCTATAAAGATTACCAAACATCCATTTTGGTTAACTCTCCCATTTCTTTTTCTTTCCCCGCGCTGGTTTATTGTAAGTCATACGGGTAGTTCGGAGCCGCTTTTTATGGCCTTGATGCTAGTCTCTTTTACATTTTTTACCAAAAAGAATATGGTTAAGTCGGCGATATTTGCCGCCTTATGCATGCTCGTTCGGCCGCAAGGAGTTTTTTTGGGGTTAGGATACGGTATAGTCGCTTTAATCGAGCTGATCAAAACCAGGCAGTTTGAGCTCATCATTCGCAAATATATTTATTACCTCTTAATCCCTGTAGCGCTCGTTGGCGTATTCACTTTTTATTACTTTCGCACAGGAGATTTCTTTGCTTTCTTCTCAGCCATAGCTTTGTTTAAGCATTTTCAATTCTCTCTTTTCCCCACCTTCAACTTCCCCGCAGCCAATGTTGAAACATTTTGGCAGGAGATCAATGCGCTCATGTTTGTACTTGCTGGTTCCGCATGTCTGATGGTGCTCAGAAGAAGAGTTTGGTGGCTAGGAGTCATTAGTCTTACATTTCTGGCGCCACTTTTATTTATGCAGCACTCCGATATAAGTCGTTATCTTATCCCGCTTTTACCCGTGATGTTTGTTGCTTATCAGCCAATCCTAGAGCGCAAGAGTTTTATTGTTGGGGTTATTCTCATGGCGCCTGCAATCATGCGTTACGCTCTCAACTTTTTGCATTTTAACCACGCGATATGAGTCAAGAGGTTCCCATGGAATCCAAATCACGTATCGTGATATTTGATTATCTTCGCGTCATCCTCGCTTTTTTTGTCGTTGCCATTCATGCTGACACAATCACCTCATCTCCAACCAATTATCTTGGAGGTGCTTCATGGTGGTTGGCTGCAATACTCAATTCTCTTGGTAGGGTTTCAGTGCCATTATTTATTATGTTAAGTGGAGCTCTGGCATTAAGTCCAATTTCGAAGGTCAAATCTATTTCAACAATCTTTCAAAGGCTCGGCATTCCTCTTCTTTTTTGGACAGCTTGTTATAATTTGTGGAACGTCTTTTATCTTCACAATTCATTCTCATATTCCGTTGGGCATCTATATTATCTTTTCATTGCGCTTGGCCTTGGCCTAGTCACTCCATATTTACGTAATCACCCAAACCTTCTTCGTATCCGTTATGGATTGATCTTACTGGGCATCTCGATCTCAATTGATATTATTCATTTCTTCACGGGTTGGGGCAATTTTTTCTTTTCGATACCGATACTATGGACTTTGTATCTTGGCTATTTTATCTTAGGATTATCCTGGAAATATAAAATAAATCAGGTCATTACATATTTATCAATTATATTTCTTGCTGTTTGTGGAGCCTACTCGCTATATATTGGGAACTGGTCAGATATTCATGGATCATCTGCGTGGTGGATAGTTCCAGCTGGTAACTACTATTGGAGCCATTTTGCCCCAAACATTGTCATCTCAGTAATTGTTATTTGGTCAACAATCAATTACTTACGCTCTTACATTGGTAACTCGTCCATAAACAAATTAGTAGCCAATTTGGGATCAGCAACCTATGGGATCTATCTAGTCCATCCTTTTATTTTGGGATTTATGGAGCGTCAACTTGGGTTTGAGGTTCATCTTATAACTGGCAATTTGGCACTTTATTATAGTGTCAAAATATTCGTTGCTTTGATACTTTCATATGGGTTAGTATTAGCGCTAAAGCGAACACGTGTGGGGTCCGTAGTTCTTGGCGACATATTGCAAACGCAAAATAAAAAGCTATCATAAAACCATGTCAGCAAAAATATCCAGTCAAAACGAACCAGCTACAAAAGGTGAGTTAAAGAGAGTAGAAACCGTGCTAAAGACGGATATTAAGAACATCCAGGTTGATGTATCTCAGTTAAAGGTCGACGTTTCTCAGCTCAAAGTAGATATGAAAGAAGTCAAAACAACGATTGTTACCATGTCTCAGCAACTAGATTGGTTATACAAACGCGAGCTTAATAAACAAGAAGAGGGGCTAATCCACGATAATCGTCATGAAGAGGTCGAAGACAAGCTGGTAAATCACGAGACGCGCATTGTAGGTGTTGAGAAATTTGTCAAATTGGTAACAGCGTAATCTATTTTCCAAGGTTATAATAGCGCATATGTCACTTTCATTCGTTCAGCTCAATATCGAATCAGACAAGCATCTTAGCGAGGTGAAAAGGATTTTCCAAGCTCAACCCGACGTCGTGCATCTGCAGGAAGTTTTTCGCGCCGATGCCGAGGAGCTTGCTTCCCAGTATGGATATTATTGTCACTACGCTCCCCATGTGATTTTCGAGGATGCAAGTGCCAAGTTCAACCCGCGCGGGGAGTGGGGTGTGGCAATCCTTACCAAGGCCAAGCAATCCAACTGCCAAACAGAATATTATCGTTACCAGGGCACGCCAGTGAAAGCTCAACTCGATGCCCAGGATCATCCTCGTGCAATCATTAGCTGCGACATCGAGGTAGAAGAGCAAGTCTACACTTTTGCCACTCTTCACTTTACCTGGGCCATGCCAGTAGATGCCGATCGTCTCCAAAAAGAAGACCTCGAAAGACTCTTATCAATCCTCAAGAAATATTCTAGTTTAGTTCTCTCTGGCGATTTCAATGCACCTCGCGGTAGTCTCGTACAAACCGAGCTCGCGAGTCGCTACCAATACCACATCCCCAGGATCATCAACACCACAATTGACAATAGTCTCCACCGTGCCGCTCCACTTTTCTTGGTAGTAGATCATCTATTTGCTACCCCCGATTACAAGATCACCAACGTGCGTGTAGAGTCAGGCTATTCCGATCATTGTGCAATTTTTGCGAGTATCACAAAAGTTACCACTTAATCTCGGTCTTTCCCGTTTTTTGCAAATAAGCATTAGTTTTAGAGAATGGTTTCGATCCAAAAAATCCGTTGTAAGCCGAGAATGGCGAAGGGTGTGGCGACTCAATCACCAGGTGTTTGTTTTTATCAATAGTCGCGCCTTTTTGTTTGGCATAGTTACCCCACAGCACAAATACTAAATTCTCTTTCTTATCAGACAAAACTCGGATAACGGCATCAGTAAATTCTTCCCAGCCTTTTTTTTGGTGCGATCCAGCATCGCTCTTGGCGACGGTCAAAGTTGCGTTAAGTAAAAGTACTCCTTGCTTCGCCCAACCTTCCAGATCTCCTTGTGGAAAGTTTGTTGCATGCCCAAGATCAGTCACGATTTCTTTAAAGATATTCTGTACCGATGGTGGCAGGCGCACTCCATTGTTAACCGCAAAGCATAGACCATTGGCTTGCCCAGGTTCGTGATATGGATCTTGCCCAAGGATTACAACTTTGACCTTGTCAAACGGCGTAAGTTCAAAGGCCCGAAAAATCAGGGAAGGGGGAGGATAGATAATTGCTTCTTGATATTGTTTTTTGACAAATTCGGTAAGTTTACCAAAGTATTCTTTCTCAAACTCTTCTTCCAATACATTCATCCAACTTGGCTCAATCTTTACGTTCATATGAAATGACTGTATCACATCTTGATATCTTGATAAACCCATACATACAACAACATATTGACATTCGGGTACTATTTGGTAGATATTGATATTGGTATATGTGAGTATGGGAGGGCAAAATGGGATATTTAATAAAGTACTTCAAGCACAATAATGAAGAACCTATAGAAGAGTATCTATCCAATAGTGATGAAACGACGAGAGGAAAGATAGTTAGACAGATAGCGTATATATATGAGTACGGTATTAATCCCAATATCCCAAGATTCAAAAAATTAGTTGGTTACAATATTTGGGAGGCGAGGGTATTGGGGAAAGATAATATACGCATATTTTGTTGCAGCAATTTGGGAGTAATATACATATTGCATATATTCAGGAAAAAATCACAAAAAACACAAAAAAAAGACCTTCAAATTGGCGAGAAAAGATATAATATCGTGTTGACAGGTAATATCCAATAAGATATCATGTCAACATGAGCAAGCAAATAAACGATTTTGAAGAATCACTAAAAAAATATCTAAAAGATCCTGGGTTCAAAAAAATCTGGGAGGATAGTGAGGCTGATTATCAAATTGGAAAATTATTGATAGAGGCGCGGATGAAGCAAAGAATATCCCAACGCGCTCTCGCCAAATCCATCGGTACGACCCAGGCAGTTCTCTCTAGGATTGAGTCCAATACAACTAGCCCTACATTTCGCATGGCGGCCAAAATTGCACGAGGGCTGGGCAAAAGATTGCAAGTTAGATTTGTCTAGTTGCATCCTTCAACTAGTTTAGTATTATTACAGTAATGGCAACTGATATTGATCTATCAGAAAGAGCGAGTGAAAGCGGCAAAAAGGTGGGGCGCAGCGTCTCCATTAATGGTATTCATGCCGTCGACATGACGCTTGAGAAAAGCGAAAACCTAAACGATCCCATGCTTAATCTCAATATTCAGCTCAACAATCCTCTCGGTAGGCTCTGGCTCGCTATTCAAAGGATCTGGAAGAGCCAAAGTACCGTAATTGCGCTCAAGTTTACCATCCCTTTGCTAGTTCTCCCAATCGCAATTTACGTGGGGTATAGATTGTGGCAAGGCAGGGGAGTAAGTGTACCTATGAGCAAACTCGGTATCGTGCATGAGGTCAAGGTATCGGGTGATCCACGCGATATTCTCGTACTCCCTACAAGCGACGTATATATGCTCGAATATGGCCAAGACTTTGTACCTGCCACACGCATGACCGAAAAGCCAGTGGTAGTAATCGGTACTTACAACAACCTAAGTAACACTCTCTCGGTACAAGCTATCCTCGCATACAACCCCGCCGATATCCCCACCTCTCCCATCACTTCATACACTCAGCCCACAATGTGGGATACCATCCTCAAATTTGTGGATCAATTCCGCTAATTTACGCACCAATGGCCGTATAATAAAGTTATGCTCAAAAGACTCAAAACTCTTACCTCCTCCTCTGGTGCCATCTCTCTATTTTTTATAAGCGGTGGCAACATTATCTCGACCATAATCTCGGCGCTTGCACTAATCATTTTTTCGCGCTTTCTTGGCCCAGCCGAGTTTGGTGTTTTCTCGGCAGGCTTTGCACTTATGCAGATTATTATCCGCGTTGTCGATATGGGGGTAAACACAGCAGCCGAGCGCACAATAGCCCAAAAGTACGAGACTAGCGAAAGGCCAACAGCCATCTCATACATGCAACTAGTCCTCTGGATTAGATCGTTTGCAATCACAATCGTATTGATTATCGGCCTTCTCTTTTCCCAGTCAATCGCCACTTGGCTTGGCATCACCAATCTATTAATCATCCGTCTCGCTTTTCTTACCTCTTTTGGTACGGTTTTTTACGAGTATGTAGCACTATTACTTCAGTCCACCCAGGCATTTATGTATGTTGCGCGCATGGCAATTGCTCAGGCATCAGCCAAGCTAATTTTTGGCCTTATTCTTATTTGGCAACACGCATTAACCGCTACTTCTGCGCTAGCTATCTACGGTCTTATGCCCTTTTTTGGGGCTCTCTCTTCGCTTCGTCGCATTCCACTCACTTCCTTTGACTTGCCGCCAAATTGGCAAAAGCTCGGGAAGACTCTTGGGCTTACAGCTCGCTGGACAGCGATCAATATGATTGGGGTAACTCTCGCCGATAATATCGACATCCTGTTGGTGCAAAAGCTCCTTGGCAGTTATCAAACAGGTATCTGGGGCGCAGCGGGGCGCCTTGCACTATTTGCAAGCTTAATCGGGTTGTCCATGACGACAGTGCTTAGCATTCGCGTTGCGCGATACAACAACAAAAAAGATCTTGACGTCTATCTTGCCAAAGCCAAATGGCTCGCACTTGGTGGCGCTACTCTCGTACTACTTGGCATTCCGCTTGCTGGGCTAGGCCTCTGGCTAACAGTCGGCCCAGAATACCTCGTAGGTACCACTCCACTTATTCTTATGCTTGTTGCAGTTGCACTAGCTACATCCGCAGCTCCATATACCGCGCTCTTCTATCTTTTCAATCGCCCAGAGTATTATGCCTATGTTGGCATCATCCTCGCAGTAGGGATAACGGTTGGCAATTGGTTTGCAATCCCTATCTATGGGCTAATTGGAGCAGGCACGGTAAAAATAGTTGTTCGCGCCGCAATTCTCGTATTTACACTTTTCTACGCGAGGTCTAGCTATCTTGGCCAAGTAAAGTATAGTAAGTAGATCTACCAGCTCCTTTGCGTTCAATTATTTCCATACCAATCAGTCTTTGGAAATCAAGGGTGCGGGTAGCTTTTGCGCGAGTAGTGAGTTTGGCATAATCTCTATCGGTAATGTATCCATTCGTTTTAATAAAGCCAATGATCTTATTATGATGAATCTCTAGGTTTGTTTCTGGCGAATCGGTGCGCTTTGGCAACATTTTTTGGACTCGCAATAATTCATCAATCAAACCGGCGGTAAAATATTCAAGCCACGTGGTAAAGTCGATAGATTCTTTCAATTCATTGTAATCTCCATATTCACCTACAGTTTGAAAATATTTTGTCACATTTTGGTTGTAGTAATTCTCAAAGCTAAACAAATTAAACGTATTAAGACCCATTTTTGCGAGCAACACCTTCGTTATCAAACGAGTAGTTCTACCGTTGCCATCCATAAATGGGTGAATAATAACCATTTGCTTATGAAAAATACCAGCCAAAATCAATGGATCAACCTTGGTTATATTTTTTTTAATATATTTAATCAAATCCAACGTAAGGCTCTCAACAACATCAACCTCGGGTGGTAAATATACAATCTTTCCAGTTCTTGGGTCATTCACGACAACTGGCATTTTGCGTAGTCTACCAGACTCTTGTTTGGGGAGTAGGTTTTGGGTAACTTGCTTGTGAGTCTGCAAGATAAGGGGGAGCGAAACCTCGATCTCGTTTGACTCAATTAATCTACATAAATTCTCAATAGCTAAGTTGTAGTTAATAACTTCACGCTCACTATCGCGGATATTGGTAGGTCGTGATTTTAGGAGTTGTTTTACTTCGGTAAGGGGCAGGGGATTGCCTTCGATACTGGTAGATGCAAAAGTCGAAACTTCCCTGGCAATAATCTCAAACTCCAAAAGAACCAATCTTGGGAATCGTCTATCGTTGAGGTCGTGAACGAGCGAATTTACCTTAGAAATATTTGCAAGTAACTGGTTCGAGATCAAAAATTTTGGCTCAAACATAGTAGTCGAATAATAGTCGATTATTAGTCGATTGTCAAGTAACAAGCCATCTTACACAATCCCCTCATACACCTTGGTCGCTTCTTCAATATCACCAAAGAACAATTGCTTGCCATTCTGTAGCACAAGCCCTTTGGTACAGTACTTTTTGACCATATCGGGGCTATGGCTCACCATTACCATAGTACTCCCAAGCTTCTTAAACTCGGCCATGCGAGCCAGACACTTTTGCTGAAAGCTCTGATCTCCCACGGCCAGGATCTCATCAATTAGTAGTATATCGGGAGTTTCGGCAACAGCTACCGAGAAGGCGAGGCGCATATACATTCCCGAGGAATAGTGTTTGATCGGCTGGTCCATAAAGTTCTCAAGCTCGGCAAATTCGACAATATTATTGTATAGCTTATCCATATCTTTGCGCTTGATCCCGAGTATCGAGCCATTAAGGTATACATTCTCGCGCCCCGTAAGTTCTGGGTGAAATCCTGCACCAAGCTCGATAAGCGGCGCCACACGCCCATTCACAGTTATTCGCCCATCAGAGGGCTTGGTAACACCCGCAATGATCTTAAGTAGGGTTGACTTGCCGCTACCGTTTCGCCCCATAATCCCCAGTGATTCTCCTTTGGCTAGTTCAAATTCAATCGAGGATAGTGCCGCAAAGTTGGTTTTGGTTTCTTTGCCAGAGAACAGGGCAGGGAGAAACTCCTTAAACGTTCGCTGTTTTTGCAGGCTATATTCTTTGCTTACGTTTTCAGCTTGTATGGCGCATGTTGGGTTAGACATAGTCGGCAAATCTCCCTTCCAGTTTCTTAAACACCACAAACCCAATCCCAAAGAAAACGAGCGCAGTAACAGCGGCAATAGACAAGCTAACCATATTTGGCTCTTTGCCAGACAAGATAACTTGTCGATAGGCATTGATAATCACAGACATAGGGTTAAGGGATAGCAAGAATCGGTACCTCTCGGGTATTACTTCCACTGGGTACATAATCGGAGTAAGGTACATCCACACAAGGATAATTAGACCGAGCAGGTACTGGATATCACGGTAAAAAAGGTTAAAGGCCGAGACGAGTAGCGATAGCCCCATAGATAGTAAGACTTGGATCAAAAATATCGGTAGTATCCACAGGTAGTGGATCGTAAGCGGGATATGAAAGATGAAAAGAAAAAGTATAAGTACGAGGCACGAGTAGCCAAAGTCCACAATCTTGGCGATGATTGTGGCATAAACAAGGATTTCTCGGGGGAAGTAAATCTTGGTGATCAAATTGCTGTTACCCACCAGCGCCCCAGCCGATGACATTAGGCTAGAGGTAAAAAGGTTCCAGGGGAGTAGGGCAACAGTCAAAAAGATAATAAATGGCACACCAAGCGAGGGCACGTGTAGGATCTTGTCGAAAACAAAGCTCATCACAATAAGCTGAAACAGCGGATTAAGTATTACCCATGCGTATCCTAGTACCGACTGCTTGTACCTCTGTGATATCTCGCGGTTGGCCAGATTCCAAAGTAGCTCTCGATGTTCCCAAAAAAGCTTAAGATTGACAGCCAACTTTTGCACAAGATTCATACGTCTAGTCTATCACAACTATGATCGAAAAATATTTTCCCAAGTTAGGGGCGATAGTTGCTTTTCCAGATTAGCTAACTCGCCACTAAGGTCGTTAATGGATTTATATGTCTTAGTAATTTGGCTTACCCATGTTTTTGCGTTACGCTCGTTAGCGTAAGGAATAATAGTTAGTAATTTTGATTTAATCCCTATCCCTTCTGCTCCAATTTCGGTCGTTATTATTGGTTTCCCATAAGAAAGACTCTCTAGTATCTTGATTCTAGTCCCAGAACCAGAATAAATAGGTGCAACTAAGAAATCAATCTTTGAGTAAAAATCACGCAATTCGTCGATATGATCAATTATTTCTACATGTTTGTTTTCGCTTAGCAATTTGTCAAACTTACCTAGTACCATCACGCGATATTCGTGTTCTCTCGTATTTAATGCGGGGAGAATATTCTCGGTAATAAAGTTGATAGCCGCAATATTAGGTGTATGCGATTGAGAGCCAATAAATCCAAGAGTCATAATTTTACTTGTTCTTGGCGGCAAAAAATGTATCCCATCAATTCCGTTTGGAGTAATTAATATATTATTCATTCCAAATAAATTAGATAATGCGGCGGCATCTATCTTAGACATTGTGACAACTTGGTGGAATCGCTTAAGGTAGTATTTTTCGTAGATATACACCTGTAGGCAGCTTGCGAGTCGCAGCAGTACCACGAAGGGATTATTGCTTTCCCATGCACGTCTCCAGAAAGAAACAGTAGATATGTCTAACGAAACAAATGTAGTAGGAACGTCGCGCGGCAGAAACTGCGCAAGATATAGCAACTGCGTGCCTTCTATTCTAATTTCATCAAAAGATTCATTCTCCAACAATTTGCGCAACTCAGGATTGTAATAATTGGTCATATGATAGGGGATGCCAGTTGTTATCGAAGTCCAAAGAGACTTTCTAACTACAGACACTTCCCTAAAGGTAATTTCATATTTTTGACTCAAGTATTTAAGAGTATTTTTTAGTCTTGTGGCACCACCATTATTTTGTGGTAGTAGTGGTATCCCGGAAATAAGTAGAAGTTTTAGTTTTTTCATTACCGCCTATTTATAACATGTAGATGAGGATACATTCCCAATGTTTGACACTTATTGCTGTCACACATATATAATACAACCTTATTATGATAAAAATACTGAAGAAATATCACAACAGTTATCTAGTTTATAAAATGCTTCACAAGAAGGAATCTCTCTTTGGGAACAGAATCCAAGTTGTAGAAGGATTGGCACAGAACAACCTCAAACCTATAGATACTCAGATCAATCCAATTTCAATAATTATTCTTAATCATAATAATGGAAACATCCTCCCAAAATGCCTGGACTCACTAATAAAATATAATGATTACGGTTATCGAATCATTGTGGTAGATAATTTATCAGCAGACAAATCTGTTGAGTTTTTAGGGAAAAAATACAAAAACATAATAACAATAGTACGTAATAAGATTAATGGATGTGCTTCTGGTAGAAACCTTGGGGCAATAGAGGCTGGTCAGGGATTATTAGTATTTCTTGACAGCGATCAGGGGCCAACAGCTCACAATTGGTTAGACAACTATCTTCAAATATTGTTATCAGATCCAAAGGTAGGAGCAATCGGTAGTAATGGAGGGTTCTTCACGGAAAGAGATCTTACCGGACCTTTACTAAGCCTGTTTCCGAATTTAGGGATGAAACAAGGCGTTATTTGTCGTACAAATATCGATTACCTAGAAACGAGTGGTTTTTTGATTAGGAAAACCTTATTTGATAAGATAGGGGGATTTGACGATCATTATGATCCATATATTTTTGAGGATGCAGACTTGTCGAGAAAAATTGTTAAGTCGAATCATTTACTATGTTATAGTCCCTATCTATCTGCTTATCATGATGCTCACAGTACAACCAAATCCGATCAGGCAGGCCAAGATTACTTAACACAATTTAGCAATAACGCGGCGTATTTTAGAAAAAAGTGGTTGTAATTTGTACTCCGTTGATAAGAGACTTTCTTCATAAAACGGCTTTTCAGTTTGGTCAAACTGCTCTTTTGCATACACGCCAGCTACAGAATAGCCAATTCTATTCATCTGTCTAGTCATCTGGTGATAAAACCTTGCGATTGATCCATCTATTCTAATTTTGTCCTGGGTTGGAACGACCTTCATTAATCGGATCCAAAATGCATTAGACTCTTCAGTGGCGCGCTGACTATAAGTACCTTGTCCCGGATGCTTCCTGGAGCAAAGTAGATAGTCTTTCATGAAGAGGATATTGTATTTTGGAAATAATCTTAGCCACATATCATAATCCTGAGAAGTGCGAAGGCTTGGATCAAATAATCCTTCTTTAATTAAAATATTTTTAGGAATTAAGGTAGTACATCCGAAAACTAATCCTTTTACGACGGGGTAGTAATGACATTGAAATTTTCTTACGTCGTGCACATTCTCGATGTTAACGGATTCGACGATATCTGCATTTTCATTAATTATTCGATAATTAGAAAACAATATTGTCTTATTTCGCAAATCTGCATCTATTTCATTCAACGTCTCTACTTGCTGCTCGATCTTATTGGGTTCAAACACGTCATCATGCGACAGCCAAGAGATATATTGTCCTTTAGCTTCAATTATCCCAATATTCAAAGCATCGGATACTCCACTATTCTTTTTCCCTATATATCTAATTTTATTTCCATAAGATTTAACTATTTCTTCTGTATCATCAGTCGAGCCATCATTTACAACAATGACTTCGCAGTTTTTGTGGGTTTGCGCCAGTGCACTGTCTATGGCTTGGCACAAGTATCTGGTACCATTGTAGACAGGAATTACGATAGAAACTAACAGATCATTGTTACTTTTATTCATCAGAGACAGCAATCTTTCTTTGATTTAGTCGACTAACTCTAGAAACTTCAATCTGTCACGAACGATCCTACTAATATTTTCTGGACTAAAGTATTTATTAGCAGTATATTTACCCTCAACTATAAGTTTATTTCTCCAGACTGAATCAGAAACCATTCGATGCATGTGTGTTATTGCCTCATCAATATTTGGATTAGCCCAAATCAAACCATCACCGGGCTTTGAACCAACATATTTGCCATTTACAGGAACTAGATCATAACCAACGAGTGCCGTATTCATATGTGTCATATACTGCATATTACCTGACCATGCAGTTGAAATTACCGGCGTGCCCAAAGACATAGCTTCTAGAGGCAACAAACCAAAACCTTCAGAACGATGCAAAGATATCACAGCATCTGATATCTGAACTAATGTTCTTTTTTCGATATCTGATAGATATTTTTCTATAAAATAAATATGCGGATAAGGCGACAATGCCTTCTTTAATTCTTGGATGTGTCTTCTATGTTTGTTTGAATAATTCAGTTTCAATACCAATCCAACATTATGGTCATCTGGGGAAAAAGCTTTTAAAAAAGCTTTAGCAACAGCATGAGGATTTTTTCGGGACACATAGCTCGTGCAATCATAAGCAAACGTAAATATGAATATATTGCTGTCGATCTTAAAATGGTTTCTACCATCTTTTAGGATTGTTTTTTTTGGATTTGCGAATAGTGGAACTGTGATAACGGGAACGATTGATTTTTTCCCAATTGCAATTGTACAAAAATCAGAAAGAGTCCATATTTCGTGGAACATACTCAAATGACGGCTATAAATTTCAGGTAGTTCTTCTAGCTCCCATGCCAAATATCCGATATTAAAATATTTTTTGCCATCAAGGCCGAGATGTAACATCATTGCTGATGCATTTGAGGTAGCATGACAAGAAAAAAGATTAACGCTGTATGGTTTTTTGCTTTTAAATTCTAATTTACATTTTTTAAGATCGGATAAATCAAATATATTATACGGAATTTGAGCACTATCTAATAACTGTTGTAACGAGCGAGCTATTTCGCCAGCACTGTTTTTCAAATCATAAACGAAAAGATTTACGCCTTGTGGCAAATTACTAAATCTGCGACGATTTAATCTGACATTTTCATTGTACAAATAAATTTTTTGATAAAATGCATCTTTAAAATTGCCGTAAATTTTACCAGGTAAAACAGACTTTATAATATGCTTTACTGAACGTATTACAGGGAATGTGTTAATCTTTATTGACAAGTGTTGTCTGTCAATTTGTTTATTTATGACCATATTTTGTCTTAATTTTACTGCTTAAAAGTATAAATATTTTTTTTAATGCTTTCCAAAGCCCATATTTCTTGATTGCTTTGAAAGTTCTGGCAGGTATATCGTAACGCAAAAAAAGACGGATTGTTTTATGAGCAGATTTAGCAATAGTTTTTTCTTCACTAACCAATGAAACTGTATTTAAATTTCGCCTACCATACATTGTTTTAATACCTTTGCCTTCTGCTAATACCTCCACATAATCAAGTGCAATAGAATAGTCTGCATATGCAAAAAAATACTCCATATCAAGAAAAAACTGTGCTACTGTCGGAGATATTTGAAGGATTTCTTCATCGTTTAGATGATCTAGAATGTCAATATAGAGCAAACTATACTCGATATTACCCCGAGTATGAGATCTCCTACCTTGTCTGCTAGATGATTCTCGAGCTGTAATTAGAACTTCATTTATATATAGGTGTGGAAACTTTGCAAATGCTCGGTAATAGAATTCAAAATCGTGGGCTACCAATGATGTTTCATCAAATAATCCAACTGTTTCAAATACTTTTTTTGAAAACAGGTGGGTGCAGCCATGTGTTTTATTGTAAATAACAGGATATAGCCACAAATCATTTCTTTTTGGATACTCGTCTCTATGTTGCTGGTAACCAGCAGTGGGAAATGTTCTCGTGTAATCTTCGTTCATTCCGTCCAAATCAGAAATTATAATAGTGTCTCTATTTTTCAATTTGGAGAGTTCTTCTATAGCTCGAGAAATCTTTTGTGGATAGTATAAATCATCATGACTTAGCCAAGAAAAATATTCTCCACGCATTTCTTTTATACCGAGATTGAGAGCAGTTGATGTTCCTCCATTTTTCTTAGAAAAATAGCGAATTTTATCACCATAAGACAATGCAATTTTTTCGGTGGCCCCATCATCATTTGATCCATCATTGATAACAATTATCTCTATGTTCTTATATGTTTGAGACAAGGCGCTATCAATAGCTTCACGAAGAAAATTTGAGCCGTTATATACAGGGATCACGATTGATACGAGTGGATTCCAGCTTAATGATTTGATTATTATTGGCTTCTTTTTATTATTATTTATCATAACTTTGTCCAAATAGTTCTATTAACATATTCTGTGTAACTTGCAATAATTTTGACTACTTTTTGTGCCAAATGATCGACATCATAATCTTTAACAACGCCAATCTGACCAATTTGGCTCGTAACAATTTTTATAGAATTTAACACATTTTCTTTTTTTAACCCACTCATAATCAGCGTACCTTCATCCATGCCCTCTGGTCTTTCATGTGCTTGTCTAATCGTAATAGCAGGAAAAACTAACAGTGACGACTCTTCGGTAATAGTGCCGCTATCGGAGATCACACAGAAAGCATTTTGTTGCAATTTAATATAATCAAAAAAACCAAAAGGTTTACTTATTCTGATTAATTCGTGCAACTCAATATTTTTCTCTATTAACAACTTTTGCGTTCTAGGATGACAGGAAAAAATTATTGGCATCCTATATTGTTCACAAATTGCATTAAGTGAATTAACTAAGTCAGTAAAGTTACTCCAATTATCAATATTTTCCTCGCGATGTACGCTTAAAACAAAGTATTTTTTTGCTGTCAAATCTAGTTTTGTCAAAATTTCACTCTTCTCAATTAGTTTGCTATTTTCTCTAAGTACTTCTTTCATGCTCGAACCAACCTTGATAATAGTTTCTGGCCTAATACCTTCGGTAATTAGATATCTCCTAGCGTGTTCTGTAATTGTTAAATTAATGTCGCTTAAATGGTCAATAATTTTTCTGTTGATTTCTTCTGGCACTCTTTGGTCAAAACATCTATTGCCAGCTTCCATGTGAAAAATTGGAATTCTATTTCTTTTAGCAGAAATTACAGATAAGCAAGAATTGGTGTCCCCGTAAACAAGTAAAGCATCAGGTGTATTTTGTTTAAACAACTCGTCTGATTTACTAATAATATTGCCGATTGTCTCGGCAGTCGTTTTGCCCGTTGAGTTCATGAAATAATCTGGTTTTCTGATGCCCAATTCTTCAAAAAAAATCTCATTTAATTCATAGTCATAATTCTGACCAGTGTGAACTAAAATATGCTCGGTATACAAATCCAATTCTTTAATCACCTGCGACAACTTGATAATTTCTGGTCTTGTGCCAACAATGGTCATGACTTTCATATTATTCTCCCAAAGATAATTTTTGATAAAACTTAAATCTATTTTTCCAATTCATTCTGAATGTAATCGAGTGATTTCAATTTTTCAACAACCTCGTCGACGGTCAGTCGCTTGGTGTTATGAGAGGTATAATCCTCTTCCTTAGATATGTTCTTGTCTCCTACGCTAAAGTATTTTGAATAATTAAGGTCGCGGTTATCTGCTGGTATCCGGAAAAAATCTCCCAGATCCTCTGCCTTGGCCATTTCTTCGCGGTTAACAAGCGATTCAAATAATTTTTCACCATGTCTAGATCCGATAATTTTTAAGTTATTTTTTGCTTTAAAAATTATCAAAAGCGCCTTGGCCAAATCAAGGATAGTAGAGGCAGGTGCTTTTTGAACAAAAATATCCCCACCCAGTGCATGTTCATAAGCATAAAGCACTAATTTAACAGATTCGTCAAGTGACATAAGAAATCTAGTCATGTCAGGATCGGTGACGGTAATATCCTTATTCTCTTTTATTTGTTTGATAAATAATGGAATAACTGATCCTCTAGATGCCATAACATTCCCGTATCGTGTAGCACAAAATATTGTTTTGCCGGGATTAGTGTTGCGGGATTTAGCCAGCATAAGTTTCTCCATCATTGCTTTCGACATTCCCATGGCATTAATGGGGTACACGGCTTTGTCAGTACTCAAGACGATAACTTTTTCTACATTATTGTGCTCTGCGGCATTCAATACGTTGTCTGCACCCAATATGTTTGTTCTTACTGCTTCCATCGGGAAAAATTCACACGAAGGAACCTGCTTAAGGGCTGCGGCGTGGAATACAAAGTTTACACCTCTCATTGCGTTATCAATTGTTTCCAGGTTCCTAACATCACCAATAATAAATTTAACTCTCATATCAGCAATTTCTATTCTCATTTTCTCTTGTTTTTCTTCATCTCTACTAAAAATCCTAATTTCACCAATATCAGTATTATCCAAAAAATGTCGTAGCATTTTGTTGCCGAATGAACCAGTACCACCAGTGATAAGAAGTGTTTTATTTTTAAAACTTATTGTTTTTTGCATATTGATCTCGATTATGTTTATAAAATTCTGAACCTAAAAAATCATTATACATGTCAAAGATTAGTTTATTCCAGCTAGGCACATCATAATCAATAGATATCTTAAACTTGTCCGAATCAAGAGATCTATCAATTTCAATAGATTCATCAGCACTTATAATAATTTTCTTCTGGTATATTTCCGCAACGATGGTAAGTAAATCATGTTTTGAAATTGGTCGAGCAGAAATGTGATGAAGTCCGAAAAGTTTATCATTGGGAATTATTTTATTTATCAACAATCTGGAAAATTCCAGCGTAGTCAACCCGGAGAATATTGCCTTTTTGTAACCTTTAACCGTAGCTTCTTGGCTCAAAAACCAGTTTATAAGGCTGATATTCGAACTTAGTTCATGTCCAATAATAGATGTTCGTAGAGTAAGAGTATTGGTACGATCGCTTACTTCACCCAAATACTTGGTCATACCATACACGTCATGACATGTGGGTTCATCATCTTCGTGGTAATTACCAGATTTACCATCAAACACACAATCAGTGGCTATGGTAATAAATCTACAGTTATTTTTTTCACACAACTCTGAAACGAGGTGGGGGAATAACGCATTAATCTCTATACAATCTCTTATATTACTAGACTTATTCTGTTTGATGATGCCAATACAATTTATTACTATATCTGGATGAAGTGATTTAATTATACTTTCTACAGTATCTATCTTGTTGGCATAAACCCCATCAAATATTTTTAGATCAAAAATATTGGGTAATAGGCCAGCAAAGCTATTTTTGCTGGTAACAGTTCCATATACATCAAATTCTCGATTTTTTGACAAGGTTTCAAATACTTTGTGACCTAACATTCCGCTCGCGCCAAGGACAATAATTCTTTTCATAATCTAGCTAAGATTATAGCAATTAAGTTTGTGGCAATATAGGGTATCTTCACCTAATCAATTCTACTTGGTACAATTCAAATATGGCTCAGATCAGCTTTCCATCAGACGACAATATCACTTACCTTTTTCTCGACTGGGGCGAGCTCGGCGCTCTTACCCAGGTACTAGCTACCAAGATCTTAGATTCTGGCGCTGCTCCATATGATCGTATCATAGCGCTTGCAACAGGCGGCCAGACGATGAGCAAAGCCATTAAGGATTATCTCAATATCCAAAATAGTAGCAGTATGCATATCTCTTTTTACACCGGTATTGGCACAACCAACAAAACTCCCGTTATCACCCAGTCAATAGCCACCGATCTGCAGGGTGAGCGCGTGCTTGTGTTCGACGATGTCAACGACACTGGGGCAACTCTCGAAGTAGCCAAGGCATATCTCCAAATGCGAGGGGTCAAGAGTATCGACACCGCGTGTCTTTTGCAAAAGCCCCGCACCAAATGCCCTTCAACTTTCTTTGGCGACAGTACCGAGAGCTGGATTATCTTTCCCGATGAGGTAAGAGAAACCATCACCCTTCTTAGCTCTCGCTGGAGCAAGCAGGGGGTAAGTAAGCAAGATATCCACTCTCGCCTCAACCAGATCGGGTTTCTCGACTCACATCTAACGCTTATTGAGAACTATTCGTAACATCTATCCTGTTTTGGTAAGGTCGAGCTTCTTTACTACCAAGGTAATACTTGATTTGGCTTCTTCCCAATCAATATTCTGGTGCATTCTAGGCATTGGTTCGTGGTCTGCATCCTCAAAATAAACGAGCGATTTGAGGATGTGGGGGAGGTTGTAATCAATATTTGGGTATTTATCTGGTAGATAATCGAGCAAGTCATTGAGCTTATATGTCTTGAGGATGGCGTACAGGTCTATAAAATCTTTTTTACTACCGCGCATACCAATTGTTTGAAGCTTGGTAAGAGCGACATCGAGAACAGAGCTAAGCAGAATGCTATCATATGGAACAAAATCAGACAATAAAGGGTAAGGATAACCCAAGAATTGGACTTTTACTCCACGAATGTAGCAATTAAGCGTACTGTTGCCCAAAGTCGTGTTGGTTAGTGGGCCCAATACAGAAAGCTCATTCTGCAAAACAATGGGGTCAAAGTCGACAGAGCTAAAAAAATCCAAATCTTCTGACTCTCGATGACCAAGTTGAAGCGAAAGTGCAGTCCCACCCGATAAATAAAAGTTCTGTAAGAAAGAAGGTTTGCTAGACTGGATCTGCTCCAATAACCGGGCCGTACTGGGCGGTAATGTGTCTGGGAATAGTTGGTTCATGGCAAGTACACCTTCCAAAAATTGGCAGACTTCTTGCTCAACTTAAACTTGTCTAGTCTTTGCCTAATTGAATCTATTCTTGTTTTACCAAATAGCCAGACGAGTGCCGATCTGTCACCTCGATCGAGGAGAGTTTGCGTTATGTAATTTTCGTGTTTTTCCCAAGAAAGATCACCCAAATCATCCCCCCAAAAAAATCTCGCTATGTTTTTAGGTAATCCAGACACCTACATATTATATCAAGTTTTTACCCATACTGGCAGCTTGCAATCATGTACAATTACCTCATGCAAACACTACTTGTTGCCGCACTTGCCCTACTACTACGCATTCCTTTTCTCTCCCAATCTCTCTGGCTCGACGAGGCGATAGAGGCACTCGCTCTTCAGGGCAAAATGGGCCCCCTCCTCACCTACGCTCTTGCCGATTTTCAGCCACCTCTTTATCACGGCCTGCTCTATGTATGGACTCAGCTTGTTGGAACGAGCGAAGTGGCGCTACGCCTCCCCTCGCTACTTGCTGGGGTAGGGGTGGTAGTTGTCGGGCTCAAGCTGGCCGAGTTGTTGGCTGGCAAAAGGGCAGGGCTCATTGTGGGGCTACTTCTTGCAACCAATCCTCTTCTTATCTACTACTCGGTAGAAGGCAGAACATACATGCTCACCACCTTCTTTGTCACTCTTTCGTTTTACTGCCTTTTTCGCTTGCTTCAAAATGCTAGTAAATCTCTCTCGCTCCTATACATGCTTGCAACAATCGGCATTGTCTGGACAAGCTATCTAGGTGCTCTGATTGTTGTGCTACAGGGTCTTTATCTCCTCGTCAACAAAAAGTGGTCACTTATTCTCCCGCTCGCACTTGGTGCTGGTACGATCGTCTTTTGGCTACCATCTTTTGTAAAGTCACTCGGGGTCGGGGGCACCAATCTAGCAACAAGCCCCATGTGGGCGAGTGTTGTTGGGCAGTTTAGCTGGAAGTCGCTCCCACTCACGTGGGTCAAGTTTGTGTTGGGTAGGATTTCGTTTGATAACAAATTAATTTATGCTGGGGTTGTTGGCCTCGTTGGGCTTTTGCATTTGTATATATTAAAAGGCTTTGTTCCAAAGCTCAAAGTTCCAAGTTCCAAGCTTCTGCTGCTTTGGCTTGTCGGCCCCGTCGTTCTTGGCCTAGTAATTACCAACTTTATCCCGGTCTATCAGTTCTTTCGCGTGCTCTTTGTCCTCCCAGCGTATTTTATGTTGTTGGGGCTAGCACTCTCTAATAGGCCTAGTAAGATCACAATCTACGCACTTGTTGCCACTCAACTCATCTTTCTCGGAGTTTACGCATTTTCTCCCCGCTTTCATCACGAAGACTGGCGAGCGCTTGTGGCAACCTATGGGGAAAACGCCACCTACGCGCTACCTAGTATCGAACAAAACGCTCCACTACTATATTATGGCGTAGCAAGAGCCAGCATGCTTGAGCCCAAGGTAGGTATTGGTACAGCTTCAAATCAAATCGTCTACATTCGCTATGCCGAAGAAGTATTTGATGCCGGTGGGGTTGGGCGTGCCAATCTGCTCTCAAGTGGGTATACTAAGCTAAGCGAGCAAGTATTCTCAGGTCTTGCCACAGAGGTCTACGCAAAATGAAAATAGGCATTGATATCTCCCAGATGGCATACACAGGTACCGGTGTTGCTCGCTACGTTTCGGGCATGACCAAGGCACTATTAAAAGCTGGTTCTACTCACCAGTTTGTTTTGATCGCTGGAGCCCTTCAGCAAAGAAAGTTCTTTACCAATCTTGCCAATAGCTCAGAGTACAAGGGTATTGAGTTTCGTATCCTTCCTCTCCCTCCCAAGCTCGCTCGTCACCTCCTCAAGTTCCCCGTGCTAAACCCATTTATCAAAGATCTGGATCTCTTGCATACTTCCGACTGGGCAGAACCCTTTACTAGCTGTCCTCGCGTCACTACTGTTCATGATCTTGTTTTTCACAAGTATCCCGAAACAGTTGATAAAGAAGTTCTCCAGGCACAAACAACGCGCCTTATCCGTATCGTCAAGTCGGGCACACATATTATCGCTGATTCACAGAGTACAAAAAATGATCTAAAAGAAATTTATCATCTTGCAGATGATCAGATCGATGTGGTATATCCAGCTATAGATAGCGCATATTGTAAGGTAGAGAGTAACAAAATAGACCAAGTGAAATCAAAATATGGCATAAGTGGTAGGTATATTTTGTCGGTCGGTACGCAAGAGCCAAGGAAAAATCTCACTGGGATAATCGAGGCGTATACGGATCTCAAAAATGATCCCAGCTGGCAGGATGTTGCACTTGTTGTTACTGGCAAGTACGGTTGGGGCGATAAAATTGCTCCGGTACAGGGAATGGTTGCAACAGGTTATGTCGATGAGGTAGATCTCCCAGCTCTATATTCTGGGGCCGATGTCTTTGTGTACCCAAGTTTTTATGAAGGGTTCGGATTCCCGGTGCTAGAGTCTATAGCCTGTGGCACACCCGTTGTCACAAGCAATATCTCATCTCTCCCAGAACTTGCGGGGCATGCGGCGGTACTAGTTGATCCAAATGATCATTTGGCGATTGCAGCTGGTATTACCGAAGCATACAAGCAAAGAGAAGCTCTTATAGCAAGCGGTCTTGAGAGAGCTAGCGAGTTGTCGTGGGCTAGATCCGCCGAACAAATTATTCGTATCTATGAAAAGGTCGTAGCAAATGCCAAAAAATAAGAAATTATCAATTGCGCTTGATGGTAACGAAGCCAATGTGGTCGAGCGAGTTGGTACTGGGCAGTACGCTTTTAACATTCTTACTCGCTGGGCAGGGAACACTACGTACGACTTTCATATTTATCTGCGTACTCAGCCAGTAGCCGATATGCCCAAAGCCGGCAAGAACTGGCATTACCACGTTGTTGGGCCCAACAAAGCCTGGACTCGTCTTGCTCTCCCCCTAGCCCTAGCTCAGTCGCATCAACACGATGTTTTCTGGAATCCAGCCCACTACTTGCCGCCCTTTACCTTTGGCAAAAGCGTGGTTACGATCCACGATCTAGCGTACGAATATTTTCCCGAACTATTTCTCCCCAAGGACCTGTATCAACTCACCCACTGGACCAAGGCATCAGTCAAACATGCCACGCACGTTATCGCTGTCTCATCCGCTACCAAAAGAGATTTGGTCAAGCTCTACAGGGTGCCGGCTGGCAAAATCTCGGTAATCTACAATGGCTATGATCAAGATATCTTTAACACCAAGTTCAAACTCGACCCCAAAAAACTCCAAGACCACTCTCTTTCATCGGGCGCCTTTATCCTCTTTGTTGGCACCATTCAGCCTAGGAAAAATCTCATCAACCTGATCCACGCCTTTGGGATCATGAAAGATCATGGTTACAAGGGAAAGTTGGTGATTGCAGGCAAGGTAGGTTGGCTAGCCGACGACACTCTTGCCGCCGTCGCTCACTCCAGCGTCAAGGATGATATTGTCCTTACTGGTTATATTTCGGATGAAACGAGGCAACTTTTCAATCGCTATGCTTCAGTAGTTGTTCTCCCTAGTCTCTACGAAGGCTTTGGGATGCCGCTTATCGAGGCCATGGCCAGTGGCACTCCTGTTGCAGGCAGTAACAATAGTAGTATCCCCGAGGTAGTAGGGAAGGGTGGCGAGCTCTTTGATCCAAGCTCTCCAGATAGTATCGCCGCGGCAATTTTTAAGGTAATTAACAGTCGCACAAGCTATAGTAAACAAGCTCTTGCGCAGGCCGCCAAGTTCTCCTGGGATAAATGCGCAGATGAAACACTAAAAGCCTTGGTTGAGGTACAATAAATCTATGACCAAGTCGATATTTCGGGACAAACATGGCAAAGAGCTAAGCACCAAAGAGGCTTGGGTCAAGGTAATTAAGCGTTTTGAAAGCTACATTCTCGACTTTACCCTCATGTGTCTGCACTTTACAACTTATATCCCCCTCCACTTTGTGCGCAATTTTGTCTGGCAGTTGGTGGGCGTCAAGCTTGGCAACAAAAGTACTCTTCATACCGGCATTAGGGTGTTTGATCCTCGAGGGATTACTGTAGGGGAGGGAACAATCATAGGTTTTGGTTGTTTTCTCGATGGCAGATCCAAGCTAACAATCGGCAATCACACCGATATTGCCAGTGAGGCAATGATTTACAACGGGGAGCACGATATTCATGCTCCTGATTTTGCTGGTATTGAAGCTCCTGTCACAATCGGCGACTATGTCTTTATCGGTCCTCGCGCCATCATTCTCCCTGGGGTCACGATCGGCAAAGGCGCAGTGGTTGGGGCTGGGGCTGTTGTCACCAAGGATGTTGCACCATTTGCGATAGTTGGTGGCGTGCCTGCCAAAGTTATTGGCGAAAGAGAGCTCAAAGATCCGCATTATGTACTTGGTCGTTTTAAGTTATTTCAATAGGAGTTAACATGATACTTGTATCTGTAATTATCGTTAGCTACAACACTCGCGAGCTCACTGTCAAAAGTATTAAGCACGCCCAAAAAAGCGCTGGTTTTGCCAAAGGTGAAATCGAGATAATCGTAATCGACAACAACTCCAAAGACGACACAGTAAGCTACCTCAAAGAACACTATCCCGAGGTAGTACTTATTGCCAACCAAGACAATGTCGGCTTTGGCGGTGGCAACAATCAAGGCGCCAAGATTGCCAAGGGCAAGTATCTGCTACTTCTTAATACCGACGCATTTCTAGAGCCAGAGTCCCTACGCATACTTGTTGATGTACTAAAAAAACATGACGATATCGTCTCGGTCGGCCCACAACTGCGCTATGTCGACGGCAGTATGCAGCTTTCTGGCGGCTATCTCCCAACCCCTATGCGCGTTATGGCCTGGATGTGGTGGCTCGACAAGTTGCCACTTATTAAGAAGTTTTTTTCCACTCCTTATCATGTTTTTGATCTAGATTGGCACAAAAAGTCGCAGTATCCAGAGTGGCTTATGGGTGCTTGCGTATTGTTTCGACGCGACGAGTTTCTTGCCGCCGGTGGATTTGACGACAAGATATTTATGTACGCCGAAGAGGTGGAGCTTTATCGCAGGTTAAAGGAAAGTCTTGGCAAAAAAGTCTACTTTACAACCAAGACCAAAGTTGTCCATATGGGCGGCGCCAGTAGCAAAAAAGCCAATGCATATAGGCTCATGTACGAGCTTAAAGGCATCGAATATATTTATACCAAGCACTATCCCAACCTGTTATGGTTTGTCAAAGCCGTTATCTTTGTTGGGGTTATTTTGCGCATGCTTGTTTTTACTCTTATTCCAAGTCGCCGCGAGGCGCTTGTGGAGTATCAAAAATACTTTGAAGGAAATAAATAATGAAAAGTTTTTGGACCAGACTCCTTACTTTTCTTGACGCCAATATTCTTACCATCCTTACGGCGCTACTTATTGTTGTTGTTCCGCTCTATCCCAAGCTCCCTCTAGCCGATCTACTAGAAGGCTATATTGTGCGCCTGCGCCTCGAGGATATCCTCATTGCTTTTGCCTGTTTGGTATATTTTGTTCAGCTACTGCGCAAACGCATCGCACTACCCACCTCGATCGTTGCTCGGCTTATGCTTGGCTATATTATTGTCGGGTTTCTCTCCAGCTTGTCGGCTCTATTTATAACCAATACCGTGCCATTGCTTACTTCGCACGTCTTTAAGCTCGGGCTACATCTTTTTCGCCGCATCGAATATTTTTCGCTCTTCTTTATTGCTTACAGTAGTATCAGAACTCGCCGTGATCTCAAGCTATTTGTCGCCGTCGCGCTAGCGACCCTTCTTGCAGTAGTTGTTTATGGGTTTGGGCAAAAGTATCTCTACTGGCCTGCTTTCTCAACCATGAATCGCGAGTTTAGCAAGGGCATGCGTCTCTACCTTACCCCGACTAGTCGCGTCATGAGTACATTTGGTGGTCATTACGACTACGGGGCATACCTGATGATTATTCTTACTGGCCTTATCTCTGGCATCTGGCTAGTCAAAAACAAGCTTGTCAAAATTGGGCTTGGCCTTTTGGCACTTGGCTCATACTGGTCGCTCTTACTTACCTCTTCCCGCTCAAGCTTTGGCGGCTACGTTGCAGGCGTTACGGCAATCGCGCTATTACTCGCTTTTCGTCAAGGTTTTTGGTGGTCACTCAAAAGGTATGTGGCTGTAATGATTGTAAGTCTTGTTATGATGCTGACAATTGGCGATCTTTCCACTCGCTTTCTCCAGGTAGTGCAGTCTCCCGATGCCATTCATCAATTTATCCCTTGGGTAGAGACTGGCAAGATTGAGGAAAATATATACAAAACCAAAGACTTTTTTTTGCGCCTTGCCGAGCTCAAAAGAAATCTCACCGAGCCCAAAAAAGAGCCTCCCAAAAATGGTATCTCAACCGACGAACTTGCCAAGGTCGCAGTCCCCTCGGATGTGCCCCCAACCGACACCAAGCCGCTCCCTCCCGATGTCACTCAAGCTGAGGATGATGTGCGCAACCAGCCAACAGCAACCGCCACCGTGTCTGCGGGTAGCAACTACAGCGAAAATGCGCTCAAGTACGGCCTCTCCGCGGCAATAAGACTCGATGTTCTCTGGCCTCAGGCAATCGCTTCATTTAAGAAAAATCCACTCCTGGGTACGGGCTACTCCACTCTCGTCAAAGGTCAAAACGAAGAGTTTACTCAAGCTGAGTCGACCGACAACGATTATCTGCGCATGCTTGGCGAGACTGGGCTTTTGGGTACACTACTTTTTCTTTCGCTCCCACTTTATCTAGGCTATCTTGCAATTGTGGCTTATAAAAAGGCTCAAACGCCTCTCGACCAAGTACTCTTGCTTTCGATGCTTGGGGCAAGTATCGCGATGCTAGTTAACGCGACCTACATTGATGTTTTCGAGAGTAGCAAAGTCGCCTATACTTTTTGGCTACTTGCCGCAATCATGCTTCGCACAACCGAGCTTGTACGTGGGAAACAAAAATGAAAAAACTCGCAACAGTTTTCCTACTCGTAATCATGGGGCTTGGAGCCACTT
>Ga0194063_10000092_pt1 | contig 60494 bp, 51 predicted proteins | sample SepL3720m_MetaG_FD_155459 | JGI IMG/M metagenome (GOLD analysis project Ga0194063, IMG submission 155459) | Anoxic zone freshwater microbial communities from boreal shield lake in IISD Experimental Lakes Area, Ontario, Canada - Sep2016-L373-20m | ecosystem: Environmental > Aquatic > Freshwater... | reverse complement strand
GTGATGAAGAAATACAGTTTGTAGAAGATTGGATTAATAATAGACCAATGGAAGTACTAGACTTCAAGACACCTAATGAAGCATATTATGAAGAATTATCTATGCTTAACTAATATCTCTTATAAAAATTGCACTTGATATTTGAAACTAGGAGTCCTGAAATCTAATATATTGTTCTTGTTTTTGTAAAAAATTGAAAACTATAGGATTGCCAAACATCAATAATGCATGGTATTCTCGAATTGATTTATTTGGAGGTCATACATCACATTTTAGAGGATTGTTTTCGGTGATACAATTAAGCAGTGCTTATAATTTAAAAAAAGATATAATCACCATATATACGTCATATATCTGTTATTTCATCTTGCATTAAGCCTATAAAAAACTAGAAAATAGCGTTCAAAATATTTTTTGTTATTTTGAAAATATCGATTGTTTTTGAAAAAGTAAATTATTTCATGAGTACCCGTACTTTAGAAATCCAAAATTATCGTTAGTTTCGATATTATAAAAGATTTTTCACGTGTAAGCCTTTATTGCGTCTCAATTATTTTATTTATTTTTAATAGTAGCAGATGAAAATTAGTAAACAAATGATTTTTATGGTACTGTTTATCGTATCATTGGTATGTGTATTCTTTGTAGGGAGAAATTTCAATGCACAGACAGGAACAAGAAACTTTATTTTGACAACAAACGGATTGTCTCATTTCAGAAAGGGACTTGATGTGTCAGGATGAACAAGATTGGTCTACAAAATCTCTTATGATAAATACGAAAAAGTATATACCAACGCTACTGAGCTTGCTGCTATCAAAAAAACAATAGAAACTATCATTATGAAAAATATTGATAACAGAATTTCCAAGCTTGGGGTAAGTGATTATAAAGCATACGTCCAAAATCTCGATAATCAAAATTATATCGTTGTAGAGATAGGAGGTATAGCAGACCTCGATCAGGCAAAAGGATTGATTGGGAAAACACTTGAACTTGAGTTTAAACTACAGAATCCAGCAAAACCCACCAAAACAACTATAGCAGCGAGAAAGGTATTGGCCACTCAAGTACTTGCTGAGATAACCAAAGATTCAGGAAATATTCAGAAAACACTTGAAGGAAGGATGTCGGAAAACATTTATCACAACATGTTCACAGGAAATACTTTGGATCAATTGCCAGATATGTACAAAAAAAATCCGAAACTGCTCGATACTGCAGAGACAGGAAAAATTTATGGACTTATTGAGGGTAATTATACTACTATTTATCAACAAAGCGACAACGCGCTTACCCAAGGAACAGGGGTTGTGTTGTCTGGATATACTATGTTTCGTGTGGTAGACAAAAAACAAGGAAAAGATTTGTCGGGAAATATAGCAACTATGTATGTGTTTGAAGATGTTTTTGTACAAGATAGAGAGACTCGAATACCAGCAACTGATGGCGAAAAGATTCTTAACGGTGCATACTTTAAGTTTGCTAACTCCAGCGCATCAGAGATGGGTGAGCCTGTTGTTGTTATTAATTTGGATGATCAAGGAAAAGAAATATTTTGTACGATAACTCAAGCAAATATAGGTAAGCCTATGGCAATCTTTGTGGGGGGTAATCTACTTACTGCACCAAATATTCAAAGCAAGATTTGTGGATGAACAGCAGAGATCAATGGATCATTCACGACAGCATCAGCAAAACAACTGTCAGATGCGTTAAATGAAGGTACCTTGCCCGCACCGTTAATTCTTATGCAAGAAGAAAAAATTAGTCCATCACTTGGCGATAACGCATTGAGTGGGGCGTTACGAGCAGGATTGATAGGATTTATAGCGATTATGATATTATTATATTGTATGTATGGATTCAAAAAAATGATTCTTACGGGTATCGTATTGATTTCATTTTTGACCGTACTCGCAGCATTTATGAAACTCACCGATTATGCACTTTCCCTGAGTGGAATAGCAGTTATTATTTTGTCTATAGGAATGTGAGTAGATGCGAATATATTGATTTATGAGAGACTTCGTGAAGAGCTTAAAGAAGGAAAAAGTATGGGATGAGCAATCGATAATGCTAAAGATAGAAGCTGGTCAGCTATCAGAGATGGTCAGATTAGTACAGGATTGATTGCCTTCGTTCTATTTTCTATGGGAACTAATGTGTTCAAAGGATTTGGATCCATGTTGATTGTGACTATGTTACTTACATTGCTCTTCAATGTGCCACTTACCAAAATGCTTCTTCATAGGTTCTACAGTAAAAAAAATAAATAGACAGATGGACTAGATGGGGAGGTCATCTATCCCGTCTAATCTCCTACACCATCTAATTATCTTTTAATCTTTTAAATCTCCTAGTCCATGAAACAAAAAATCTTTTTAGTTATTGCTATCGTACTTCTAAGTTTCTTTGGGGTATCTATCTACAACGAGTTTATGCTAAATCACACGTACTATCAAACAATGCTCGCAAGTTGGGTAAATTGGAAATTGGTGATTCGGAGTATTATCGCAGTGTGTATTCCTATTGTCTATATTGTCAGATCAAAAGTGTTTTCTGTAAAGAAATTCTTTGTATATATTGTGCCATTGACGCTGATACTCCATACTATAGCGTTTACTATGGTCAAAGACAATATCATAGGATGATCAGCAGGACTTATTATTTTGATAATCAACACGTTAATCGTTTATTTTCTTGGGATGTATTTTATCCTTGGTTTAGCAGCATTTGGGACTCGAATATCCAAAACGTATATAAAATTTAAAGAAACAAGACGACAAGAAATGCTTATAAATTTCTGAATCTGACTAGGGATTTTCTTGCTGATCATATATATTCTTTCTATGGTGCATCTTATTCGAGGCGTGATAATGTGGATTCTCTTCTTGGGACTTGGATATATGATTTGGTATATGAAAAACGATATGCTTCCCTACAAAAACATGATCATGGATATTGCCTGCGAATTCAAGGCTTCTAAACTCAAAATCAATTGGCGAAAACGAATAGGGATTGTGTTGTTAGCGATTTCTCTCCTCTACTATCTGTATGGATTTCAATTATCATATATTCCCTATTCAACGGCTTGGGACGCTAATCATGCCTATATGTATATACCAAGAATACTTGCGCAAAATCACGGTGTGATGTGGTGAGATGTGTGATGAGCGCTATCAATAGCACCAGGACTTCGACACATATTTATTACGTTCTTTTTTGCACTTATCCAACCTATCAAAAGTCGATTTTGGATAGCGCCAGATACTATAGCTGTAGCTATGAATTTTCTAAGTGGAATATTTGTACTGATTTTTGGAATGGGATTAATCAAAGAAGCAATAGGCTATTTCACTCCGAAAACTACTGAAGAAGATGGTATTACTACAACAATTGGTATATATAGTTGATGGATGATGTTACTCTTCCGGTTAACTAGCTGAATGGGAGCATTCTTAGTATTTGTAGACAATAAAACTGATCTTGGTATAATGGCGTTGACTGTTTTAGCAGTACTTTCTGGATTTATTTTTCTCAAACATATCATAGATAATCGTGAACATTGACTCAAGCTTCATCGAGATTCACTAAAATACATTATCATCTCATGAACAATGTTTGCATGGGCATTTATGTCAAAACAAACAGCATTTATAGATATTGCATTGTTTGGATTGTTGCTTATAGGTCTTTGGATAGATAGTATCATAGCTATCGGATTGGGTACAATGTTAGTAGGTGTTATGGGTATTCTTAAAATTGGTAATGCAGCAGATATGATGACACCAACGATAGGGAAATATATTGTAATATTATGAGTGATTGTAGTCATCGTTTGAGTAATAAGAATGATGATAAATAAAAATAAAGCCCAGGGAAAATTATCAGATAAAAAAAGATTATTCACCTATATTTGTATTTGGTTAGGTACCTTAATAGCGACATTGATTATTTTCAAAGGGCCCAATATGGTAATTAATCAAATAAATGCGGGGACATTTAGTCCTGGGACGTTTGTTAAAAGCATCTTTTTATGAAAAACCAACCAACCAAAACTCTTGTTAGCAGCAAAGAATATAACCACATTAGCTACACAAACTGCGATTGATCAAACAGTCATAAATACGATGAATCTCTCACTGGCCCAATGTAAAGAAACAGCATTTACCAAAGAAGAATTAAATGGTAGTGTGAGAAAGGCTATCACAAGTAACGAAGATGTGTGAAGATATGTGGGATACGGATGGAAGGAGATTAGTAAGTGAGGGGGGCTCAATCTCGGGTATGGATTACTCAGACTATTCATGCTACAAGATAACATCTGCTATGGTACTAATAGCTCAGCAAAATTACTCTGTAACAATGCCCAAGCAATAGAAGCCTTTAATGTTCCTACACTCCAAAAGTTATTCTCTCAAGTAAGGCAAGGAACTGTAGCATATACTCTTTTGAGCGGGGCACTCACGGCATACCACCAAAAGGGCAGTGGAAGTGTTATCAACCCTACAGAATATAGAGATCAAATAGTTGCATTGAGGCAGTATTATCAAAATCATGCAATCAAAACTGAGGCAGGTAAAATAAATGTTCCGTATAGATATCTTGTTCCATTTAATGTAGTGTTCAATCGATCATTACAAAATCTTAGTAGTTATTACACCGATATCGGATTCATATGGTTGATAATATTTATGTTTTTAATCCTTGGCTTGGTGTATGCAATTTGCAATGCTAAACGCTTCCAACAGGACACCAACTTGGTCGTGCTCTCGAGTGTTACGATTATCGGACGAGCTTTGTGGCGAATTATCGGATGAGGTATCGTATGGTACGCAATGGGGCTTACTGTATGGACTATCATAGCAGTTGCAATCGTACTCAGAAATATGTTTGAATATTCAAAAGAAGAAAACGAAAAAACAATGATGTATATTGTTTTATTCCTCTTTGTTGCTCGAGGAGTAATTCAATTCGGATTTAATTTTGTGAGAATATCTTCACAAGGATGAGGGGGTCCATTCCTTCGATACAAAATGAATAACGGAAAAACAGTAGAAATCACCACAACACTCCAACAAAAAGAGGTGGTAAAAGTGGGATATGGACAAAAAGATGTCTTTGATCTTCAGTTCCCCCACTACAATAAGTTTATCGACTATGTAAAAAACAGAAAAAATACTGATGGAGTATTGATAGCGGGAACGTATATCCAATATTTCCTAGATAATCAATATAATATCAAAGCAGATGGAATGCTTTCTCGATTTCGAGAACAAAATAGTGATGGAAATATGTGTAAGTCCTACCAAAGACTTAGAGAGAGTAATCTAAAATATCTCGTCATTGATCCAAATATCGGAACGGTTGTAATGGGTGAATGAAATGAATCACTCTTCAATAGATTCTTTGCTAAGAGAGATCCCGTGACAGGAAAGATACAAGAAGATGGAGCAATTAGTAGTTTAGTAAAACTTCGAAAAGCAGGATATATAAATTTATTCTCTACAAATAATTTAGGAGCAAAGTATGCGTTTACTTTAGATGATGCAACCCTCATAGCAAAGTTTGGAGCTATGTCTACAGATGAACTGGTTTTCTTGAGAGCAAAACTTTCTATTGCAAGATTTTTCCCTGATGCCCAAGAATTACTCAATTTTATAGGAGAAACATTTGCTAATAGAATTGGCAATGGAGAAGTGATAGGAGATATAGCTGATGTATACGGTAAGACAATTGATGTAAGCAAAGTATTTGCAACAGCACAAAAAATACTCGCACAACAATGAGCTTCAGCAGAATTAACAAGCACTATTGAGTCATTGACACAAGACGAACGTTTGATTCTTACTCAATATATGGGGCTCGTGAATTTACTCAAAGCACAAAACCCTCAATATCAAGAGTTTGTAAATAGTATCCTCGGTCAAAGTCTTGGTGGAGGAAGTCAGCTTATTGTATTTGAATTAAATTAAAACATTACAAAACTATAAAGATTAAAAGATTCATCAATAATATAAATCACTAACTGGGTCTTTTAATCTTTTCAATATTTTAATCTTTTAGTCATAGGGTTATGAAGTTAGATGTATCTGAGATCAAAAAAAACACCATCCTAGAAATTGATGGTCAGTTATTTAAAGTAGTAGATTTTTCGTTTATGCAGATGCAACAGAGACAGGGAAGTTATAGCTTTAAAATGAAAAATTTGGTAACAGGAAGTGTCCAGGCATTGACGTATAAATCAGGGACTGTCCTTGAAAAGGGTGAGGTGATTACCAAGAACGCACTTTTCTTATATACTGCAGGAGATAGCTACACATTTATGGAAAATGATACGGGTGAAATGCATGACTTAGATAAGTCTATGGTAGATGATATTACATGATATCTCAAAGAAAATATGGATTGCTTTGTGATGGTCTACAAAGGGAATGTTATCAGTGTGATTTTACCGCCAACAGTTTCATACAAAATCATATCTACGGTGCCATGAGTAAAATGAGATAGGGCACAAGCTGGGAAAAAACCAGCAACACTAGAAACAGGAATGGAAATAATGATTCCATTACACAAAAACGAGGGTGATACCGTTACGCTCAATACGCTTACCTGAGAAACAAACTAAATACCTACATGGTACAATAAACGAGGAGCTTGGATACTGACATCCATTGTTCCTTTTTTCTAATTACACAAAAGACTATTTCAAGTGGGTAGATACTCATCACTCGCTTCAAATGTATTTATTTTGACTCAAAAACTTCTATATTCCATTTTCCTTCAGGTAGGGTATTGCTCATTATCCACGGATTTAATTTCTTTACTGCATAATAACTAAGGTTGTTTTTTCTTGCTCGATCTGGGATATCGGGTATTTGTTTTACATTGATACTTTTGGTTATCAATGGACGGTACATATCTCCCAAAATTTTACGCCCAAAGAAACTATACTTATGTTCTCGTACATATTTCATGGCAAGGAGTCTAAATACATATCTTGACGTCTCATTATTCAACCAGAGATCATAATAATTGTTACTATATTGACTTTCCATGCTCTTCTGTAAACCATTTTCCCCCCTATTGTAGGCGGCGGCTACAAGAGCTTGTTGGGTAAATAACGTATTAAGTGCTTTGATATGACTAATCGCTGCCTCTGTAGACTTAACGATATCATATCTCTCATCAACAAATGCATTTACCACCAATCCATATTTTTGTGCAGTACCTGGCATCAATTGCCACAATCCTGCGGCCCCAGCCGAGCTCACAACGTTATCCCTCAATGCGCTTTCAATAATCGGGATATATTTGAAGTCATCAGGGAGATCTGCCTTTTTGAGCTGTTTTTCTATCATAGGGATAATCAGATTCCATCTTTTATAAATCATAATAAATTGTGCTTCATTAATTGCTAATAAAGCAACTTCTCTATCAAATCTTTCGATATTCAACTGATACTTTCCATCGGTTGGCATTCTCTCGCCAGCAAAAGATAATGTGTTGTTCATGGCGATATTGATTCAGCTTCTGTTTCCGCTTACTTGGAAGATAATAATAATGACAAAAACAATACCGATAATAATTCTCAAGAATGTTTTTTGGTTAGCATAATATTTGTGTATCTGTTCTCGCATGGAAATATGGCAGAATGTAAAAGGTGAAAAGTGTATATCCTATATATAAACAATCTCAGAGCCTTTTTCAAATACAAAAAAATATAGTTCAATTTGTATACTAAATAGCTATACTCAAAAAAATTTATATTTTATTATAGGGCGATGATCATCTGAATTACATGAACCATCGGTGCAGGCAAAGGGACTATCGTTGATTATTTAGTACAGCAAAAATGATTTCAACATTTCTCTGTGAGGGCATTTTTGATTCAAGAAATAGAAAAAAAAGGAATGCCCGTAAATAGAGATAGTATGGTAATTGTGGCCAATGATCTTCGTGCGACACGTGGTTCTTCATATATCGTTGAACAATTATATGAACAGGCAAAGATGAGTGGAAGAAATACTATCATAGAAAGTATTAGAACTGTAGGCGAAGTACAAGCACTCAAAAGCAAAGAAAGATGCTATCTCTTTGCTATTGATGCAGCTCCCCAAACTAGATACGAAAGAGCAATACTCAGAGGAAGCGAAACAGATAAAATCTCTTATGAGGAATTTATGATGAACGAACAAAGGGAGATGGCAAACGAGGATCCTAGCAAACAAAATGTGGCAAAATGTATTCAACTCGCTGATTTTGTCTTTACCAACAATGGAACGCTTGAAGAGTTACATAAGCAGATAGAAGACGTGATAGCTAAAATTACTCTATAATTAAAATACATGGAGATATAGAGAATGGAGACGTTGAGAAATTAACTTTCAACTTTCAATCCTCAGCGTCTCAACATTTTAATGTTTTAATCTACGTATATGAGAATCCCTATCTGAATTTCCAATAGACATATTCATCTCTCATCAATCGATATAGAAAAGCTGTTTGGACTAGGATACGAGCTTAAGGTTTTAAAAAACATTTCTCAACCAGGACAATTTGCTTGCGAAGAAACGGTTACTCTTATAGGAGAAAAATGAAAAATAGAAAAAGTGAGGGTCGTAGGACCAACCAGAAAAACAACCCAAGTAGAGATTATGTTGGGAGATAATTTTGTATTATGAACCAATGCACCAATCAAGGTTTCTGGCGATATTAGCGGCTTAGAATACATAAAAATCGTCTGACCTATAGGAGAAGTTTATGGTCCATTTGCTATGGTGTCTCAAAGACATCTCCATTGTACAGTCAAAGAATCTCAAGAAATGAATCTCAAAAACGGTGATATAATACAATTACATGCCGGATGAGTCAGGGGGGTAGTATTTGAAAATGTTGCGGTCAGGGCAAAAGATGATTACGCGCTCGATTTTCATGTCGATATCGAAGAGGCTAATGCTGCAGGAATTAAAGCAGGAGATCGAGCGGATCTCATAAAGTAAGTCATGGGGAGGAAGATTGACGAAGCAATCTAGTGGTAGATTACAACTCTCGTGAAATACCATGAGTACGTCCTGACAATAAAAAGATATTTATTTGCTTTTACTCTACATGAAATTATTTTCCTTTCTTTCTTCAAAACAGAAAAAATATACGCTAGTTATTTCGTGATGATGAACGAGAGGATTTTATGCGTTAGGAATTCTCAAATGATTAGAAGAACTAGGGTATAAAGAAAAAATAGAAGCGATATATGGAGTAAGTGTGTGAGCACTTGTAGGAAGCTATCGGTCAGCCGGGTATTCGGCACAAGAGATTTACGATATGTTTTTTGATGAACGTTCTTTTGGTTTTTCTTCAATCAATATTTTTTCCAAGCAGAGTCTATTGAGGCCCAATTATCTTGAAAAAAAATTTACCAAAGATCTTCCCCATAAAATATCAGACCTCAAAATCAAAACATATATCTGAACCACAGACACCAATACGGGCACCTTTCACGTATTTGATACAGGAGATCTGATACCTATCTTACTTGGAAGTATTGCGATACCAGGGATATTTCCTGTAGTACAGTATCAAAACTATATTCTTATGGATGGGTGAGCGAGCAATAATTTTCCAGTAGATAGAGCAAAAAATCAATATCCCAATAATAAAATTATTGGTATAGCACTCAATAAGTTCAAAGAACATCAAAAAATAAAGACGATTTTTCACAATCTTTCCGTCTCTTTTGAAATTCTTCTCAGAAATCATACCATAGAGACCATGTCTGATGTTGACCATTTGTTTTATAAAGATATCCCACTCAGTATTCTAGATATCAATAAAAAAAATATGCACAAGGCATATCTCGATGGATATAAAGATTGTATAGAACATTTTAAAACTTAACGAACAGTAAACAACGAACAGTGAATGGTAAATGAATTTATATGTATGGACTATCGTGATTTACTATAGTCGATAAATATGTAATTCATTAGTTGTTAGTTATTAATTATTAGTTGTTTTTACTTCCTTATTTCACAATGCTGGACATACGGTTCAGCGATTTTTTTAAATGCTTCCAGTTCTTCATCGCTAAATGGCGTTCCTCAAAAATCCGGATCGAGAGTATTTCCTCCGATATAGTTCTGGAGATAATAATGCTTCGCCCCTCTGATATAGACCGCCATATTTTCAATATCGTCAGCAGTGTGAAGTCATTTTGCAACCGTAGTTCTATATTCATAATCTATTTTACTTTCCAATAGTATTTGAAGTAGTTTTTGATAACTAAGATAAAATTCTGCTGGCTGTTCAAGTCCCACAGCATCTCCATAACAATGCATAGAATGCTTCAAATCTACGGCAACATAATCCAAAATTTTATCCTGAATCATTCTTTTGACGATTTGATATTCTCTTCCATTGGTATCCAACTTGACTAAAAATCCCATCTCTTTTATTTTTTTAGCGAAATCATAGAGATCTGGTTGTATAGTAGGTTCTCCACCACAGATACTTACTCCATCAAGTAATCATTTTCTCGCTTTCAAAAAGTTAAAAAAAGCTTCTTCGGGAATAAGGTCATTTTGAAACAACATCATCTTTTCTGGTAAAACACATTCAGGGTTATGACAAAAATGACAACGAAAATTGCATCACTGAGTAAAAACCACACAAGCGATTTTGCCTGGATAGTCAACCATTGTAGACTGTTGTATTCACGCAATTTTCAGTGGTAAGTCGGGTTATTTAATATAAATATTTTTTATGTAACTGGGTAAGTGCATAGATGACAACTTGTTTTGGATAGTCTTTTCTCGGTATTTTGTTATCGGTCAAGAATCCCATAATACCGTTCTTTTCACCAGAAAATTCTTCTGAAAATCCTGCTTTCAAAAATGCTGTATTCAGGTCATCTCCATGATTAATTATTCTATCGATAATTGTTTTGGGGTATTCTATCCCTCATCCTACTCATATATATTGTTTCTGTCCGTCTCGGATGACTGTAACCTCACATGCTATATATCCTGTATTGGCTTGTACTGATGGCATAAGTCATGATTCCATTCAAATGGCAAAGTCGCATGGGGATTGTATATATGCATTCTTGGCTCTATTGGTAGCACCAAAAATAGTTTCTTCCATATCCATGGGTTGATCAACAACACCAGAATCTACTTTACAGGGAACTAATGTATCTATTATGAATCGATCATAAAATCATTCTAACTCTTTCACTGTAGCAAGTTTTACTTCATTAGTCGTTCATATATTTATAATCAAAATATTTTTACAGTAAATAAAAAGTAAAGCTTCATTAAGACAGAAATATAATACGGATAATCTATCTTATAACTTTACTTATATATTAGTTTTTATAGATACTTCCTGCAAGGTAATTTTTAATTACTTTTTCACTAGGAAAGAAGATCGGTTTCGGAAGATTGTCGAGATCAAATCGTTTCCATTGAGTAATTTCATCGGGTTCCATTACTTGGGCTTCGCCCTCTACATCTTCCGCAAGAAATCCTATCGTTACAAAGTGTTTGTCGGGCACGATATCGTTGGTTATACTAATGACTTTGATAGTCTCTTTATTGATTTTTAGTCCTGTTTCTTCGAGTGTTTCACGATATATTCATTCTTCAAAACTCTCATGGAAATGCATTTTCCCCCCAGGCATTGTTCGTGTTCACTCGCCGTGAAGTTCGGAACTGGCTTTGACGGGATCCACATGTCTTTGACCGAGAAGAATTTTCCCTTCTCTGAGGATCATAACACCAAACCCAACTCCTACCTTAGTATTTTCTACCATACCATATTGCTTGGTAACTAAAATTAATTGTTAGTTATTCTCACATCCACATCCTACAAATGCCATTTGTGGTGCAAACTGTCTCACAAAGGCTGAATTAGATGTTTTTTGTTCATCAAAATACTTTCTACTATAGAATTCTGATTTTTTACCGATATTGTAGTGACTTACTGGTCTAAGATATCCCATTACACGAGTAAATACCTGGCATGGAGTTCTGTGAATCTCCTGTCCATCTTTGTTGAAGAATGTTTGCATGACGACAAAGGTGTTAAAATATAAAAAGGGAATAGTATATGTAGCTTAGTTTTGTATCTTCTTTTCTCTAATTACTCTAAGTTTTTCTGGATCTGAGGTATGTTTTTGTCTGATATCTATATTAAATTCGTCTCCTGCATATCCAAGTTCTTTATCACATTTTGGACAATAATCATGTTCTCCTATGACATATCCATGCTTTGGACAGATAGAAAAGACTGGCGATATAGTAATGTAGGGTAATTGATAGTTGGATATAACTTTTTTGACGAGCTGTTTACATGCGTCTGCATTGGATACTCTTTCTCCCATATAGAGATGAAGTACTGTTCCTCCTGTATATTTACACTGGAGCTCGTTTTGTTGTTCTAGTGCTTCAAATGGATCATCGGTATAGCCAACAGGAAGTTGAGTAGAATTGGTATAATAAGGAGCATCATCCGTTCCTGCTTGGATAATATTTGGAATCTGTTTTCTATCTTCCTTTGCGAATCTATAGGTTGTTCCTTCTGCGGGTGTAGCCTCAAGATTATAGAGATTTCCAGTTTCTTCTTGATATTCTTTGAGAGTATCTCTCATAAAATCCAAAATCTCTGTTGCAAATTTTTTACCTACGTCAGTAGAGATATCATCTTTACCGTTGGTAAAGTTTTGGATGGCTTCATTCATACCGTTGAGACCGATGGTAGAAAAGTGATTTCTAAAGGAATGAAGATATCTTTTGGTATAAGGATAGAGTCATGCATCTAGTCGTTTTGTAATCTCTTTTCTTTTGAGTTCAAGAGATATTTTGGACAAATTCATAAGATAACGGACCTGATTTTTGAATCCTTCCATATCTTCTTTGAAGTTGTACCCAATCCTTGCCATATTTATCGTAACAACTCAGATAGAGCCTGTCATCTCTGCTGATCAAAATAGTCATCCTCATCTCTTTTCAAGCTGAGACAGGTCAAGTTGTAATCTACAACACATTGATCTTACTGCTCATGGTTTGTATGCGTCGGGATTATCTACTTTTGTGACATTACCATCTTTATCCTTACTGACTTTAAATTGTGAGCCCACGAAGTTTTGAAAATAAGGAATTCCATATTTAGCTGTCATTTCAAAGAGGAGGTTGATATCTGGATCGTTTCGTGGAAAGTCTTCGGTAACATTATACGTTGGGATAGGAAAGGTAAATACAGATCATGTCCAATCTCCAGCAGTATATACCTCAATAAGCACTCTATTGAGTAGTTTCATTTCTTCTCAGAGTTCACTAAACTTTTTATAATAATATCCCTTTTCTATTCCTCAGAGCATCAAGGACTTGTCTTTGAGATCTTCAGGGCATGTCCGGTCAAGGGTGATATTGGTAAATGGTGTTTGAGTTCCCCAACGTGATGGGACATTCAACCCAAAAATAAAGTTTTGCATCTGCTGAGTAACGTATTTATAGACCTTTTTATCTACTACCTCTTTTTTAGCCTCAGGACTAACGAATTTCATGCCCATATCGTCAAGCTCTTTTTCTATTTCCACTTTATATTTATGGATGAAGGGAGCCAAATACGTATCAAAAGAAGAAAATGCTTGTGCTCAAGCCCATTCATTTTGCAGTGTTCAGAAGAAATTTATCATTTGATTGACTGCAGCTTGAAGATTTTTTGGTGGTGCCGACTGTACTCTATTGGTCAATCCATTGAATCACTCTTCGAGTAATTGTCTAAGACTTCGTCCTGCACAGTATCCAGAAAACATATCTAAATCGTGAATATGAAAGTCTCCTGTTCTATGGGCAGTTCAAATATCTGCAGGATAGACGTGACTGAGCCAATAGTTGGCAATAACCTTGCCGGAAACATTGAGGATAAGTCCCCCAAGTGAATATCATTGGTTGCTATTTGCATTTACTCTCCAATCGCTTTGATCAAGATATTCGTCCATGGTCTTACCTACTTCAACGACAACACTTTCCTGTGCTCTCGATTCAGTTCTTTTCTGACGATACAAGATATATGCTTTGGCTACGGTACTATGTCCCTCTTTGACCAAGACTTCTTCTACGGTATCTTGAATAGCTTCTATATTAGGAATTTCTTTTCCTACTTTTTTTTCTATTTCTTTTCCTACTTTTTTGGCAAGAATAGGTACATCCTTAAAGTTTGTTCCCCCAACTGCCTCTATGGCCTTTTTAATAGCTAATTCTATTTTGCTGATGTCAAAATCGATAATTGCGCCATTTCTTTTTCTGATTTTATAAATCGCCATACGTACAAATCAATGTTAAATGATAAATAAGAGATGATAGATATTTTTTACTTAGTTTAGTATTTACAATCTAGTGAAAATATATGAAACACACAACATATTGTGGTGTAAAGAAAAAAGTAGCCACTATATATAGTATCATCATTTTATTGCAACGGAAAAATCATTAAAAAAAATACCCACAAAAATATCTAATTTAAGCATAAATCATGAGGATGGCATTTTTATAAAAAAATAAGCAACAATAAAAAACAATGTTTTTCTATTGATAATACTTTCAATTATTTGAAACTAATCTTAAGAGCATAAAAAAAATCTACTCTTCTCTAGAGTAGACTATGTTGAAATACAAAAGACAGAAATGTTCAACATCTCCATCCTCCACCACTTTTAAATGTTTTTAAACTTATACAACTCTAGTCCATTGATCATACCAGTCTTTTCATCCGTAATGACCTCATTGGCTTGGACGATGATAATCTTATCGTCGAGTGAAATATTTCATTTGAATATAATCCTGATCATTTCTTTTCCGATTCTTTTGAGATTTTCATAACTAAATGACTGTGAGATTTTGTATCATCTAACTCATCGGAGCATATTGAGATATCTATAGTTTTCATCACTCTTGGTAAACGCAATGATAGGTACTCTTGGTTTCAAACTAGAAAGCCTTCCTGCTGAATAGCCGTTTTCTGTATACAATACGAGAGCTCTCACATCCACTTCTTGGGTAGCTCTATGGGCATTGTAAATGATATAATCTCTGACCATAAAGTCATTATTCGCATAGAAACGAGTCAATTCTTGTGGTGCAATTTTGAGCTCCAAGGTGTCTAAGGTATCAGAGAGTTGAGTAATCATGGCAAGGGGATCGTCTTCTTGGAGCAAGATATCAAGCATATATCCATCTGCTGCCATAGTGGAAAATTTTTTCAATTGGGTTTCGTTGATAAGTTGGTATTTGTTTTTTTCAAATTTACCGACGAAGGTCACAATTGCTGGTTTACCCAGCGTTTTGCATTTTTTGATAAGCGTCTCTTCGTTGAGTTTCAATGTTTTCATAGCTTTTTCTATCTTCTCAAAGACAAAAATCAATCCATCTGAGATATCTAAGAGATCGTCTATGTTTTCCAATGCTTCTTCTGTCTCTATCTTGGCGAGTATTTTCATCTTGCTAGCATTTTTGGTCGCCAAAAATTGTTTCAGTTCGATGATATCATCTCTGGATTTTACCAGAGAGGGCGCCATTACATGGATACCATATTCGAGTCCCCACAAAATATCATGTTTGTCTCTCTCACCAAGAAACGGTAAATTGAGATCATAATTGTGAAAAAAAACTCTATCAAACTGGATAATCCATCCTCATTCGATAACCTCACACATGGTTGCATGTTCTTTATTGGATTTGATTTTGACTACAACCCCACTTTGCTGAAACTTAATCACTTGTCCGACCTTCAATTCACGGAGAAATGCCGCGTCGACAAATATTCTTTTATCGTGTTCTTGGGCGTATTCACTATACTCAATCTCTATCGTTTGTCTTGCTTTGACTTTGATATCCAAGACATTTTTGACTCTGATATCAGATCCTCTTGTCTCCATCATAATGGTTTTACTATTATCTAATTTCATAATCGTATCAATGTACTTTTTGTTGTTATCGTCGAATCAACCAGATAATGAAATTCTAAACACATCAACCATGTTGATGACTTTGGAAAGTACAGTTTCTTTTGCCAAGGTAGGACCTACACCAGCGATGATTTTGGAGAAATGGAAATTGTTCATAAATATAAGACTAAAAGATTAAAAGATTATTAAGATTAAAAGATTTGGTACATAAGGTATTGAATAATGAATTTTTTAATATTCTAAATTTTTTAATTAGAGTTTCGAAGTATCTACGATAACAAATCATTTTCTACTAAGTGTCTTTACGAGATTTTTATCCTTGATGGTAACTATACCACGAACGTCTGCAGTGAAGTAAGCGATTTCATCTCCGATAAGGAAGCAGATATTTTGGTTAGCAAATTCAATCGGGAAGACGATATCAGTTATATTATTTTTCTTTCATCCATTCGTTTCGGTCTTTACATCCATAAGGGGAAGATCATCAAAACTTTTCAAATTTATTTTCAGACCCATATTTTTTTCCAAATCATTGATGTTTGCTCATGCTTTTCCGATGACGCGACCCTTGGATTCCTCTGGTACATAAATATCGAGGTTGGAAGATCATTTAATCTTCAACAAGAAATCACAAGGTAATAATTGTACAAGTTTTTGTTGAATAGTGTTTTTTGCATATTCTGATATGGCTGATTTTCCTTTGCTCTGGACTTTACCTTCACCATCTTCCCCCCCGATAAGCGGCATGACGACTATCTGTTCCCCAAAGGTATAAATTTCATATTCTACCTGTTTGGTAAGAAAGCTGGTGATGATGATGACGGGTCTTGCTAGGTCTTCTGACTCCATACCCTCAGGAACTTTAACGGTAAGTTGCAGTGTATATATTTGTTCAATTGCTCATTTATTGATATAGATGACGGTATCGATTACCTGAGGAATGATTCCCATCTCGATAGTCCCCAAAAATCTCTGGATACTATCCACGGCTCTCGTTGCATGGATAACCCCTACTAAACCTATTCCGGTCAATCTCAGATCTTTATACAATTCAAAATCGGATTTATTTCTGACCTCATCATAGATGGTATAATCCGGCCTCGAAAGGAGAAGGATATCTCTGACTTCATCATGCGTTCCATAGGTGAAACTATATTGTACGATATCATCAGACACGAGGAGATCACGAGGTGATTCTAGTGTTTTGATAATATGGTTGTCTTGATGATAGACATCGATAAGTGCCTGGGCAAAGGTGGTTTTTCCGCTCCCTGGTGATCATGATATTAAAATTCATTTCGCTTGATTTCTCAATAACTCAAAGACATCTTTTTCAAGTTTATAATCATCCATCACCAACTTCTTAATGGGTTTGACAATCGTCATCTCTAATCCATCAGACAAGGGAGGATAGACGATAACTATTCTATAGGGTCCAAGTTGTAAGACTTTAGAAAGCTTTCTGTCGATTTCCATAAATCCATCATCTCTACTTTCAATTTCTTTATAAATCTTGTCGATGAATGTATTCATCTCATCTTTGGACATAGATTTGGTATCGAGAACTGGTTTCCAGTTTCCTGGAGTACCTTTTTTTCTCAGGATAGGGCGTCATTCTTTGATGTGAAAGGACATTGTTGTTTCGTCGAAGTATTGGTCGAGGAAAGAGTTTCAGATAATTTGTTCCATGGTTTTTGTCTAAGTATGATAAAGCTATTTTAGCCGGGGACATTCAACCTCATCTTCGTTTCTTCTCCTGACAGAGAAGTTTCTAGTGGCATCACACTCCTCTTTGTTAGGAGAGGTGGGGTGAGGTTGTTTACTAAAAGACGGAAGATGGATTAGTTATTTAGTCGTACATTCTCCCTCGTGTAAAAATTTTGCATTGTTATTGGCATTCATCGTGCATCTATTGCTGAATGTTTGTTCACCACCTGGTCCGCATGGTACAGTGAAGCATTCTACTGCGACACTAGCACAGACGGGTGCGTATTCCATAGTGCACGCTGTTCATTTAGATCCTAGATTGCTAGGCCAGACACCAGGTTCTCCTTGTACATTATCTTGTTTTGATCGTATATTATCTTGTTTTGATCAACATTCACCTCTCATATATGCTCGTTCTTCACATGATGTTCCATCAGGCAAATGACATATGCCATATTGTCCACCCGTTCATTCAAGGAGTTCAATTGTTCCTCAATTGTTCACGCAATGGGTCGATGCAGGATTTGCTAATCCAGCTTTGTCTGAAGCATATTCCAAACATTCTGCTGTGCTAGGAGTTTCACAATACATCGTCGTACAGGCCCATGGTTGACCTAGTCCTACGGAATTACAGGTATTACAACCATCAAAATAACGTATACACAGATAAGTAGCAATATCCCCTGTATTTGCATATTGGGTACATTTTGGTTCACTTGGTATCTCACAGTACATCAACGTACATGCACTAGGTTTACCATTTTCTACTGTGCAATTATTACAGCCATCGAAATAGCTTATGCAGTTGGTAAGATCCATGCCTGTAGTGGTTGGTGTAGATCATTCTATATGAACAGGGGTAGTGATTCACAGTGTAGTGAGTACTTTTTGAGAAATGGCTAATGAAGGATTTTGTACGACATACAGGAACCCAACACCCAAAAAGAGGATAATGATAATGGGGATTCGAAGAAGTTTTTTCATAATGACATATAACGACATAAAAATTAATTAAACTGAATACTGTCTACAATTGCATCTCGGATTGCTTCTGGTTGATCCAACATACTTTCATTTGACATAATGATTCCATGGAAACTAGAATTTGGGTTAAAGAGATAGTAGAGGATAATTGATGTAGAACCACTACTTCACAGTATTCATTCGTCAAAATAATATTTAACATAGGGTATACCATTACTGTTGGTGTGTAGGGTACATCCAGTCTTGTTCGTACAAAAATCGTTGATGTAGCCACTGGTAGTTATATGTTGAGCAGCATCTCACCAAAAAGATCATCTAGCTAAAGGCTTACCTCCATTGTGGAATGCAAAAAATATATGTCAACTTTGTAAGAACGTAAGTAAGTATTGTGATCAACTATTGCTTTGCGCTTCTTTGGTGATATTGCCCCAACTATTGGGATACGAGAACGACACACCAAGTTCTGTATCGGAAAATGGATATGTTGTTGGGGCGGTTCAACTTGAAACAATTCAGCTTAAAACAATTCAGCTTGAGATAATACTATCGCCAGTGATGTTGGTCCCTGTAGAGATATATTCCAAGCATTGTGGTTCTGCAGCAGTTTCGCAGATACTTTCGGTACATGACGTTATTGTACCGTCAATGACGTCACAGGTGTTACATCCATCAAAATAGTTAGTACAATTGGTGATATCAATCTGTGGTATCTGATGAGGTGATGGTATGTTGATTTTGAGTGTTGTTAAGATAATTTGTGATACAAGTAGTTCGGGATTTTTTAGGATAGAGAGAAAACCAACTCATAGTATAAGGAGCACAAACATAATCCATAAGAGCTTTTTCATGGAAAATTAGAGAACAAGGTAAAATATGGTAATAATGATGCTAGGTTGGTAGATTGTGTGGCGTAAGTAGGTCATTTTTAAACTGAGTGTATGCCGCCAGACGATCAGACATCATGTTATCATAATCTCTTTTGGAAAGGGTGTTGTCTCTTAACATATCTAGCAAGAGTGTCTCGAAATAGTCTTGGGCCTTGAGATATTTTGCGAGTTGTGTAGAGATGTTGAGTGAAGTGTCTATTGTGTCTGGTGGTATATCCATACCCGCTGTTCATCACATGTTACGTATCTATGCATAGTATATAAAACTGAGTATCACAAAGTAATTAAATAGCAGAAGAAAAAAGGACCTAGATGTTTTTCTGTCCTTTATGGTAATTGTCGGTATTTAATTTTTTTGTTTGGAAATCACGGATAGCATACTTACTAAAAAAACATAAGCATAAGCGCGACGTTTGAAAACTTTCAAATTTTCATAGCGTCCCACATATAATAGACAAATTGGTGATTTTTTATCGGACTCCCTCGCCGATAGAAATTATCGGCATATATCCTCCTTCAAAAATATTTTTTATTTTTGATTAGAAGGATATATACTTACTATTACAATAATTCCTTACTACGTTTCGGAATTATTTGGATAGTAAGTATAAGTTCGACCTCAAAAAAGCTTTTCACTACGTTCGACCTTTTATTGGGTCTCACATATATATTGATTTTTTTTGAAATTTCAATATAAAAGCATAAACTCAGAGCGAATTGTGGCTTTTTACCTAATATTTTTGTGATGACTTTTAGCGTAAATGGTATCAAACAAGAGAAAAACGATAAATATAAAGTAGAAATATTGGTCTGTGTAGACGCCCCCTTGTTAGCCAGAAAGATTCTCGAAGAAAAAAATATTCTGATCCTTTCTCTCAAGGAATTTTCTCAGGAAAAGAAAACGTTTGGGGATATTTATTTTACCATTCAACTTAATTTCCAGGAAACAGAGATAGTGACCAAATATAAAGATATCCAAGAGACGGCAAAGTTTTTCTCGTTGATGGGTTTTGATATTGCAACTATCAATAGCTATACCAGCCCGATATCTAACGAAGAGATGTTGGTCATTATTGCCGAGGCCAAGGCTGAGACAGAAGCAAAAAACACAAAAGTAAAAGAGCAAATCAAGCAGATAGAAGCACAAGAAAAGAAGGTCTATGAAGATGCAAATCTCCAGGCAGCAAAAAAAATTATTTTCAGAGTATTTGAAAAGATAGAGGAGACAACCAAAAGATCATCAGGGATGATAGCAATCCAAGATATGAAAAAAATCAAGATGCTGTCCGAAGAACTTAGAAAGCTCCGTATGGGAACTAACTTCGAAAAAATCAGAGAGACAATTCAAGAGCTCTTTATGATGATTGAGAAAATAAATGATGAGTGGTATGCAAGTATTCAAAATCCTGATGATATAATTACTCCCAATTCGTTAGTCACCAAAGTGGATTTAGACAGAGAATTGGATAGAATGGAAAATATCAAAATCCTCAAGATGTTTCATATAAACATATCAGCAAAAAACCAAGATTATGCAATATTGGGCGCTTACGGCATATTTTGGAATTTTCTCCAAAAAGATTTCTTATATAAAATCGCTGATCTCTGATCATTGTTGTATAATTTTTATGATATCGCAGAATTATTGCTCCTTGTTATTGCAACATTGCTGGGTATCTATACCCTTGCCAACGAGGTCTTTCTCTTCTCTGCCAGTCAGTACGGATTCGCATTTTCGATGATCACTATTGGGATTCGATGATGTGTGCTTTTTATCGTCAGAAAGTTGAGAAATAAAGCTATCAGTAGGTTGATACTCCTCGCAGCAGTAGCGATAGTATTGCATTACGTGGTGCTGTGGATAGTGACAAATAATTTTGCATTATAACCTCTTGTCCTCCTTTTTCAAAGGAGGGGTGGTGCGGGAGCACCGGAGGATTTAATGTTGTAGATACTAAATCCCTCATCCTAAAGGATACCTCTCCCTTTATAAAGGGAGACAAAAAAACAAAAAAACCATTTTACTCACCAAACAGCATACATGTCCTTATTGCTTCTCTTAGCTTCTGTTCTCGGATTCGTCCTCTTCTTCTACGGGATAGGACTACGATATCTCGCATTTATTCCCTTGCTCTTTCTCGGGATATTTTTCTGATATTATGGAGCGATGAACAACATCAAAGTCAAATGATCAGAGATATTACAACAATATAGTTTGTACGTTGCTTGGACGATTATCCTTGCATGATTGGTTGGAGTGCTCAACTATTTCGGCATAGATTTGACCAATACCGCTTTATGACTTCTATCACTCAATTTATTGCTTCGAGTCGTCTCCTATCTCGCCAAGTACAGAGATGGGAAGTCAGTATTTCAGCTTGGATTTTATTTCTGTATACTATTATTACTTATTATAGCATTTTCATTTGGAGGGCGAAAGGTCCTATTTACGGTCTTCTCTATGATTCGAGTCTTGCATCTCGGGATCGTTGCCTTCATTATTTTTGTGGTTTGATTACAAGAGGAAGTAGAAAAATATATGCGATATAAATTAGGAATTCTCTCATTGGGAGCAATATTTCTCGTCGTGATGGATCAGATAAAAAATGTATATCTAGCACTTACCATAGATAGTCTTATCCTTACGGGAATATATTATCTCATTTATAAGGTCTTCCAGTTCAAACCACAATCACTGGAGAAGAAGAAAGACGTTTCTTTGAGACGTGTCCTTGCAGGGGAAAGAATGACAGTAACAAAGAAACATTATGCCAACACCAAGACAATGGAAATCTTACATGGTTTCTTTGTTGTAATGCCAAACTGGACTAAACAACTGCTGGAACTCTTTAATATCATTCTCATTGCAGTACTTATTATATATTATATCACGCATGTCGGTAATTTCGCAGTAGTCAATCATTTGCTCTACTGGGCAGTGATAGCGACTTTTATCGTCAACGTACTTTTGCTCAAAAAAGTATGATACAATAGCATCGTTCAGAATCTCGTCGTTTTCCTCGTGATCAACTTTGCAATCTACGTGAGTTTGTTCTCGTACTTCGGGGGCGATGTCGGTGCGGTAGTGAGTCGAGGAATCATCCGAAATATCGTGAGTTCATCCATGATTTTCTACGCACACAAAGTACCGATGTTGGCAAAGATATTCAACAAGACAGATTATATGTACCGGATCGTGGTGAGTGTCACAGCGATGATCGTTAATGTGATATTATTAATTAATACTGAGTTGCCAGGGGAATTGATTTTCTTTTTGGTGTTGGTGTATTTGGGGTTACAGTCAATGATTATCTACTACGCGGCGAGGTATTTGGGGAAAATACAAACGATTTTAAAATAATATATCTGAATATGTTCAACACGAAAAGGTTTCCGTTTCGGTGTGGATTTTTTATTGTGTTTTGAAAAATCTATATGTATGTTTTGCTAAAAATCTAAACAAATACTCACCTTGTAAACAACCAAACTAAGCATACCATTACACAGTAAACAATTTTACTTCCTTACCATTAGTACCATGAAAAAGACACTCTGACTTCTTTCCCTCCTTTCTCTCTTTGTCCTCACGGGATGTAGTCTAAAAACGATAATAAATATTCCACCATCACCGACAACAGGAGATGTGGTTGCAACATGAGATACGATCACAACAGGAACGCTTTCCACTACTATCGACTACTCAGGCGATCTTATTGTGGCTGGTGTTGGTCCTAAAGTAAGCTTCGAACAAACAATAGCAGACGATACCTTGGCGCTCAAAAAAACTTTTGATGATCGTTCAGATCATCTATTTATTGCTAGACAGATGCGAAGCAATTATCTAGATATCCAACAAGATGCTATCCCCGGCAATACGATTAGATTTGCTGGTAAGGTGAAAGCGCTTGATGCGGCAGCAGGCAACCATTACTATGAAGTAGTGAGTATCAATGAACTCAAAAAAATAACGACACCGACACAAGATGAAGTAGTCGCAATCATCGCGAGATATGGATATTGTGAAAAAGATGCGGACTGTGTAGGGATCTATGGTAAATGTCCATTGCCTTGTCAGATAGCCGTCAATACAAGCTTCTCATGAGTGGTAGATGGTATCATAAAAAATTTCCGAGATGCTCAGAAACCACAATGTACCTACAAATGTGCAGAGATAAAAAAAGTGGTATGTAGCACCAGATCTCTTTGTGAAATACAAAAATAATTGTTCTATAAATCATATAGCATAGAAAAAATTCGCGCCAATATTTAAAGATTGACATTTATTGGGAAATATGTATTTTCTGTAAAAAAACAAACACAAAACGTTATGGAAACAAAAGCAAGTGAATATAGACCATACATGTGTATGGGGCTAGTAAGAAGTATTGGTGCTATCCTGGGGGTTCTCACATTATTATTCGTCTTTGATTGGCTGAATAAGAGCTGGAACCTTGGTGTACACCAAATAATCGATATTCAGACAGTTGGTGGAAAGGGCTATGGTGCACTCGCGATAACGTTGGTAGCAGGATTTATAGCCGCTGTCATCGGTCAAGGGATCGGAGGATCAATCAAGATAAAAAATGACAACGTAGCTGCTGCAATCACTGCATACTGGCATTATATCGCCAATCATAGTATTGCATGGTTTCTGACGATACCGATCGGATTTACTTTGTTGCTCGGGCAAGAAAACGTGAAAGTGTTTTTCACCGCAACGGGTGACACGTTCATGTATCTGTTTTTCGTTCTCGCAGCAATCAATGGAATTTTAGTTTGTCTGATTATCACTATTTCCGGCAATATAATGAACAGAGGCAATCCTCTGGGAGTGTTTATCGCTCGTTTAGGACCTATCGTAGTAAGTGTAGTATGCTGTTCACTAATATTCGTCCTTTATGACTTACCACCATACCTGGGTATCCTGATAGGAGTGATAATGCCATTTGTTCTGATTCCTATGTGTTCCAATATGTGGAGAAAAGATATGGCAAAAAGAGGTTTTTATATAGGTTAGTAATGCATGGGGGATAATATGTTATCCCCTTTTTTTGATGATGCAAAATTTATCGACATTCACAACTAAATCCATACATATTAGCTTGTGTTTTCATCTATCATGCTCCTGCTCAGAAATACCAACCATACGCTTTTACTGATATTTCATCTTATGATCGATCAAAAAAATATAGTGAATACCGTGAGACAAAAGCTCACATCCCTCAGTGACCCCAAGACCAAGAAGAGCGCAGAGCGTTTTTTCAAAGAACTGATTCTCGTCTATGGGGTCAAAAGTGCTGTAGTACAAAAGCTCGCCAAAGCGACATGGAAACAGATCAAAGACTTGGACAAAAAAACTATTTTCTGACTCTGCGAAAATTTATTCCAATCCGATTATTGCGAAGAATCCTTCATCGCCTCTAGCTGGACCTACGAGCTGAGAAAACAGTACCAGCCAGAAGACTTCACTATCTTTACAAAACGAATAGAAAAGTACATCAATAACCGAGCCAAGTGCGATACGTTTTGTAATCACACCATGGGAGAATTTATCGAGCAATACCCAAGGTATCTGACTGAACTCAAGAAGCGAACGAAGTCAAACAATAGACGAGTCAAAAGAGCAGTCGCGGTGAGTCTCATTATCCCTGCTAAGAAAGGAAAATTTCTATCAGACATCTTCCAGATCGCAGATAGCTTACTTCTCGATCCTGATGATATGGTCCAAAAAGGATATGGTTGGATGCTCAAGGTCGCAAGCCACGCTCATCAGCAAGAAGTCTTCGACTATGTCATGAAGAATAAAGCAATCATGCCTAGAACCGCCCTCAGATACGCAATAGAGAAAATGCCAAAAGAACTAAAAGCACAAGCGATGACTAAGTAAAAAAACATTAAAAAGTTGTATTGACTTCTTTGTATATTTATATATAAATAGAAATGTCAAGATAATTATACTATTTCATTTTTCACTAATTTTCTATGGATACATCACTGATTATCGCTTTACAGACCTATGGTTTCACTGACAAAGAAGCTAGAGTATATTTGACCTGTCTAGAATTGGGGACGAGTCTTGCGAGTACCGTTGCTAGACGTGCAGAGGTCAATAGGGGAACGACATATTCTATTCTCCAGGATTTCAAAAGAAGATGAATCGCCAATGAAATAGTGAAAAAAGAATTAAAATATTTCAGCGTCATGAAACCAGAGCTTCTTTTCAGAAGAGAGGAAGAAAAATATGAACATCTCAAATCATCGTTACCTAGTCTCTTGGCTATTACAGAAAGATTTGGTAATAGGCCCAAGACACAATTTTTTGAAGGACTAGAAGGACTCAAAAAAGTATTTGAAGATATCCTGCTAACGGGGAAGGACATGACAACACCCTATTTGAGTTTTATAGGAACAGACGATATGGATAATAGAGTAGAGGAATATATTACCAAAGAATTTGCAGTTCAGAGAGCAAAACTCAAAATAAAAACTAAAGCAATCTTATCGATGGATACATCACTGTATATGGAATATTACAAAAAAAACCATACCGTACTCATCATAGAAGAGCCAGTTTTCGACCTGGGAAATGAAATTGTGGTGTATGGAAACAATAAGATAGCTATATTGATGTATGACAAAGAAGAAATGTCCTGAGTGATTATTGAAAGTCACACGCTCTACAATGGATTGACCAATATCTTTAATTTGATTCGAGATGCTCATCAAAAAAAATCTATCAAGAAGAAAAAAAAATAATATATATACGGATACAGAAAATATTCTAACTCCATCCAAAGTCAGATGGGGTTTTTATATTCCCTATGTTGATTGCTCCCAACAACAGGTTTTATCAATTATCAATTGCTTTCTGGGGATTCTAGAGTATACAGAAAGTGTAAAAAAAATTAAACAAAAAAATAATCTACAAAAACAAAACATACGCATTATGAAAAAATTATGTACAATTGTTATTATCATTATTGTCTGTATGACAATCAATGGTAAGGCTCAGATTACTAACGTAAAGCTGGACGACCAGGTTACCCTCGACAGAGCATACGTGGGGTTCCTTGGAGGAGGAGCGTTTGGTATAGATACCGTTTCCTTCTTGGGATCGGTTGATATAGGTGCTGCCGCAACATATCGCCCCGCAGGATGGCTTGCCTTCAGTGGCTTAGGTGTATACAAGATTGATACTAAAAATTCTACGGCCCATTTTTGGACCCAAATCAATCCCCACAAAAAGGTAACGATAAGTGTAGGATACATGGGAACATTGGCAAGCGAACAACGCCCAAAAAAAGTGACGAATGATGATCAGTTTATCACTTTTACGGCAAATAACGTTCCAGGTGGTACCTACAACATCAAAATCGTAGCAGACAGTGTGGGAAAGTTCGGTTTTGGCATTTGTGTGGCATACAGAAACAATAAGCTCAAGGACATAAACTTCCAGAGCTTAGAATATCAGGCCATGCTCAAATACAACTGGATGAAGATCTCCGGTTGGTACGGAAGCGATAAAAAGTTCGGGTCGGCATTAAAAATTGATTTCCCTAGAGTGTCTAATATCACTTCATGGAGACAAGATCAGGTGCTTGCCAACTTCTTCTGCCTGAAGCTTGGTAAAAAAAAGGATTATCAATTTATCTCTGATAACGGATATGACTTCAGAACCAAGACATTAGTGCGGAGCGAGACGGGGTTTCTCAAAACCTTCGAATCACCAAACATTGCCAATTCGTTTTGTATCGGTGGCCTGTTTGGCATAACCTATAAGCACGAAACCAAAAGTATAAATGCTTATGTGTTTATCCATCCATCCCCCAAACACAAATAATCTACTATCAAAGAGAAGCATGAATAACTGGCTGTATATCAGCCAGTTTTTTTTAATTGTTGTTAAACTCATCAAAACATATATTACTTTGTACGCTATAAGGAGAGATTTTATGATTGAAAAACAATATTGCTTCTCTATGCTACAATTACTTTACTTCATAATCAGTTCCATGCTATTTGTCGACGAATACACTAAACTCTTTTACAAGATCTATAGTGAAAAAGAAGAGGAAGAAAAATATGGAGATGATGGAGAATTTGACAATGAAGACGACGCTGATGATGATGAAGTGCTTATACTAAGAGGGAAGATATTGAAAGATAAAAACATAAAAACAAACTCATAGTATTTTATCTCATATGTTTAAAGTCGATTGTAGGATCGCTGAATGAAACACACCATAAAAGAATATCAATTATCAATAAACATGAAGGACACAATCGACGAGGGGTTTTTTGATTTCTTTTTTGACCTGGGAGCAAAAAAGAAATGCCCAGCCGGCGAGGCGATAGAAAGAAAAACAAGTTTGTAAAGCATTAAAAAAATAATATGGATGTTTTACGCTTTTTTTGCAAAAAAACAAAAAAGGAATATACTGATCATACTTTACAATATATTCTTATTTCATGAAACTATCCAAAATATCAGACAACATAACTATCACGCCACATAAGGGATTTCATTTTATCAAAAACACAGAAGATAAGCGAGAAGCTCAACCGATTATTGATGGAGAGGAAGTCAGAGAAAAGGGTATACATGTAGTAGTCGTAGCTCATATCTGACAGGCTAAAACAGCACTCTTAGAAATTTTACAAAAACATGATTTTACGGGCGAAATTATTTTAGTAGGAAACGATGATACAAATAGAGCAGGCTATATCTGACCAAAATCATTTGAGGAACAATTACTAGAGATGGCACAAATTCCTATGATTATCACTGCAAGACCTATGACGGAAGATAACGAGATTTTTTTAGTATCCCAAACGCAACACAAAAAATTTCAAAACAATTCTGTTCCCAAGGTCCAAAAGAGCAAAGCTATTCATGCCAGAAAACACAGTCAGAAGAAAAAATAAAATCAAAATATAAGTTGACTTTCATATAAAATTATGTATACAGCACATCACGCGTTTTTATGTATTTTGAAAAATTACTATACATAGCTTATGAGATAGAGATAAAGAAAAAAGAACAGAAAAAATATTGGTGGTTGATGATGATAGAATCGATACTATCCTAACGAGAATGTATTTGGAAATGATGGGAATCGATAAAGAAAATATTGTGACAGTGAATAATAGTCATGAAGCGGTAGTAAGAGCACAACAAGAATTATTTAATGTGATACTTATGGATATAAGACTACCAGAAATGGATGGTATAGAGGTTGCACAAAAAATAAAAGCTCATTACGCTACATCTCCCGATCTCAAAAAAATTCCCAAAATCATTGCGTATACAGCCAATCAGTTTATTGGTAAAGACAAAGAAGCTCAAGAAGTGTTTGATGATATGATGATCAAAGCAATTCCACAAACCGAATTTACCCAAAGGATACTTGCTATACTAAATACCATAGATATGCAAAATTAATAATATCTCCAAACAATTACCAAAAGAATAGAAATACTGCTCCTGTAACATAGGAGTTTTTTTTATTGAAAAGTATCTAGAGAAGGATAGTATAACTTGGATTTTATTGTATATAAAAACATATGAGCAAAGAACTTCTGATGAATGCCTTTCAAATACTTACCACTGTTGTAGGTGTTGTTATGTCTATAGGATACTTTCCTCAGGCATACAAATTATATAAAAACAAATCTGCTGACAACATCTCCGTGTTGAGTTTTAGTATTGCTGCGTTTGGGACTTTAATATGGACACTCTACGGGTTTTTTATTCACGATTTGGTTGTGATTTTGAGCTTTGTTGTGGGTGTTATCGGTTCTTGGTTGGTCTTGTTTCTGACACTCAAATATAGAAAATCATGAAAGAACAAAAAATAAAAGAATATTCACGGGTTTTTTGAGTTGACTTTACTTGACATCTATATATAAAACATAAAACAAAAACCACAGAATATGAATTTGGAAAAAACGTATGAAGAAGCCAAATATCTTGCCACGGTATTCTGGATAAACACCTTCGGATTGATCTTTGAGATCATAGCGATAATCCTGAAAAATAAAAAAGTAACAAATCCTGTTGCGAGGCAAGCAAACTCAGAAATGTTAAAACAAAATATATTGAAGTTGGCACTTTTCGCAGCTATTTGTCTTTTGATCTGTTTGGTTGTACATGGATTCTTTATTGTCTTTGTTGATGGTTCCGGGAATACCCAGGGAAATCATAGATGATATCGTGTATATGGAATAATACAATAAGGGAGTCTGTCTGTCAGATTCCTTTTTTTTGATACAAAAAGTCATATTGATTTTTATACAAAAATATCTAGCCTTAGCGTACGTAATTGATTAGGCGAAAAGCAAAATAGGTATCGGTTGTTCCTTTGCAGTTCTCCCATGAAGTTCTTTTTGAAGTAATGGAGAGATTCGTGAAGCAAAAGATCGATGCCACGTCGAGTGGTTGGGGCGTCCCGTGCCTAAATGGTTCAAGACCAGACCAATAGCTAAGGTTCTAATAAAGATACGTGGTTAATGAAGTTGGGATGTTGGCTTAGAAGTAGCCATTCATCTAAGGAGTGCGTAACCGCTCACCAATGGAAACTGACAGTTTGATTGATACGTCTTTCAAACGTAGTATCACCGAAGCTTTGGAGCCCAGAATATTTGGGCTAGTAGCCTGTCAATTATTATTACACATTATTCTTTCAGTTTTTGTGGTCGGCATATCCGCCGACCATTTTTTGAAATAGAGAGAAATTAAATAATTATACATTACCATTTCTATGCTGTCAAAAATAAGGTTGACAATAGAAAACAGATACATACATTGGGAATCCGTAGAATATACTCCATTACTTTTTTTATCCTTACTAGCCGTATACCTATATGTTAGATATCAAGAACGTGTCAGACGACCATAAAGATAGGTACAAAGTACTTTTGGATAAACGAAAAGACAACACTGATGCAGTGCATTTTTTGAAATCATTGGATGAAACAGATGGGTGTTATTTTCTGACAGGAAAAGCAGGCACAGGAAAATCCACACTAATAAAAGACATCATAGAATTTTGTAAAGAGATAGATAAATCACCATTAGTCCTCTGATCAACAGGGATTTCAGCACTCAATATCGGTGGACAAACCGTACACTCATTTTTTTCTCTAGGCATAGAAAACGTATTTCCCAAAGAAATAAAACCCTATCTCGTAGACAAAAAAAACAAAAAATATAAATTAAAAAAATCAAAAATACAGACATTGCTCAATGTTCCATTCGTTATCATAGACGAAATCGGTATGGTCAACGCAAATACCATAGATTGTATCAATCTATTGATGACGTATTATCTCGCCAAAGAATTATGAGATGATGATATTGTCAAACACCCATTTGGAGGCAAACCCGTGATATTTGTTTGAGACGTGTTTCAGCTACCACCGGTAAGTACGCCTGGACGAAGAGCAAAATTTGGAGAACACTATGCAAGCGAACGGTTTTTTGATTCAACAACATTCCAAAAAAAACTCTCCTACACCACAATTGAGCTCAAGCAAAATTATAGACAAGAATATGATACATTTTTTTGAGACATGCTTGATGGGATAAGAAATGAAACTATCTCTGACCATCACCTTGCTTTGCTCAACAAACAAATAGGTGAGCCGACTCCCGACGTTATTTTATTATCCACACATAGAGGAAGGGTAGATGAAATTAATAATAAAAAGATAACAGAGTTGCCTGGCAAAGAGTATCTCTACTCAGGAGAAACGGAATGATTTTTTCCAGATTCCATGAAGAAGACAGACAATCTTTTGAGACTCAAAAAGGGAGCGAAAGTGATGATGGTAACCAACGATGTCTTCTGAAAACGAATCAACGGATCTATGGGTACCGTACAAGATTTGTGAGAGGAATATGTAGATGTTCAGATAGGATCAGACGTGGTGATGGTAGCATCAGAATTGCGGGCAAACAAAGAGATCACGGTCTCTCGCAAATGAAAAATTATAGAAAATATCTTATGAACTTATGAACAATTTCCTCTGAAACTAGCATACGCTATTACCGTTCATAAGTCACAATGAATGACGTTTGATGCCTGTAATTTAGATCTTTGTAATACGTTTACTTGAGGACAAGCATATACAGCGCTCAGCAGATCCAAGACATTGTCAGGTATTAAGTTGCTCAGTAGTATAGAAAAAAGACATCTCTTTTTTCATCCCGCTATCAAACGTTTTATCCAAAACAATCTCCCATCACAGCCAATACAACAAAAAGATATCACGGACTATGTTAAAAAATTTAACTAAAATTTAGAATGTAGAAACAGATAAAATCATGCGTCTCCGTTTCTCAAAGTCTACATTCACGAATAAAAGAGAGGTCAGCGGGAATAATTAATTTTGTCTCCCTTTGTAAAGGGAGAAGCCGAAGGCAGAGGGATTTAGTATATACAATATAAATCCTCCACCACTTCCGTGGTTCCCCTCCTTTCTAAAAGGAGGACAAAAAATAATTCTCCATTCTCCACCCTCAGTTTTAGATTTTATAGTAGTATAGATATGATCCACAAGATCCAAACAGCAGAAAATAACTTCCTCAGTTTAGAAGTCAAAGAACAAAAAGGTGAATGGTGTTTGTGTATACACAAGGGTGCTTCATTATTGATGTTTAATCAAAAACAAACACATCAGCTCAATGCTATAGTCCAATCTATCGATGCAGGAAATTATGCATTGAAAGAATATGGTTCGTTCAAAAAATGATCTGAGATATTCAAAATTTGTATCAGTGCGTTTAGAGGAATCAAGAGTTTTCAGATGAGAGAACGGCTTCAGTCAGCTACCTATAGCGGTTACGGTAAACAAGGAATCTCGTTGCCGACATACAAAATCAAAGAGCTACAGATGCATTTAAAAACGGTGATGCAAGAATTTGGTGAGGAAACAGTAAGAGAGAAGATAATATAACTGCAAGATACAAATATATATGATGCTGTTTATACTAGGAATTGACTTTTTCTAATAAATAGATAAATTACGGACCACAAATAAAATAAATTAAATAAAAATTTAAAGACAAAACCATGAAAAAACATTTTTTAAATTACGCGATGATTATAATCGGATTTGTATGGATTCTTGGCTTTTGTCCTAAAATCCTGCAACTCCTTACGGAAGACAGTTCACAGACTTTTCTGAACTGGGTATGCTGGGCAGTAGCAACCAGTGCATTTGTTTACTCCGTATCTTTGCGGAAAAGAAATGTATTTTATGTCATCACAGCGTTTGTGTTCGCTTTTGCAGTCACTCTGGGATTTCTAATTCACTTCCGCACCGAACACAATATACTAGGGATTACCATCTTTTATGTGATGGGAGTAATAGATATATTGATACTGTTGTATTGGTCTTTGGGAATTCTTGACGCCACAGCGGAGCGAATATGGATGTCCAAGTCATTGAGTCCAATACGACTCGTGCACTACTTATTGACAGATTTTATCCCTGCCATTTGGAATGCAAGATGTCATTGATATTTTTGATTTGATTACCCTACAAGTCCGATTTCTCCTATGGTGTGTCATCCATAGGTTTTTTTATTATGTTTTTTCCAAGAGGGATTGACATTTGATAGGAAATGTATATCAAAAAAGAGAAAACAAAATACACATTAATTAAAAAAGTGAGATATGAATACAATACAACGCATTATGAACATCATATTGAGATCGATGTTCAACGACGTTTTCAAAAATGGCTATACACAAGAAGAAATAGATTTGCTTGAACGAATTAAGCAGACAAGATCAGGTGTGTGTATGGACAGGACACGTGATGGCCAGACTATCCTTTGTTGGATATCTTCTAGTGGTCAATGTGTGGCATGCCCCGTCGATGATCAGGGGATTGATTTCTCTGGGGTGCAAAAATATAAAGCCCGTATGTTCGAGATGAAAGGACTCGTGAGTGAAAAATGTGCTCAATCGGAAGTTGATCTCGTAAACGAAGAAATTAAAATCTTCAAAATGATATTCAGGGACTATTCAATAGATGCTGAAGCATGCTTTAAGTAAACATTCCCTCCCGACAGCTGCTCATAACGTTCCTGTTATGGATAGAGCTGGACCTATGGTATATCCATAGGTTTTTTTTATATTTTTTTCAAGAGGGATTGACATTCAGAGGGAAATATATATAAAAAATAAAAAAAAATTTAAAACACAATGGTATGATAGAAATAAATAAAGATTTGCAGATAATCCAGAGCGTCGGTATAGAGGCTTTCGATTACATCACTACTATCCCAGAAACACAACGCAAAAAGGGAGGAGATGAGGGAGGCGTTCATATTATGCTCAGAATCCTTTGGATGAAAGGCATGGTCCATGTGTTAGTCAATCTTCCCTCGCCATTGGCTCATGACTACGCAGTCGAAAAATCGGTGAGAACAGAAATCATGGAAGATGTTACCTCTCAGGACAGTGAAGATACAGATATTTTCCATTATCGGGGATGTGTAAGTTACAAACTGCCTGATGGCACCATTATCCACTGTGCTGTTTCCGGGTTGTTCGGTACGGAAGATGTGACCATTGCCATCATTGTAATGGCAAAAAAATTAGGTGTTACCGTCGATGATGTTATCAACAACATCAAACAACGAAGTGGATCCTTACCTGAGGAAATATTCCAGGAAGGCCATTATCTCAAAGTGTTGTTGGATACATACAGGTAAATCAAAGCACAAAACCACTAATAAGGTTTAGTACATCTTAGATTTTGCCCTCCGCATATTGTCGGAGGTTTTTTTATTGAAAATGAAAAGACTTTCCGTACCCTATATCTGATTTACCTTATTTATTTTCTTCTTGTATGACTAAACCCTACAGAACACTCCAAGAAATCATAGATATTTTCTCTATCACATTATCGACAGCAAAAAGCATCATCAAAAAATATAAGGTAGATACCTTTACCAACAAAGGGTTCAAAGTCCATGTAAAAGATTTTAATAAGGCTTACACCAGGTATTATAATCCCTCATTGTTTACCAAAAGTGACGCATCTGGAGAATGATCGAGGAAAAAAATAATATGTTCTATCAAAAATATACTATGCTAATATTCACATCATGAGAAAAAAATCTGAAGTAAACTTGTCAAACAAAAATCTCACATAACAATTAAAAACTACTTGTATGAAAAATGAAGAATATCCAAGAGTATTGGTTTTCAATTCTGGTTCAGGATCGGGATTTGAAAAACTTGTTGAGGCTATGCATGCTGGCGTACTGCAGGCAAAAAGCATTGTATTAGTGACCAACAACCTAAAGTACGGATGTGTAGAACGTGCAAAAAGATTGGGAATTAAGTATATTCTCATGACGAGTTTTGGGGCAGAGGACTATCAAAAAATCGTGCAGGATGAACATGCTAATTACGTGTTGTTGTCAGGATGGCTTAAGTTGGTCAAGGGATTAAATCCTTGTACGACAATAAATATACATCCTGGTTCCTTACCTCTGTTTGGAGGTCCTGGCATGTATGGTCATCATGTACATAAAGCAACAATTGCTGCATACAAAAGAGGAAAAATTACCCATACAGAAATTTGTATGCATTTTGTTCCTGATCCAAAATCAGAGCAGGATTATGACAAAGGATTGGTTTTCTTTAGGTTTCGTATTCCTATCGATGCTAACGATACAGCCGAGAGTTTAGCTACGCGAGTCAATCTCTTTGAACATGCCTGGCAATCGTATGTGAGTAAATTAGTTATTACTGGCCAAATATCTTGGGACGGTAAAAATATATTTTCACTTGTAGTGCCAAATCATATGAAATGCTATGTGTGATAATGTATAGTGCTGGGGTTATATTCCCAGCATTTTTTTAAACTATAAAGTATCACTCAGATGATTGTTTGTTCAAGAGCACTTGAAAAATTTCACTAAATTGCTATAATTCTTTTCGTTAGTATATATCACATGTTGCCAACATAAGGATATGAGATGCCAATTTTTTAGCATCTTTTTTATGTATATGATCCAGAAAGTAAAAACCTATGCCAACGTGGGACTCGAATGACATGAGATTATAGTAGAGGCAGATTCTAGTAAATCATTGCCGACGATAGAGATTGTAGGGCTACCAGATGCCGCAATCAAAGAGTCCAAAGAACGCTTGAGAGCTACTTTTCGTAATGTGGGAATCCAGCTCCCCAACAGAAAAATTGTCCTCAATCTTTCACCCTCAGATATCAGAAAAGTGTGAACGGGTTTCGATGTGCCGATGGCGGTCGCGATATTGTTTTTGATTTTTGAAGACAAAATTACTCCACCGCAAAACGAATATTTATTCTTTGGAGAACTATGACTGGATGGTAACGTCAAAAGAGTAAACGGATTATTGCCTTCAGTTATTAGTGCGATCAATAATGGATATAAACATTTTTTTGTGCCAGAGGAGAATGTGTATGAATTGGAATATGTTCCAGGAATATGGATATATCCAATCAGAAGTTTTGATCAGATAGTAGAATATTTTTTGATGAGAAAACCATTTCACTGTATCAATCAAGCCAAAGATATCGAAACATTATATCAGAAGAGTGACGTGTTTGAGGTGGATTTTGCACATATCAAAGGACAATTGATTGCCAAGAGAGCATTAGCGATTGCAGCTGCGTGAGGACACAATATCATTATGATTGGAGCGCCTGGCAGCGGGAAAACATTGCTGAGCAAAGCGTTGCCGAGCATTTTGCCACCTTTGTGATTTGAAGAAATTCTTGAAGTTAGTCAGATTTATTCATTAGTCGGTAAGTTACATAAAGATGTTCCATTGATCACCAAAAGACCTTTTCGTCAGGTACATCATACAGCATCCAAGATCTCCATAGTCGGGGGTGGTTCACACCTTACACCAGGTGAAGTGAGTCTTGCTCACAAATGAATTTTATTCTTCGATGAATTACCTGAGTTTCCAAGAGAAGTGCTGGAGGTACTTCGTCAGCCACTAGAAGATAGATCAGTCGTGATTTCCAGGGTTGCAGGCACGATCCAATATCCCGCTAGTTTTATGTTTGTTGGAGCGATGAATCCGTGTAAATGCGGATATTACAAAGATTCTGAGAAATGATGTGTTTGTTCATTGATAGATATAAAGCGCTATCAAAGTAAGATATCTTGACCATTGCTCGATAGGATAGATATGCTTTTAGAAATCCCGAGAGAAGATATCGACAAAATATTAAACAATAGCACCGAAGAGACTTCACTTAACATAAGAGATAAAGTAATCAATGCTTGGAAAATACAACAAAAAAGATTTATCTGACTCAATATTTCATCCAACTCCCAGATCACATCAAAACATATCGATGAACTGATACCTCTGACGGACGATTGTAAAAATTTTCTCTCTGATGCGTCGAGGAAATTAACATTATCCACGAGAGTTGTCCATCGCACAATTAAATTAGCCAGGACTATAGCAGATATTCAGGGTCAAGAATTTGTTACTATCAATCACTTAGCTGAAGCAATGCAGTATAGAAGCAAAACAATGTTTGTAGAAACTGAATAGAATTGACTTTATATAGTAATTATATATAATTTGGCATATAAAAAAAATAATAACAAATAAAAAATAAAAATCTTATGAAAAAAGGAATATTTACAGAAAATGAGATACGTGCTTATAAACAAGCATATGCCGATCTCGAAAAAAGACAAAAGGAAGGCGATCTTGTGGGTAAATGGGATATTTACTGTAAAACCAAAAAAAGCATAGAAGCTGCAATCAAAAATGTCAGTATAATGCGAGAAAAAAAACGTTATACGGATCTGCTTGATGCATTTACTATCGCTGTAGGAGGTAGAATGCAACAAAAGTTTATCTTTCCTCAAATCTATACTATGAGAGATGACAAAGAATACTGTTCTTTGTTCGCTCAGTATAATTCTTTGGGATCCCGTAGAGCCTTGCATACAGTATTGAAAGCACTTATTGCTGATTCCGATGAAACATCCGTACGCAAGAATAAGGGAATCCCACACAATGTCTCCTTCACGGGGTTTTCCAAGATCATGCTCGGAACCGGTAAACAATTCACCAAGAATGCGAAAGCCTACGGAACAGGATTGTTCAATACCGATTATCTCTGGCAAAATGGTGACGGTTCAACCTTTCGTTGGAAAACGGATGAAGTCAAAAATCTGTGTGAAATGATTCTGGCTTCGAGAGAAGCGGAAGCATATGCATCTGTCATTAATCTTTCAGATGTTATGTACGATCTCCTGTACAATGAACCGGATTTCATTGAGTTCATGGTTAAAATCAGTGACGACATAGAAATCATCGAAGAAAAACCCAATGACAAAAAAAAGGATATTTCGTACGATGCAGTATTTGCTGCTACGAAAAATGTCAGGGATTATGATCAGATCCAAAAGATGATCCAGGAATTGGAAGCACGTGGATTGGGACCTGAACCTATCTATAGCCCTCATGTCAGAACGACGAAGGACCGGGTTCCGAAACAGTTTACAGAAGGCGACACAATCTTGAAAAGTCATATCGTAGATCTGAAAACCCATTTGCCGGTTTTGATTGATATGCCATTTATTAAGAGAGAAAATGAAAAAAAAGATACACACACTACAGCAAAAATTGTGGTGATTTCAATTTCATCTCGTGAATTTAGGTATGGTTTTTATCATGATGATGCTGTTAAAACGCCGAATTGGAATTACTTAAATCAAGAATTCCTTGTCGGTAGCACCTATTTGCGTGATCTTGATAAAAAGATAAAGGTACAACGATGTGATATAAAGTTTACTATCATGTCAGGTAAATAAATTTTCAGAATGGGGGTATTTTACCTCCATTTTTTTTTATTTCGATGGGGTATGTTAAAATAATGGCTATAATCTGTGACAATTCGTCACTATCAATCACTTGGCAGAGGCGATGCAATATAGAAGCAAAACAATGTTTGTAGATGCAGAGTAATAACTATCCAGAAATGATTTGAGTTGTTTTTCATGTGTTGATTTTAAATAGTAAACACCTATAATAAAAAATCAAAAACAAAAAAGAACAATATGAAAAAAATGTTGTTGTGTTGTATACTAGTAGGTATGAGTATAGCTAACGTACAAGCTCAGTGCTTTTTTGCTTCCGGGCAAGAGGTGTTCGATTTTGGGCATGCATTGGGTTGGGTATTTGTATTCAACTTTTTCGTAGCGGGTCCCTTGATGCTTTTGATCCATAAAAAAACTATCCACATAGTTTTTATCGTCTTTGTTCTCTTTGCTTTATGGGTAGGGAAACAGATTATAGATGGTTATCGGCTAGGATTTGGTGAGGAAATGATGCTGTTTGTTGCTTGTATCCTTCCAGGTGCTTTGATCTATGGCTATTCACTATTTGTTCCAGTAAAACATCATCGGCAATCATCACGCAAAGCTAGCAAAAAAGTGAGTATACCATCAACCATAGTCCCTTTTTAAGACAGAAAATGGTCTTTTTTCACTGATCTGCTTTTGTTTGTGATTATATATATAATCACGTAATAATGTAGAAAAGGTGTCTGAGAAATGGCTGTGAAACATTGGGTATACAACTATCAAAAAAAATTATTCTTGCGCTCGGGTTTTACCGGGCTTTTTTTTAAATATCTATCTGTATATCATAATACAGATGAAATACTTTATATCTAAAACTACTAAGCTTTTTGAATAAAAAAGTGAATAAACAAAAAAACATAGACAAAATATACGATTTTTTTCCGATTGAAAAAACATAGACAAAGACTATACTTATCTTGTTAAATATTTAATTGGTTCCCTATTGTCATGAAAAAACTTGCCCTGATTATTTTAGACGGATTTTGAATAAACAAAATAACACCCAAACATAATGGAATCATCCAGGCAAATTCTCCTGTTTTCAAAAAACTATTTAGTGAATGCTATGCAGCGTTAGATGCTTCAGCAAAGTCTGTCGGTTTGCCTATAGGTCAAATGGGGAATTCCGAAGTGGGACATATGACGATTGGTTCATGAAGGATTATAAAACAAAACTTAGTAGAGATAGAAGATATGCTAGACAATGGTAGTTTTGCAAAATTACCAGAATTCAAAGCGGGAATAGCCCATTGCAAAGAAAATGATTCTACCTTACATCTCATCCAACTTTTTGGACCAGGAGGCGTACATGCCATGGATACTCATCTCAAAAAAATACTCAAATTAATTCCCAAGGAAATAAATGTTTCTTTACATTTGTTCGGAGATGGAAGAGATCTCGCTCCAAATAGTATGTTAGATTTGATGATGGATTTTGAAAGGTTTTTACTAAAGTTCCCCAACGTTAAGATTTCAAGTTTAGCGTGAAGATATTATGGTATGGATAGAGACAATAACCGAGAAAGAATACAGAAATCCTATGATGAAATTATGTTTGGTCAATTACAAACCAGCGATACACCAAGCGCATATATCGCAAAACAATATGAACAACTTATTACGGACGAATTTATCAAACCCGTGAGTTTTACTCGATGAGATCAGATAGAAAGTGATGATGCAATTTTTCACCTCAACTTCAGATCTGATAGGGCTAGGCAGATGACCCAAGCGATTATGGTGTCGATCAACAAAAAAAATGCGGAAGACTATCCTACGTGGCCTAGACATTTTTTGATCAAAAGACTGAGTAATATATATTTTGCAGCGATGACCAAATCGTACAAAGAATATGAATGACCAGTATTTATCAAAGAACAAGATATCAAAAATACATTATCTGAAGTTATTTCACATCATGAGCTTCGTCAATTACATCTTGCAGAGACCGAAAAATTTGCTCACGTCACGAAATTTTTTAACGGAGACAGGCAAATAGTGTTTGATGGAGAAAAAGATTTTTTAGTTCCTTCACACAAAGTCGCAACCTATGATTTGGATCCAGAGATGTCCGCGCAAGAGATCTACAATCAGCTTGTTGCTCAAGCAAAAAACTTCGACTTTATTGTAGTCAATTTTGCCAATGGAGATATGGTAGGACATACAGGAAAAATGGATGCAGTCATTGTCGCCATCAAAAAACTTGATGAAATAGTAAAAGAAATAATCGCCTATTGCAACAAAAACAATTACGAACTTTTGATTACTGCTGACCATGGAAATAGTGACGAAATGTGAACATTAGAAGAACCAATCACTGCACATAGCATGAACCCTGTTCCTTGCCGATATATCAGCAAAGGCAAAGTGCAAACAATCAAAAAGACATGATGACTCGCTGATATAGCTCCAACCGCATTGAAAATTATGGGGATAAAAATCCCTAAAGAGATGACGGGGAAGTCACTTGTTTAGTCCTGTAGAACTAGGTTGAAGTAATTGAATTTGTTCTTATATATTTTCGTTCCTTGTTTCTCGTCGATAGAATAATCAATTTGCTTGTCACAAAAAACTAATTTGTTCGTATACATATACAGAAATACTTTTTTATTTTTCCTTCTAGCACAATGAGAACAGGCCAATTGTTTGTGATGATTTCATACCTAGATGCTGTCGTGGCTTGATACCTACAGGAGAAATATTTTACGATGATCAAGTAAAAAATAATTCACCTCATTGATATCAAGCTACGGAAGAGATAAATAGTCCGTAGCTTTTTTAATTAAGATACAATATGTTCAAATAGATGGTACACGAAAAATTACAAAATGTGAAAATAGTCAGTATAAAAAAATTTATATCTTTAATAGTTCTCATGTGAAACGAAAAAAAAATTGTAGCAAAGAAAGTAGGAGCACGAAGAGTGGTTTCATATTTTTGGAAAATGACGATGATCAAAAAGCGATCATTTGCAATCGTTGCTATAGGTATGGTTGTTACCTCATTAGCGAGTTTGATCTTGCCGATCTATTATACAAGAATAATCGATATAGTACAGACAAGCAGTGCAAATAGAGTGGAATTACTTCCAGTTTTGCTTTGAATATTATTCATCATGGCCCTTATAGAACTATGTTCTATCGGGTGATGGAGGATGGTGGGATTTGGTATGATAAGTTTAGAACCCACGGTAATGAAAAAAATATTCGAACAATGTTTTGCCTATATCCATAGACATTCCTTTAGTTTCTTTACCAATAATTTTTCTGGTGCCTTAGTCAAAAAAATAAATAAGTTGGTAGGTGCATATGAAAATATTGTAGATAATTTCATGTTCAATATATTGAGGATGTTTATCTACTTGCCCTTTATTATTATCGTGGTAGGGAGACAAGATATGAAAATAGGGATTATATTCTTAGTGTTTATTATTGTGTTTTCGTTTTTACAATATCTTTTCTTTAAACGAAATACTGCATATGAAATAAAATCAAATATACAGGATTCTAAAACGACAGGAGAATTGGCAGATACCATTACAAATAATTTTAATATCCTCACCTTTGCTTCAGTTCCCAAAGAAATTAAAAGGTTTGGCGAGGTAGTCAAAGAACGAGAGCGTTTGACAAAAGTAAAGTGGATGAGATCAGAACGAATGTTTCTAGGAAGTAATGTCCTTATATTCGTATTTGAAATAGGAGCTATCTATCTCGCTATACAAGCACGAGGCAGGGGAACAATTTCTGCAGGAGTAATTATATTGATCCAAGTATATATATTCAAAATATTTGAACAACTCTTCAATGTTAGAAACACACTCAAAAGCGTCAATAAGGCCATCGGTGAATCAGCTGAGATGTTAGAGATCTTAGATGCCCCTCATGAAATTATTGATCATTCCAATACCGTATTACATGTAGAAGTAGGGAAGGTAGAATTTGCAAACGTTCTCTTTGCTTATGACGATGGTAAGCCCATATTCAATGATCTTGACCTAAGAATCAAGCCAGGAGAAAAGGTGGCTATTGTGGGTCAATCAGGATCAGGGAAGACAACTTTAGTAAAATTATTATTCAGGTTTTTCGATATTCAGTGAGGAAAAATCTTGGTCGACGGTCAGGATATTGCACAGGTAACGCAAGATAGTTTGAGAGAAAATATTTCTATAGTTCCTCAGGAGACCGTACTCTTTCATAGAACGATCAAGGAAAATATTTCCTATGGTGATACTCATGCGACTGATGAAGAAATAATTGCTGCTGCCAAGATGGCAAGATGTCATGAGTTTATTATGAAGTTGAGTCATGGATATGATACTCTCGTGGGAGAAAGAGGAATAAAACTATCAGGATGAGAAAGGCAGAGAGTAGCTATCGCGAGAGCAATTCTCGAGAACAAAAGGATTCTTGTTCTCGATGAAGCAACGTCATCACTCGATTCTGAGTCAGAACAACTCATCCAAGAGGCGATGGATGAAGTCATGAAAAACAAAACCACTATCGTAATCGCACATAGGCTCTCAACTATTATGAAAATGGATAGAATCATAGTGATGGATACGTGAGTTATTATAGAAAAATGAAGTCATAAGGAACTTCTCACTAAGCCTGATGGTGTATATAAAAAATTACGAAATATCCAGTCATGAGGATTTATGTTAGAGAATGAATAGCGTTTATTATTATCTATATATCGATGAAAAATATAAAAAATATTACCATAGAAACGGAGCGTCTGCTCTTGGTACCTACAACCAAAGCATATGCGACTGAGATTTTCAATGAATTCAATGAAGAGGTGACAAAGGATATGAGATTTGCTCCCTCAAAGAATATTGAAGAGACAGAAAAAAACATCCAGGAAGCTATACAGAAAATGAATGAGGGTATTGTTAAGGATTTTATTGTCTTAGAGAAAGCAACAAAAGAATTCATTTGAAGGATAACATTAACTAACATCCATACTGTGACACCGATTATTGGTCTACGAGTGAAAACAGGAAGTCAAGGTAAATGATATGGTAAGGAAATGGTAAAGACTACAATTGATTGGGCTCAGAAGAATGTCCATTTTGAATATATTACCTATAAAGTGAATAGTGAAAATTTCAGAAGCATCAAAGTTATAGAAAGAATAGGCGGTGTAATGGTATATGACGAAGAATGAAATCCTTTGCTAGAAAAAAGATCCACTATAGGAAAAACTAGTGAACAATATGAATTTACCTATAGAATATTTAAAAAATAGGTGTTTTTATTCTCGGATATCTTACCTACAGATATTGCTACCAATATGATTATGTATCGATAAAAAATGTTGGGAGGATTATCTGTACTATAAAACGAGAAATAGGAAAGGAAATAGGTATTGTGATTATGAAACTAATATAATTAAATTTACTTACTAAATAGTACTTATGAAGAATAGTATTGAAGTCAAAAATCTTAGAAAAACCTTTAAGATAGAGATCAAAAAGCAATGATTTTGGAATAGAATGAAAGCATTATTTCGTCCTGAATTTAAAAAATTTGAAGCGGTCGATGCTATAAACTTTTCCGTAAAAAGGGGCGAAAAAATTGCTTTTCTTTGACCTAATGGAGCAGGAAAATCTACAACTATAAAAATACTTACGGGCATCTTGCATGCAACGTCTGGAGATATTAATGTTCTTGGATTTGATCCTGCCAAACAAAGAAACAAACTCGTATACAAAATCGGTGCCGTGTTTGGTCAGACATCAAGATTGCGATATCATTTAACAGCAAGAGATACCTTTACTCTGATGGGGAAACTGTTTGATATACCAAAACAACAACTGGAAAAAAGATTAAAGTATTTGATCGACAAGTTTGAAATCGGTGATATGATCAACAAACCAGTGAGAAAGCTTTCTCTATGACAGAGAATGAGATGTGAAATAGTGTCGAGCTTGATTCATGCGCCAGAGATTATTTTTCTTGATGAACCTACTATCGGCTTAGATATTATCGCCAAACAAAAACTTAGAGAGACAATAAATGAAATTCATGATGCAGAATGAACAACTATATTTTTGACTTCACATGATTTGGGGGATATAGAACAAGTATGTGATAGAGTTATTATCATCAATCATGGAAAAATTTATTACGATGGAAGTATAGTTGATCTAAGAAAGCAATATATAAAAAAAAAGATTATTAAAGTAAAACTTGCAAATACCTCAGAGTTCAAGGCATTGGATTTTATGACCATCAAAAGAAAAGAACTCGATTATATAGAATTTGAAATCCCCAATACCAAAAAAAATCTTCAAAAAACATTTGAAATGGTGACAGGAAATTATGATGTCGAAGATATAGAAATCAAAGATCCTACCATCGAAGAAATCATTAAGGAATTTTACTAGTAGCAATATAAATGAAAAAATTATGCAGACAATATCGAGGTGTGCTTTCTATTGCATACAGAAACTATACCGTCTATATACATGATTTGGTAGGTATAAATGTGATCTATATTCTCAGGGTATTGGTAATAATATTTTTCTATAAGGCCATATATACAATAAACTTAGGAGCAGATATCAATGGATATAGTTTAGAACAAGTGACCTGGGCTTTGATATTTGTTCAGGCCGCTGTAAGAGCGAAATATAGAATAACTGACGACGTAAATATAGATATCAAGACAGGAAAAATAGCAATACATTTGCTCAATCCTATCAATTATATTTCTTACAAGTTTTTTGAAGCCTTTTCTAAATCGATATACAATCTAGCTATCTCTTTGGCTATAGGACTATGATTGTGATATATGCTCTTATGATCAATACCATTTTCCGTATGATGAATATTTGGTTGATTGTTTCTTCTGTTTTGAGGTATGTTGGTCAATTTCTTTGGATATTTTATGATAGGATTATTGTCGTTTTATACAGAAGATGCTGATTCATTTAGATTACTCTATGGCAGGCTTGATATGTTTTTTTGAGGGAATATTTTGCCTATTCCGTTTATGCCAGGATTGTTACAAATCATAGCTTTTGCATCGCCATTTGCTTATGCATGATACACCGCATGATTGATATTTACCAAATTTACCATGCATACATTTTTGCAGTATGCGGGTATGCAACTATTCTGGATCGTACTATTGATCTGAGTCTGTTATGGTATTTATACGCATGCAAAAAAGAGACTGACCATCAATGGATGATAAGTAGAAACAAAAACGTCATTCCGGCTCTTTCACGTCATTCCCGACCTGATCGGGAATCCAGGTTGCTGAGTGTGGATTCCGGCTCCAACACTTGACGCCGGAATGACGTAAGCACAAACGGGAATGACGGATTGACTACGGAATCCATACCATTTACTCTATACTATTTACCATGTTCAAAATAATATTTCAGATCCGAAAACTTAATATTCTTTCTGTGTTGGCATATAGGACATCTTTTTTTGTTCAAATATTTTCCATGGCACTTAGTGATGCCGTCATGCTTATGGTATTTTATTTCTTCTTCAGTAGGTTTGGAACGATAGCGGGTATGGATTTCCAATGATATATAAGACTACTTCTAGTGATTATTGGAGGGTATTGTGTGATGTCTATGTTTTTCTATGGTTCAAATAAAATAGGTGAGATGGTTATGGCTGGTTCGCTTGATGCGCATTTACTTTTACCAAAAAATATTTTACTCAGAATATTAACTTGAGGATTTAGTATCACCGCAGTAGGAGATTTGATGTATGGTATAGGATTATTGTTTCTTATAAAAAATTTAACACTAATATTTGTACTCAAACTACTCTTGGTGTCTTTTTGTGCATGAATTACCTTTACCTGATTTATGATTGTTTTTGAATCTTTGGCCTTTTGGATGTGAAGTTCCAAAGAATTGAGTAGAGCAATATTTGAGGCAATAATTGGCCCAAGTCATTATCCACCAGGGATATTCAAGGGAGTGATATTTAAAGTTATGTTTATGACCATTATACCTATATTTTTTATATCCTACTTACCCTATGATATTATTTCCTCTGCATTTGATATACAAAAAATACTCATATTGATAGGAGCAACAATATTTTTCTGATGATTGGGTATATTTGTATTTTATAGATGATTACGTAGATATGAAAGCGGAAATATGATGAATGTAAATATATAAACCATAAGACTATAAAACGTTGAGAATGGAAAATTGAGAATTCAATGTCTCCATGTCTCAATTTTTCAACCCACTTAGCAGTTTACATGTCTATAGCGATACTCTCTTCGGTTGGTGCCAATAGGGCGTTTCTTGTTTTTTCATCACGGTTCATTAATATGATAGCATCCATATCATCTGGCTCTCGTATTTTACCAAAGGTATTGAGCATTTCAGAATGATGGAAGGGGACGACATAATTGTTCGTCATTTTTTTATATTCTTCGTTGAATATCTCTATGAAGTGAACATTTTTCGTGATAGGAGAAATAACGATGACATCAGTTCAGGTAAGATTTTTTTCATGAAATCGTTTACAAAATAACTCGGAATAAAATTGTAAAGTATCTTTGACTAGGCCTTTTGCCAATGGATTCGATTCGATGAAATCATAGGTTTTATACCAATATTGAACGATGCCATTGTCTTTGTACATTTGTTTTAGCGCGCCCATGCCGAGATTTAACATCTCTACCGTATGATAAAATCCGTTTTGGATTTTGATTGCCTTACAGGAGTTTTCTGTGATATACAATAAAACAAAATTATCTTTTTTTAAGTTGTTTCTCAAGAAGAGGACAGTATGAAATGACTGTGGAAGGAGAGTAACGTTTTTTATATTAAGAAGATTTCCATAGACAGAATTGATGCTATTCATGGTATGTTTATGTACATACACAATATATAATCTAAAAAATATTTCGCCAGTCTCTCCGATGACATGTTTTTTTTCTTCCCCATCGACATGTATGCTATCAACATAGACCATAATTCTTTCTCCATCGACATCATTATGTTTTTTGGTTGCTTGGCATTTTTCTTCTATGATGTTTTTGAGATTCTGAAAAGTGAATTTTTTATCGAAAATTTGAAAAACATCAAACCTAAAAAACGAAAACCTGCTTTCGTCCAACATAAAGTAATGATTGTATTTGGGATATTCTCGGGATTCTTCAGTTATCTTAACAAGATTTTCATGGAGTATATACTGCAAAATCTGTTCGCCTGGGCGAATCTTGTAGACACGAAAACTCGGGTGCGACTCAGAAAGATGTTCGTATCGTATATAAAACAAAATCGCTCAGTAATTATATAAAAATGTAGTGTGGATATATCGTTACCTCACCCCCAACCCCTCTCCACTCTCCCGCCGATATTGACGGGACAGGCTCCGAGAGAGGCGAGATATTCCCTCTCCATGTAATGGGGAGGGATCAAGGGTGGGGTAAATTAGGCGGCAGAGGGAGTTTCTTTATCGTTAGTTCCATCGTCTTCTAGTGGTTGCGTGGGAGTGATGTCCTCATACAGAGAATCCAGTTCTTCGGTCGTTTTGAGGTCGTAAAATCCTCTTTCTGGTGATGCGGTACTGTAGTCTTCACGCATTTTTTTAAATATAAAGTATAAAGTATAAAGTATCAAGAAACAATGTTTTATAGTGTCTTATGTCTTACTACTTATTACTTATGACATATGTCTTTCAGTAAGGTAGTGTTTTTTGAGAAAATTACAAGATAAAGAAAAATATATCCATTTTTGAACGAACAAAAAAGAGCGGGGTTGGAACTTTATAATACGACTATTTTCAGTGTTCTTCTTTATCTTTCAATGCCTCGACAAGCTTCCTGCTATAGGTTACATTGCTTCTGTCTACGAACATACGGTGGCGGATACAACCATCCAATATTTCGTCAACAAAATATCAATCTGGATCAGATCTATGTCCATCATAGGTATACGTTTCAAACTCTCTCCCTCCCGCTTGGTGGATAGCAAGCAGGATATCTCTCTTGGTAAATTGTTCAGGCCTTCCATTGGTTCCATCCAAGAATTCATTGAGAATGATCTTCCCGAGAGCGGCTTTATATCTTCCACGGATAAAAAGATATCATGAGTTGTTTTTGGTGTTTCTCAGTTCTTCAAGTTTTCCTGCATAGTCTTGGGCTGTTCTTTGTATTTTTTTTGAGTTTTCCATAAAATGTGTTTTTAAGAGAGTAAAAAACATCTTTTTGAAAGAGTATTAGCGTGGTATATTTTAGAAATTTTATTGAAAATAATTTTCCTTGTGCGGCATTTTTTGTTTAGTATATAAAAATCCCAAGCGGAAAGGCAAGATAGAATTATATAAAAAAATCCCCACTCGAGGGATTCTGTATATAATACAATGATGATTACTTCTTCTTGGTTATTTTTTTGACGGTAGTTTTCTTAGCTACTAACTTTTTAACTGAAATTTTTTTAGTTGGTGTCTTAGCCTCTGCTTTTGTAGACTTGCTAGACGTGGCTGGAGCTTTTTTACTTCAAAATTTTGGCTTAGGACCATTGGCGATAATCTCTATACATTCTTCCTTGGTCAAATCGCTAGCATCCTTTCATCACTTCGGAATCTTATAGTTATTGCCATCATACTTGATATATGCTCCATACAATCCATTAAGAACCTCTATCTTCTTGTCCTCGTAATCAAAATTGTTGATATATTTATTTTTCTCTGTTTCAATTTTTTTTTCTATAAGTGGGATTCATTCTTCTATAGTGACGGTATAAGGATCGAATGTTTTGGGAAGAGAAACAAAAAATGTCTTATATTTCAAATAGGGTCAAAATTTTCCTACTGCTGCAGTGACTCATTCACCTTCATATTGTCCGATAATTCTCGGGAGGGCAAACAAGGCTAAGGCGTCTTCTAGGGTAAGCGATTCTATATTTTGTCCAGGTCTGAGCGAAGCAAATTTAGGTTTATCTTCATCTTGGGCAGTTCCTACTTGTACCATCGGTCCAAATCTTCCGATTCTCGCGACTACTTTTTTACCAGTCTTGGGATCGATGCCGAGCTCCTTCTCTCCAGTCTCTTTTTCAGCAAATTCAATCGTCTTAAGGACTTCTTTATGAAATGGAATATAGAATTGTTTAATCATTTCAGCTCGTTTTACCTTTCATTCAGCGACCTCATCAAACTCTTCTTCCACACTAGCCGTGAAATTATAGTCAAGGATATCTTTAAAGTTCGCGACCAAAAAATCATTGACGACCATACCTATATCGGTAGGGAAAAGCTTTTGTTTCTCTGCTCCTGTGTTTTGTTTTTTAGTTTCAGATTTGATGACTCAGAGTCTCAAGAGCATCTCTTGATAATTTCTTTCACTACCATTTCTATCTTCTTTGACCACATATCCTCTTTTTTGTACCGTAGAGATTGTGGGTGCGTAGGTTGACGGACGTCCGATACCAAGCTCTTCAAGCTTCTTAACCAATGACGCTTCTGTGTATCTTGGTGGGTGGTTTTTGAATCTTTCTCCCGCAAGGATCTGTTGCATAGCCAAGGTTTCTCCCTTACTCAACTTCGGCAACATACCTTCTTGTTCTTCATCTCCCTCATCTTCATCTTTGGACTCAAAATAGACTTTCAAGAACCCATCAAACTTCACGACTTCACCGCTAGCGATGAAATTGAATTTGTCGTTTGTTGAAATGCTTATCGTTGCTTTGGTCTTTTCTACTTCAGCTGGTGCCATCTGAGAGGCGATAGTTCTCTTCCAGATAAGTTCATAGAGCTTCTTTTCGGAAGCATCACCTCCAGCCATATTGTTTTCCATATGTGCTGGTCTGATACATTCATGTGCTTCTTGTGATCATTTACTTTTAGTGATATATTGGGTTGGCTTGGAATAGTCCTTGCCATATCTTGAGGTAATTTCGTCTTGAGCAGCCTTGACAGCGAAATCTGACATATTTACCGAATCAGTTCTCATGTAGGTGATAAATCATCATTCATATAACTTCTGGGCAACCTGCATCGTTCTGGCTACGGAGAATCCTAATTTTCTACTCGCTTCCTGTTGGAGGGTAGAGGTCGTAAACGGAGCAGAAGGTGACTTTTTACCTGGTTTCACTTCCACATTTTCTATCGTATATTTGGCATCTTTACATGATTCAAGAAATTTCCTTGCTTCGTCGGCAGTAGGCAAATCTTTAGATAATTCAGCTTTAAATTCTTTTTTTGCATCACCAACAAAACTTCCTATTACCTTAAAAAATGATGCTGATTCAAATTTTTGGATTTCTCTTTCTCTTTCGACGATCAATCTTACCGCAACAGATTGTACTCTTCATGCGCTCAAACCCATTTTAATCTTTTTCCAAAGCACAGGGGAAAGTTCAAACCCTACCAATCTATCAAGTATTCTTCTCGCTTGTTGAGCATCTACGAGGTTCATGTCCAGGGTTCTTGGATTTTTTACTGCTGTCTCTATGGCTTCTTTCGTGATTTCATGAAATACTATTCTTGCTGTTTTTTTGATGTCTAAGCCCAATGCATTAGCTACATGTCGGCCAATGGCTTCTCACTCACGGTCTTCATCCGTCGCAATCCATACTTTATCAACATGTTTTGCTAAAGCTTTCAATTCACTGACAACCTTGGTTTTATCAGGAGAAATCTGATATTTGGGTGCAAAATTGTTTTTAACATCTACACCAAGTTCTTTCTGTGGTAAGTCTACTACATGTCCAAACGACGCTTTTACTTCAAATCCTTCACCGAGGAATTTTTTGATAGTCGCAGATTTAGCGGGAGACTCAACAATCACCAAATGTTTCATGTATATAAGAAGATAAGTAAATACAAAAAATACGTGAAATGCAATACTCTAATGTACTGTATTCTCCCTGTATTTCAACGGAAAAATAGATGTAAAAAAATATAGGCTTAGAGGAAGACAATGCACACATCTACCTGATGATACTATATATTCTAAAAAATTTGACAAAAAGAAAAATATATGTATAATTGATGGCAAGAGATCATTTTATTTTATTAGGAATGTCATGGAAAACATGGAAATAAAACATGAGGAATTAGACGATATGTGAATCATTGTGCAAGAGATTAAAAAATTAAAGAAGAATGTTGAAAATTCTCCTCAAAAAAAGAAGATACCAGAAAAAAAAGAGAAAAAAGTGTCATATAAGTCCGTAGGAATAAATGGTGGTATTATCTTAGAATGATGAGTATTATCTAATGAGAATGAAAGACGATGAAATGAGTTGAAAAGGATCCAGAAAATTTTAGCAGAAGGAAAATATACGCTAATAGAGGGCATTGGGGGTGACAAAGCAAAAACAACACAATGAAAAAAGGGAACAAAACTTCAATGATATGGCATAACGGGGTGAGAACGGGAGCATTTAAAAATTATAGTCGATGGACATGAATATGATTATTATTCTGATAATTCCAAAGAAAATGGAAAGACAAAAATATACTGATCATTTAATAATGATGTGTCATGAGTCTTGGTATCAAAATCAAAATGTTATGCTGAAGGAATAATCACCAACAAATATACGTATACAAAAGAAGATATTGCCGAGATAGATAAAGAATATATTAATGATAATTATATATTTTCCCATAAAGAAGGAAATGTATATGTATATACGTATATCGTACAATGAGCTCCTTGAAAATATATTCAGAACTGAGAAGAAGTTAAAAATATTTTAAACGAGCAGATATTCGAAAAACAGGAGTTTTTTACTATGGCAGGGAAGCCACTTACAAAAGCAATGAGTATGCCCAAATGATCAAAAATATTGATTAAAATAACATTCAGCAAGTAATAAAAAAGAATAGCGTATAAAAAAACCATTTGACTTTGTTGATGGTTTTTTTGTTTGTTGTATTGTGATAAGGGTAACACCCGGGTAGAATCTAAACAAAAACACAAAAAACATCCTATGTCTTACGCATTTTTTTCTCTATTACACTAAACACTTGACATTTGACGATAATTAAATATAAACAGAAAACAATATATAAAAATTGCATATTGTCCTAGTTATTATCAAACAAAAAAAAATCTAAAACCCGAAAAATGAAAAAATCATTAAAAACAACATTTGCTGTATGTTTATTTATGACAATCAGCATTTTTGCTCACACACAGAACTCCAGTCTTGTTAATAACTGGAACACACCCACACTCCATCCATTTAATAGTATCATGGACAGCAAGGTAAATCCTGGTGACGGTATCTACACCATTGAGGAAAATGTCATTCTAGTGCCCTACGTTCAAGGTGGAGATACATTGTACGGAACTCAGGACTCATGTACTTTTCTGAAGAAATTCAGCTTCCAGGGTACATTGTTATGGGATATCGCATTTCCTACGGTTACCGTATTCAATGGAACCATGGGAGAACCTGGCAAAATAGAGGTTCTTTCCGATGGAATTCTTCTCCTCTGTTCCTGGGGCATCACCAAGTATACGTTTGATGGGATAGAACTATTTGGGAGAGTGTACCCACAAAGTTCATTCGATCTCAACGGCTTCTTCGGTGGTGGTCCAGATTTGGATTACTTCTGGAATGACGTGTTCCAAAACAATGGAGCAACAATCACTCTGGGACATATCAGTTACTGTGACAGCATATGTTACACAACTGATTATGTCTTCACTTGGATAGGTCCAACTGGCACAATTATTGATTCGCTTAAGATCAACAGAAATGTTGAAATGTCTTTCGTGCAACAAAATGGATACCTCTATTTTGCATATTTACAGAATGGTTCCATTAGGATTGAAAAAGTGAATCTGCAAACAAAAGTAGTTAGCTTTGTTATAGACTGCCCTTATGGGCCATTTGGTCTGTGGGACATCAACAAGTTGATTAGTTTACACAAAACGACAAAAGGGTTCCGGCTGGTTACGTCAAACATTAAGGATTGGGATTGGATATATAATTCCACTCACACACCGACGAATTATTTCGTGGAGGTGGATACCATTCTAAATACCATGATAGTTGATGTTCATGTACAGAACAATACTAAGTTAAAACCTTGTTTGGATGAGTGGACTTCCACAATCCAGGTTGGTGATACGTTGTATGTCTCCACAGAAGATGCAAAATTGGTTAAGTGGGATTATGCTCATCAAATCCATGTGTTTGATCTGTTGGAATCAGCAGAACGAATTTATGGAACCGCAAGAATTGCCTTGTTCGGAGACAATCTACTCTATGTCACGAATGATTCGATTCTCACGACTATCGATTCGATTGTCGGGAATTTTACCTACACCACCCAGCATAAAGCTGCGGTAATCAGAGTGTTGGATATGAACCTCAATGTTCTAGCCAAAGATAGTCTCCCGGATTACGCTATCAATCAATATGATTTGGCAGCAATAGACGAGACGTCATTTATCTTCAGTGGCTGGTGGAACACTCATCCCTCTGTGCTGTCATCTTGGACATTCAACCAGACAACAATTGGGATAAACAAACAACCAACACCCAAGAAAACCGATTTCAATGTCTATCCTAATCCATGCACAACAGTATTGAATGTTTCTACAGAAAATCCATGTACAATCGTGATATACGATATTACGGGAAGAGAGGTAGGGGGTGCAATATTGGAAAAGGAGAATTCCATAATCAATGTCTCTGAATGGCCCAAGGGAATATATATGATAAAAGGTTCGCAAGGGGGATCAACAAAAATAATCAAACAATAAACGATATCACATAATATGTGAGAGTCCGATGGGTATTGCCTATCGGATTTTTTTTATGTGGCAAAAACATATCAAATCTCAGAATCTAGTAAAAAGGTGGTTCAAAATTTGACAGGAGAGATGTGTAGGGGTATACTTAAGGGGTATTTATATTCTTTATCTAGGCACATGAATTTTCTAAAAAAAAACTATGCTCTATTGATGAGTGTTTTCGTGATCTGTTGTACAGTATTTGTGCTTAGATCTACTGTTTTTGCTGCAAATCCACGGGATAATAATGCATTCATAAATATTACTTGAGCAGCATTAGAGACTGTATATAATTCCAATACCATAACATTTACTGGTATAGAGGATGGGATAATTGAAGATGTTTCTCTAGTAGGACGATGAACGATAGTCAAAAACGGAACGGAGATGGGGACATCAGGGACAGGAACCAATGGAGACGAATTTTCTATCCAGATAATTTCTAGTAGTAACCATTATTATCTGAGATCTGGTAGTCTTGTTGTAGGAACAGCTTCTATAGACTTTACGGTCACCACAGCAGAATATACGCCAGATAATTTTTCTTTTGATAGCATAACAAATGCTGAAATAAACCAGCTCTATACCTCAAATGTCGTTACGCTTGCGTGAATAGGTTCTGGAGCAAATGTTAATGTTTCTCTAGTAGGACGATGAACGATATTCAAAAACGGAACGGAGATAGGGATATCAGGAACATGAACCAATGGAGACGAATTCTTTATTCAGATGATGTCTAGTAGTAATTATTATTATTTAAGACAATGAATCCTGACCATGGGAGCAACGAGTGCAGATTTTACTCTTACCACCTTAGAACGCGTGATAGATACCATACCAGATAGTTTTTCTTTTGATAGCATAACAAATGCTGAAATAAATCAGGTCTATACTTCCAATATCGTTACGCTTACATGAATGGACCCAGGGGTAGAGACTAATGTTTCCCTAATATGACGATGAACGATCTTCAAAAATGGAATAGAGATGGGATCATCAGGAACATGAAGCAATGGTGATGAATTGTATATTAGCTTACCATCTAGTAACAACGAGGGAGAAACCATTTCAACACGAGTCAATATTTGAACACAATTAGAGGTATATGCTATAACAACCAAAATAAATTTGCTACCGCAACCTGAGCCGAATGTCATAGATTTGCCTAGTTCTTCTGTTGAATCGGCTATAAAAGATATATTGCTAGCTCACGGATATCTCAGTGGAACGTGAAGTATAAAAACAGACCTAACGGGGTTTGTAGTATGAACGTGAAATATCAGAACAAGAGATAGTTCGGGTCAGATATTAGCAACAATAATTATGCAGTCTCCTGAGAGTAAAGATAGAATAGAGGCACAAATACCTGCGTGAACAATAGTGAGAAACAAAAATAATGATATATATACATGAATAATACATGCCCCAGAAATTAAACCCATAGAAACAATATCATCTTTGGACAATCTTATGTATGCAGCAAGCTTCGGTTCTAGTACAGAAGGCTTATTTTTTGAGAATACTGAGAGAGCCGCAGTAAATGTAACAATCAGAATGCCAGTTCCATGAACCATGTCTGGAGATAGCATAAAAATATATTATTCCAAAGACAATGGAACCACTTGGGATTTTCATGCCTATGATAGTGTAGAACTCATTAATGGAGACCCATATGTGGAGTTTACAACAACTCACTATACGGATTTTGCTCTCCAGGGCTGATGAACAGGAACATTTCTTATAAATGGAGGTGCAATTAAAACTACTTCTACATGAGTGGTGCTCAATACTACAAGTCCTATTGTGATTTCTTGAATGAGATTTTCCAATGACAATAGTACACGATCAAGTCGAATACCTTATGCTACTTCTACATCATGGTTTCTGACTACATGAGATGAACCCAAAACAGTATATGCTCAGTTTGATATAACATGAGACAATATTCCAGATATAAGTGTGTCGGATGATATAGTACTCAACACAATTATGGACTGTGCCTGACGACGGGAAAACGACAATTTCTTGACGTGATGATTTTGGGATACTTATACAGGCAATGATGATAATATTGTTTGTGCATTATATGGTAGTTGAGGAAGTGATACAACAGCATATACACAGCATCGAACAGGCAATGCTTGTAATCCATTGACTATGGCTGTTGTTGATGTGACTTGATGAACCAACAAACTTCCAACTACATTAGCATGAAACACAATATATGTACTAGCATCATGAGAGTATATGTTTTCAGCACAGAGGAATATATCGTCTTGTAGTGCCGTAGTAGGTAAAACTGGAGACATAAAAATGTATTCGACAATATATTTATCTTCTAATAGTGTGTTATCATCGTCTAGTGCCTCAAATATAATTGTAGATAATATAAATATCAATGGAACGGGATGAGGTCCAGTGCCAGCACATTACGCAAATTATTACTGAATATATTTATATAATAGTTCAAATAATACTATAAATAACACTCAGACTTATAATAATAGTTATTATTGAATAGAGATAGGATTGGGGCAAAACAATGCAATAAATAATAGCCAGACATATAATGCTTATGAGTGAATCTATATAATACAGTCTAATAATAATAAAATAAATAATACTAAAGTATATAATAACTATTCAAATTGAATACATATAATATCGAGTTCTGGTAATGTAATCAACAATAGTCAAAGTTATAATAATGCCGTATGAATACGAGATTCTGGTGGCCACAATAATGCGATCAACAATAGTCAAACATATAATAACGGTAATCATGGAATTGTTTTACAGGCTTATGATTCAGTAATCAACAATGTTCAGTCGTATAACAATAATATCTGAATACAATTAGAGGGTGGAGGTACTTCCATAAACAATAGTCAATCTTATAACAACCTTAGTTTTTGACTAGCGATGAACTCATCTACGGGAAACAAATATTATGGGAATATAGGATTATTTTCCAATAACATCTATTCTTATAATCTGGTAGGTACAAACTGATATGATGACCATCTTACATGATGATCTAGTGATGACCCCATTGCTATTATCGGATGACGAAGTACATGAGCAATAGATTATTCATTAGCAGTATCACGAGATTATATAACCAATCCGCTCAATGGCTCTTGAGAGTATCTGTTGTCGCGATGAAGTGGATTTACAAGTTTGAGATGAAAAAAGACATTTAATGCTGTTCTTCCTATGGTTTATAGTTATGGAAGTGGCATATTTAGCCAGAAAACAGGAATAGCATATAATTGAGTAGAGCGAGTAGCAACATGAATATATGATTCTACGAAATATATATGATCTGATGTCATAAAAAAAACGTGAGACATAATCTGGTTTTCAAACATCATAAGTGCAACATGATTTAGTTTAAGCTGAACATCTACACTACCCATAACCAAATATTCTTTGTTTGGAGATATATCAACATATGTACTATGACAGGACATAAACACATCCACATGAACAAATGTATTAGCGTGAGATGGAATTAAGAAAATAGTCAGTCAACTGTATGATCCGATTACCTATTTTGCAACACATTTCCAAAAAAACATCCAACTATTCGCTGAAGTTCCATGTTTGAGTGGACGAAATGATGACAATTTTTTGACGTCGTGATTCTGGAATGCAGCGCCAAGTGACTCCAATATCATCTGTGCATTATATGGTAGTGGTGTAGGCGATACAACAGCATATACACAAAATCGAAGTTGACGAAATAGTACACAATGTAGTGGTGGAGAAATGAATGTGGTCTATACAGGAAACTTAAATCTTACTACATTATCGCGTAATACTATTTATGTACTTACTTGAGAGATATCTATTAGAGACACGCAAATAAATATAGTAAATTGTAGTGCTGTGATTAGTAGTCAATCTACAGGTACTAGATTCTATAGTACTACAAAGTTATGGAATGGTATGTTCAATGGTGCAGGTAACAAATATACAATTTTTGATAACATAGGAATTGATGGCACATGATGAGGCCCAGTGCCAGCACATATAGCGAATGAATATTGAATATCATTCATATCCAGTTCCAATAATAATACAATCAATAATAGTCAATTTTATAATAATTATTATGCTTGAATATCAATATCGAATGGTGTCAATAACATCATCAACAATAGTCAATTCCATAATAATAATAATTATTGAATATGTTTGAGAACTAATTCCACTAATAATATAATAAACAATACTCAAACATACAACAATAGTACTTGCTGAATAAGGTTAGAGTCTAGTTCCAATAACACAATCAGCAATACTCAATCCTATAATAATAATCATTGAATATATTTAGAGGCTAATTCCAATAACAACACTATCAGTAATAATTTGCTTTATAGTAATACTAATTTTGGAATAATGATATATTCTTGATGATATAATGCCATCAACAATAATAAGTCTTATAATAATAATTATTGAATGGTTCTACAAACTAGTTCTAATAACAATACCATAAATAATAGTCAGTTCTATAATAATGGTACTAATGGAATACAGATACAGTTCAGTGCAAATGCTAATGTCATTAACAATAGTCAGTTCTATAATAATGGTGTTGCTGGAGTGTCGTTGTATTCTGTTTACTATAATGTCATCAACAATAGTCAGTCATATAATAATAGGTTAGCTTGAATAGCTCTAAATTTCGGTTTCAATAATATTATCAACAATAGCCAATTTTATAATAATCAGACATGAATAGTGATGTATGATACATGTACCAACAATAAATATTATGGAAATATTGATCTATTTTCTAATAGTGGAAACCTACGAGGTACCAATTGAACTGATATATATCTTACTTGATGATTTGCGAGTGACGCTACTATTTCTGCTATATGACGAAATAATGGATCATTAAGTACATGATTAACAGCGTCACGAGACTATATAACCAATCCAATCAACGGGAGCTGAAATTATTTTTTATCACGGTCAGGCACATTAACTAGTTTGATATGATCAAAGACATTCATTGTCACCCAACCAATTAGGTATAGTTATGGAAGTGGAATATCTACTCAACAACAACCAGTATATTATAGTTGAGCAACACTTCAAAACTGATGAGTATACGATGCTACAAAATATATTGGATCAGACATATTAAAACAGACCTGAGATTTGATTTGATTATCAACTTCAATAGCCACAAGCTGATTTATTTTGACGTGAATATCAACCTCACCGATAACCAAATATTCATTATTTGGAAATATTTCGACATACAAGATTGGACAAGATATAAATACGAGTACGTGAGTAAAGCTAGTATTGTGAAATGGAACCAAAAGAGTAATTACTCAGATATATGACCCTATAACATACTTTGCTACGCACTTTGAAAAAATAACAAATCTGGATATACCATTATCATGTCTCAGCTGATGGGACAACGATAACTTTTTGACGTCATGATTTTGGAATGCATATGCAGGAAACACAGATAATATTATCTGTGCATTATATGGTAGCGGTGTAGGTGATACTACTGCATATACACAAAACTGGAGTGGACGAAACACCACGCAATGTAGTGGTGGAGAAATGAATGTTGTCTATACAGGAAATTTATCCATTACTGGTCTAGTAGCCAATACTATTTATGTACTCACAGGACAAACATCTATTTGATCTTGAACAATAAATATGGCAAAGTGTAGTGCAGTTATCAGCAATCAAATTACGTGAACAGAATTTTATAGTACCACGTATTTGACTACTGGTACATTCTATGGATATGGCCAACACAATAATATATTTGACAATATAATGGTTAACGGAACGGGATGATGATTGGTGCCAACACACACGGGAAATAAGTTTGGTATTCGATTTGTCGGTGGTGGTAATAATAAAACACTCAACAATGTTTGAATTTATAATACAACTAATATTGCTGTTCGATTATATGCCAATTCCAATAGTATAATAAACAATTCTCGTTTTTATAATAACTATGCGTCTATTCTTTTGGATACGCGTAATAATATTATAAATAATAATAAAATTTATAATAATAGTGGCAATTGAATATACCTATCTTACGGTTCAAATAATCTCATAAGCAATAATCGAATTCATAACAATTCCATCTGAATATATGTATATAATGCTTCTAGTAACACAATCAGCAATAATCAATCATCTAATAATGGTTATTGAATATATAATTCTCAATCTAACATTAACACAATCATCAATAATAAAACATACAACAATAGTACTTACTGAATATATATAC
>Ga0194063_10000091_pt1 | contig 60629 bp, 46 predicted proteins | sample SepL3720m_MetaG_FD_155459 | JGI IMG/M metagenome (GOLD analysis project Ga0194063, IMG submission 155459) | Anoxic zone freshwater microbial communities from boreal shield lake in IISD Experimental Lakes Area, Ontario, Canada - Sep2016-L373-20m | ecosystem: Environmental > Aquatic > Freshwater... | reverse complement strand
GTAGCCCATGCTGAGCGTCAGGAAAGCAGCGCCCGCCAGGATCAGCGCGATCATGCAGTACAGGCGCGTGGCGCCCATCAGCGCTTCCTTGAAGTTGGACCAACTCAATGACCCCTGCAGTGCCGACAGCGCAAAGGACCCGAGGACGCCCACCGCAGCGGCTTCGGTGGCAGTCGCAACACCGGCGTAAATACTGCCCAGCACGGCGCCGATCAGGCCGACCACCGGGATCAGATGGCGTGACTCATAAAGTCTTTGCGCCATGGTGAAGGTTTCGGTGGTGGGCGGAATCTGGTCCGGATGACGCAGCGACCAGAAGATGATGTAACCGCTGAACAAGGAGGCCAGCAGCAGGCCCGGCAAAATACCAGCGACAAACAGTTGCGAGATCGAGACCTCGGCACTGACGCCGTAAACGATCATGATGATGGAGGGCGGGATCAGCAGACCCAGCGTGCCGGCGCCGGCCAGCGAGCCAATGATCTGATCCTGTGGGTAACCACGGCGCGTCAGCTCCGGCAGTGTCATCTTGCCAATGGTGGCGCAGGTGGCGGCGCTGGAGCCTGAGACGGCGGCAAAAATTGTGCAACCAATCACATTGGTGTGCAGCAGACGGCCCGGCAGCCAGTTGACCCAGGGCGCCAGGCCCTTGAACATGCTCTCGCTGAGTTTGGTGCGGAACAGGATTTCGCCCATCCAGATGAACAGCGGCAGGGCCGTCAGGGTCCAGCTACTTGAGGAGCCCCAGATTGTCAGCGCCATCGCCTCACCGGCTGGCCGGCTGGAGAACAGTTCCATGGCAATCCAGGCGACGCCGGTGAGCGTCAGCCCAATCCAGACGCCGCTGCCCAGAATCAGGAACAGCGAGCCGATCAGCAGCGCGGTAATACCGAGTTCACTCATGAAGTTTCTGCCTGTTCTTATTCGTTGTGCAAAGCTTCTTCGGTGTCTTGTGTGACGCGCTCGCCGCGCCACTCCAGCACCAGTTCGTCGATAAAGGCGATCAGCAAAACCAAGGCTCCAGCGGCCATGCCGATCTGCGGCAGCCACAGGGGGGTCGCGTCGTTGCCGGTCGAGATGTCATGAAAGTCCCAGGACTGGTAGGACAGTTTGATCGCATAGAAGCAGAATAGACCTGACAGCAGTACCGCCGCTGTCAGGCTCCACAACTCAAGCACTCTCTTGGCAACTGGCGGCACCGAGTTGATAAGCAGCGTCACCCGGATGTGTTCGTTCTTCTTGAGCGTATGCGCCAAGGCCAGAAAGCCGGCCGAGGCCATGCAGTAGCCGGCGTACATGTCGGTGCCGCGAAAGTTGATCGTGACGTAGCGGTCCACCATACCCAGCACCACCATGAGCAGTGTGCCGATCATCATCAGCGCAGCAGCCCAGGCGGCAGCGTCGTAGAGTTTGTTCAGCGCGCTGCGCATGGGGGATTGCACTTATTTCTTGCGAAAAGCGCTGATCACGGTCTGGCCGTCGGCGCCAGCCTTCTTTTCCCAGTCGGCCAGCATGATGGTGCCGACCTGTTTCAGATCAGATGCCAGTTTGGCGCTGGGCGGCAGAATCTTCATGCCCTTCTTGGCGAGTTCCGTCTTGTACCACTCGTTCTTCTCGGCGCTGAGTTTCCAGCCACGGGTCTCAGCCTCGGCGGCCGCTTTGGTCACGGCAGCCTGTGTGGCAGGGTCCAGCGCGTTGAAGGCCTTCAGGTTCACGAGGATGGCGTTCTTGGGCAGCCAGGCCTGCGTGTCATACCAGTACTTGACCGATTCATAGATCTTGCTGTCGTAGCCGGTGGAGCCTGAACTCATCATGCTGTCGACGACACCCGTGGCAAAAGCCTGGCTGACTTCGGCGGCCTGGATCGTGACGGGCTGGGCGCCGATCAGGGACGCGATAGTTGAGGTGGCCGGGCTGTAGGCGCGCCACTTGACGCCGCGCATATCAGCGACCGAAGAAATTTCCTTCTTCACGTACAGGCCTTGCGGTGGCCATGCCACGGTGTAAAGCAACTTGATGCCTTGGGCACCCAGCAGTTTCTCAAGTATCGGTTTTTGTGCCTGATACAGCTTGAAGCTGTCAGCAAAACTGGTGGCCAGAAACGGAATACCGTCGGCACCATAAATCGGATTTTCATTTTCGAAGTTCACCAGCAGCACTTCGCCGATCTGCGCTTGACCACCTTGCACCGCGCGTTTGATTTCGGTTGCCTTGAACAGCGAGGCATTGGCGTGCACCGTGATCTTGAGTTTGCCACCAGTGGCTTTTTCGACGTCGCCAGCAAACTGCGCGATATTTTCTGTGTGGAAATTGTTGGCCGGATAGGCGGTTGGGAAATCCCACCTGGTTTGGGCGGATGCGCTGCCACTCATCAGGGCGATGGTGATGGCGGCGGCGGTGGTGCTCAATGCGAACAGACGACGTTTCATAAAAACTCCGGTTGAATTTGGTTGGCGAAGCGGGTACCTAAATGTAAGGCATGCGGCGTCGACTTAAGCGCGTTTGACCTCGGTGTTTTCCCTAAATGTCAACAAAATGTCGATAAATCGTTGTTGTGCTGCCTACAATCCGTTTCACGCAACAAAGATGCCAACCAGGAGTTTGTTCATGGCAAGAAAATCAGCGCTACCGGTATCGAATGCGCTGCGGGTGGCGCAAGCAGCGCCCATCGTCTCGTCGGCGCATCTGGTGTCGCCGCGCAGTGCCGAGATGAGCGAATTCGAGTTCGGCCTGATCGTGGCCGGCAACGCCTTTCACCGCTGGATTGCGCACTGCATGAGCAGCGCCGGACTGAAGGACCTGACACCGCTGGACGTGCTGGTGTTGCACCACGTGACGCACCGCGCGCGCGACAAGCGTCTGGCCGACATCTGTTTCATCATGAACGTGGAAGACACGCACCTGATCAATTACTCGCTCAAGAAGCTGCAAAACCTCGCGGTGGTCGCCTCCCGCAAGAGTGGCAAGGAAGTGACCTATGCAGCGACCGATCTGGGGCGCAGCTACGTGGCGCGGTATCGCGAGATCCGCGAATCCTGTCTGATCAATGCGCTCAACGCCGACGATGCGCTGAACCGCGACATTGGCGAGTTGGCGCGACTGCTGCGCCTGCTCTCGGGCATTTACGATCAGGCGGCGCGCTCCGCTGCGAGCCTTTAGACAATGTCATTTCTTGGCATCCTGATGCTGGACACGCGGTTTCCGCGGCCACCGGGTGATATTGGCAATCCGGTCACTTTTGAGCAACTGCAAATCCCGGTGCGATACCAGACTGTGCGTGGCGCCAGTCCGCAGAAAGTGGTTAGAGGAAGCGCTGCGTTGGCACTGCAACCGTTCGTGACTGCGGCGCTGAATCTGGTGGAGCAGGGTGCGACCCTGCTCAGCACCAGTTGCGGTTTTCTGGCGCGCTACCAGCGTGAATTGCAAGCTGCCGTGACGGCGCCTGTCATCAGTTCGAGTCTGCTCTGGCTCAGTTCACCCGAGTTGTCTGGCGAGCGCTGCGCCGTGCTGACGATTGATGCGCTGGCTCTGGACGCCCATCAACTTGAGGGAGTTGACGCGGACCCGGCAACGCCGGTGGGTGGCGTGGCGCCAGGCTGCGAGTTTCAGCGCCGCCTGCTAGGCAACGAGGCGACGATGGACTTGCGACAGGCCGAGCAGGATGTCGTTGTGGCTGCACTGGCATTGGTCAGAGCGCACCCCGAAGTCACCACGCTGGTGCTGGAATGCACCAACATGCCACCCTATGCTCGGGCCGTTGCAGCGGCCACTGGCAGACGTGTCGAGCACATTGTTTCCTTGTTAGAAAAAAGATGGAGAACCGCCGCATGAGCACGCAACCCCAATCGCCCCAACGCTGGCAGTTCTGGATCGATCGAGGCGGCACTTTCACCGACGTGGTGGGGCGCCGACCGGATGGCACGCTGGTCACGCACAAACTGCTGAGCGAGAACCCGGAACAGTACCGCGACGCTGCAGTGGCCGGCATCCGGCATCTGCTGGGTTTGCACGCCGGAATGGCGGTCACGCCCGAGCAGGTGGCCTGCGTGAAGATGGGCACCACCGTGGCCACCAACGCGCTGCTGGAGCGCAAGGGCGAGCCGACGCTCCTGGTGACAACGCGTGGTTTTCGGGACGCCCTGCGCATTGCATACCAGAACCGGCCCCGCATCTTTGACCGCAACATCGTGCTGCCCGAGTTGCTGTACAGCGCCGTGGTCGAGGCGCGGGAGCGCTGTGGCGCGCATGGTGATGTGATCGAAGCGCTGGACGAGGCGCACCTGCAAGCAGAACTGCGTGCGCAGTACCAGAGCGGCCTGCGTTCGGTGGCGATTGTTTTCATGCACGGCTACCGTTACACGGCACACGAAGTCGCTGCCCGGCGCATCGCGGCGGAGGTCGGCTTTTCGCAGATCAGCACCTCGCATGAGACCAGTCCTATGATGAAGCTGGTGAGTCGTGGCGACACGACCGTGGTCGACGCCTACCTGTCGCCGATTCTCAAGCGCTACGTGCAGCAGGTGGCGCAGGAAATGCCTGGCGTCAAACTCTTTTTCATGCAGTCTTCCGGTGGCCTGACCGACGCTCACGCCTTCGCCGGCAAGGACGCCATCCTGAGCGGCCCGGCTGGTGGCATTGTTGGCATGGCGCGCACGGCGGCGATGGCCGGCATTGAAAAGGTCATCGGTTTTGACATGGGAGGTACCTCCACCGATGTCTCGCATTACGCAGGCGAGTTTGAGCGTGAGTTCGAGACCCAGGTGGCTGGCGTGCGCATGCGCGCGCCCATGATGAGCATTCACACCGTGGCCGCCGGCGGTGGTTCGATTCTGGCCTTTGACGGCTCGCGCTTTCGGGTCGGGCCGCAGAGCGCCGGCGCCAATCCGGGGCCGGCCAGTTACCGCCGTGGTGGACCGTTGGCGGTGACCGATGCCAATGTGATGGTGGGCAAGATTGTTCCGCGCTATTTCCCCAAGGTCTTTGGCGCTGCGGCGAACGAAGCGCTGGACGGCGATGCGGTGCGGGAACAGTTTGCAGCACTGGCGGCGCAGACCGGTCGCGCTGCAGAGGATGTGGCAGAAGGCTTTATCAGCATCGCCGTGCAGCAGATGGCCAACGCCATCAAGAAAATTTCGGTGGCGCGCGGCTATGACGTGACGCGCTACACGCTGCAGTGCTTTGGCGGCGCCGGTGGCCAGCACGCCTGCCTGGTGGCCGATGCACTGGGCATCACAAGGGTCTTTGTGCACCCGCTGGCCGGTGTGTTGTCAGCCTACGGCATGGGCCTGGCCGACCAGAATGTGATTCGGGAACAGGCGGTGGAACTCAAACTTGGCGAACAAGCGTTGCCGCAAATTGCGGCGCAGCTGGATCAGTTGGCGACGCAGGCACAGGACGAACTGCTGCGCCAGCAGGTGAGCCAGGGCGCGCTGGCTGTGCACCGGCGTGTCCATGTGCGCTACGAAGGCAGCGATGCTGCCCTGGTGGTGCCCTGCGCGCCGCTTGAAGCTGACTCGCCCGACGTGGTGGTGGCATCAATTCAGGCTGCTTTTGAGTCCGCCTACCGGCAGCGCTTCTCGTTTCTGATGCAGGGCAAAGCGCTGGTGGTGGAGGCGGTGTCCGTCGAAGCAGTGGTGGCCGGCGATGCACCGACCGAGCCACGTCAGCCACTGCAGACTGCGCGCGATCTGCAGGCCTGTGGCGCTGTGCGTGAGACCGTTGCCATGTACAGCGGCGGTCTTTGGGTCGACGCTGCGCTGCTGCTGCGCGAAGACCTGCGGCCAGGCGACATCGTGATGGGCCCGGCCATCATCGCCGAGCAGAACGCAACCACCGTGATCGAACCCGGCTGGCAGGCCAGTGTGACCGAGCTCGATCACCTCTCGCTGCTGCGCCATGAAGCGCGCAGCGTCAAATTCGCTGCCGGCACCAGCGTCGATCCGGTCTTGCTGGAGGTCTTCAACAACCTGTTCATGAACATTGCCGAGCAGATGGGGCTGCAACTCCAGAACACGGCGTACTCGGTCAATATCAAGGAACGGCTTGACTTCAGCTGTGCGCTGTTTGATGCGGCTGGCAACCTGATTGCCAACGCGCCGCACATGCCGGTGCACCTGGGTTCTATGGGCGAGAGTATCAAGACCGTGATTCGTGAGAACGCCGGCACCATGAATCCCGGCGATGTTTATGTGCTCAACGACCCCTATCACGGCGGCACGCACCTGCCTGACATCACGGTCATCACGCCGGTGTATCTGGACGGCAAGCCGACTTTTTATGTGGGCTCGCGTGGTCATCACGCCGACATCGGTGGTATCACGCCGGGCTCCATGCCGCCGTTTTCCACGCGCATCGAAGAAGAGGGCGTGCAGATCAACAACGTGAAGCTGGTGGACCGTGGCGTGCTGCAGGAGGCCCAGATCATCGCGTTGCTGCAAAGCGGTGAATACCCGTCGCGCAACCCGCAGCAGAACCTGGCCGACTTGAAGGCCCAGATTGCCGCCAATGAAAAAGGCGTGCAGGAACTGCGCAAGATGGTCGAGCATTTTGGGCTCGACATGGTGCAAGCCTATATGCGCCATGTGCAGGACAACGCCGAGGAGTCGGTGCGCCGCGTCATCACACGGCTGAAAGACGGCAGCTTCACCTTGGCGCTGGACAACGGCGCGCAGATCCAGGTGTCGATCCGTGTCAATGCAGCAGAGCGCAGTGCGGTGATCGACTTCACCGGCACTTCAGTGCAGCAGAGCAACAACTTCAATGCACCCAAAGCCGTTTGCATGGCCGCGGTTTTGTACGTGTTTCGCACGCTGGTGGACGACGACATTCCGCTCAATGCCGGTTGCCTCAAACCTCTGTCGGTGATCATTCCCGAGGGCTGCATGCTCAATCCCAATCCGCCGGCCTCGGTGGTGGCGGGCAATGTGGAAACATCGAGTTGCATCACCAACGCGCTTTACGGCGCGCTGGGCGAAATGGCAGCCAGCCAGTGCACCATGAACAACTTCACGTTTGGCAATGCGCGCTACCAGTACTACGAGACCATCTCCGGTGGCTCGGGTGCCGGCGCTGGTTTCAACGGCACCGACGTCGTGCAAACCCACATGACCAATTCGCGCATGACCGACCCCGAGGTGTTGGAGTTCCGCTTTCCGGTGCGCTTGGATAGCTACCAGATCCGCCAGGGATCCGGCGGCGCCGGCCAATGGCATGGCGGCAATGGCGGCGTGCGTCGCGTCCGTTTTCTGGAACCCATGACTGCCAGTATTCTCTCCAACGGCCGTGTTCATCCTTCCTTCGGCATGGCCGGCGGGCAGGCCGGGCAGCCGGGTGTGAATCGGGTGTTGCGTGCCGATGGACGGGTGGAAGAGCTGGCACATATCGGGCAGGCCGAGATGCAGGCGGGGGACGTGTTCGAGATTTCAACGCCGGGTGGGGGAGGGTACGGCCGTCCATGATCATGTGGAGGCAGCAACTTGGGCTGTGTGACGGCCAGCGCAGTGACGCTTTGCGCATCGGTGCTGTTGCCACCAGTTTGGTCTTGCGTCACCGAGCACACGGCGTTGCTTGCTATCGCAGAGGCGACAGACCACAGTGAGCTAGCGGACATATGCTTCCAAAGTACCCGGCACTCTGGTACCAACGAGGAGCACTCCATGAAGATCCCGCACCGAAAGCTCGCCAATGTCTTGTGCTGCGTCGTGCTGCTGGCTGTCTGCGACAGTCAGGCCGAAAGCATCATCCCCAAGAATGTGCCGGAGTTGCGGCCCGGCATACTCGCCGGTTACCTGTCGCGCAAGGTGCTTCCAGACAGTCTGGCGCTGTTGCCGGCGCCGCCCGCGCCTGGCTCGAGTGCTCAGGCTGCGGATGAGGAGGCGTTCAATGCGACCGTTCTCCTGCGCAATACGCCGCGCTGGGTCCTGGCTGCCGATGATGCAGTGCTCAGCTTTCCCAAAGCCGCTGATGCTTTTGCATGTGCCGTGGATGCGCCGATCGGGCCAGACACAACACCGCATCTCACCATACTGTTGCGGCGTTCGATGGTGGATGCTGGCTTGTCAACCTACGGAGCAAAGGATCACTACAAGCGCACGCGTCCGTTTGTCGCCAACAAAACGCCCAGCTGTTCGCCTGCCGAAGAAGTGGCGCTCGCCAAGGATGGTTCCTACCCTTCTGGCCATGCGGCCCTCGGCTGGGCCTGGGGCCTGATCCTGGCTGAGATGGCTCCGGAGCGTGCAAACGCGTTGATCCAACGCGGCTATGAATTCGGCCAGAGTCGCGTGGTCTGTGGCGTGCACTGGCAAAGCGATGTGAATCAGGGCCGCGTGATAGGTGCCGCCGCAGTTGCCCGTCTGCACGCAGACCCCGTCTTTCGCGCTCAGTTCGATGAGGCTGCGAAAGAGCTGGCTGACGCCCGCGCCAAGGGTCTGAAGCCCACTGGCAACTGCGCTTCGGAGGCGACTGCCCTCAAACCCTGAGCGGCGTCGCTTGCGTGTGACGAGGTCGGCTGGCGCCGGCGAACCACGCCGCTTCACGCAGCTGCCCACTGCCTGCTCAGTAGTCCACAATAGAGACTGATGAACCCGATGCCATCCCATCATCAGCCGCTGGCCGAGCGGCTGCGTCCCAAGAATCTGGTTGAAGTGATCGGCCAACAGCACCTGCTCGGTGAAGGTATGGCCTTGCGTATTGCCTTTGAGTCGGGCCAGCCGCACAGTTGCATTCTGTGGGGACCACCAGGCACCGGCAAGACCACCATTGCGCGCCTGATGGCGGACGCTTTTGACGCGCAGTTCATCAGCATTGCGGCGGTGCTGGGCGGCGTGAAGGACATTCGCGAAGCGGTCGAGAAGGCGCTGTTGGCGCAGGAGCAGGGTCGGCGCACCATCGTCTTTGTTGATGAGGTGCACCGTTTCAACAAGAGCCAGCAGGATGCTTTCCTGCCGCACGTGGAGAGTGGCCTCTTCACCTTCATCGGCGCCACCACCGAGAACCCCTCGTTTGAAGTCAACTCTGCTCTGTTGTCGCGTGCAGCGGTCTACGTGCTGCAGCCTTTATCGCATGCCGACCTGATGCAGATCATCGAGCGGGCGCAGGCCGCGGACGCCCTACCCAACATCGAAGCTGCGGCGGCCGAGCGTCTGGTGGCCTACGCCGACGGCGATGCCAGGCGCTTGCTCAACACGCTGGAGACGCTGGCAGTCGCGGCGACGCAGCAAGAATTGACCCAAGTGAGCGATGCCTGGCTGCTCAAGGTGCTGGGGGAGCGAATGCGTCGCTATGACAAGGGCGGCGAACAGTTCTATGACACGATCTCCGCCCTGCACAAATCGGTGCGTGGCTCCGATCCCGACGCAGCGCTGTACTGGCTGGTTCGCATGCTCGACGGTGGTGTCGATCCGCGCTACCTTGGGCGGCGCCTGATCCGCATGGCCAGCGAAGACATTGGCCTGGCCGACCCGAGGGCACTGCGGCTGGCGCTGGATGCAACCGAAGTTTTTGAGCGCCTGGGCAGTCCGGAGGGTGAACTGGCGCTGGCCGAATGCGTGGTCTATCTGGCCGTGGCCGCCAAGTCCAATGCGGTTTACAAAGCGTTCAAAGAGGTCAAGGCTTTTGTCAAAGACGACGGCACACGACCGGTACCGATGCACTTGCGCAACGCCCCGACCCGGCTCATGAAAGACCTCGACTATGGCAAGGGCTATCGCTATGCGCATGACGAGGAGGGCGGTTTCGCCGCCGGCGAGAGCTACTTGCCCGACGGCATGACGTCGCCGGGCTTTTACCGTCCGGTGGAGCGGGGGCTGGAGATCCGGATCGCAGAAAAGCTGCGTCAATTGCGACAACTCAACATCAACGCACTTAGACCCGTCAAGCCGCCAGTTGCGTAGTGTTGAGCCGTCATAATGCGCCTTGATCGGCATTCACTTTGACTATTGAGGAGAACGATTGTGCGTTTTTGCAAGACCCTTTCTCTGTGTTTCCTGACAAGCTTGTTGGGGCTTTTTTCCACTGCGGTCAGTGCGGAGCAAAAGCTGTTTGTCTACACCTCGATGAAGGAGTCGATGATTGGTGATCTGAAGACCGCTTTTGTCAAGAAGCACCCCGACGTCAAGGTCGATTTTCAGTCTGCCGGCGCCGGCAAGTTGATGGCCAAGATTGCCGCCGAGCGTGAATCGGGCAAGATCATGGCCGACGTGCTGTGGACCAGCGAGGTGCCCGATTTCTATCAGCTCAAGGCACAGGGCATGCTGCTGCCCTATATCCCACAGGACATCAAGGTCCTGCTCAACCCGCTGCCCGATTACGATGGATCTTTCACCGCAGTGCGCCTTGGGACGCTAGGCATTGCCTACAACACGCGACTGATCAAGGAAGCGCCCAAGACCTGGGCCGATCTGCAGAAGCCTGCTTTCAAGGGCGCCTACGGCATCGCCAATCCGGCCCTGTCGGGTACCGCTTACATGAGCGTGGCGGTTCTTTCCAAGGCCTTTGGCTGGCCCTACTTTGAAGCGCTGCGCGCCAACGGTGCCAAGATGGGCAAGGGTTCGGGGCAGGTGGTCGATGACACTGCATCAGGCGATCTCGTGGCCAGTCTGGCAGTGGACTACATCACGCTGGACAAGATAGACAAGGGCGCGACGCTGGCGTTGGTCTTTCCGCCCGAGATGCTGGTCATTCCGAGTCCGATCGCGGTCTTTCGAAACAGCCCGAACGTCGATGCGGCCAAGAAGTTTGTTGACTTTGTTCTGTCCAAAGACGGCCAGGTAATCATTGCCAACGAAGGAACACTGCCGGTTCGCGCGGACGTCAAGGTGCCGGATCGCTACAAACTGCCGCCGGTGGATGAAGCCATGAAGCGCGCCATGAAGATTGACTACAAGCAGATCATGGCCGAGAAGGAGGCCACCATCAAGAAGTTCACCGACATCATGCAAAAGTGATCTAGGCAGTGGCGAGTGTCCGGATTGAGGGGGTAAGCAAGAGCTACGCGGGGCGCTCTGTCCTGCCCAGCCTGTCGCTGGAGATCCAGGACGGCGAGTGCTTCACGCTGCTGGGTCCGTCGGGCTGCGGCAAGACCGTCCTGATGCGGCTGATCGCCGGCTTCGAGTCGCCCGACAGCGGCAGCATCGCGATTGGTGGGGAAGTGGTTGCCAGCGCCTTGACTGGTCAGGCCCTGCCGCCTGACAAACGCGGCCTGGGCATGGTTTTTCAGGACTACGCGGTGTGGCCACACATGAGCGTGTTTGACAACGTGTCCTACCCGCTGAAACTGGCGCACACACCAGCCACCGCTCTGCAGGAACGCGGCCGCCGCGCCATTGATCTGGTTGGGCTGGGTGGTCTGGAGGCGCGCTTGCCGTCGCAGCTCTCGGGTGGCCAGCAGCAACGCGTGGCATTGGCGCGGGCGTTGGTGTCCGAGCCGCGCTTGCTGCTGCTCGATGAGCCGCTGAGCAACCTTGATGCGAATCTGCGCGAGGAAATGCGTTTCGAGATCAAGGCCTTGCAACGCAAACTCGGCATTACGATTCTCTACGTGACGCACGATCAGGAAATTGCGCTAGGGATCTCGGACCGGCTGGCGGTGATGGACGACAAGGGCGTGCTGCGGCAAATCGGCGCGCCGCAGGAAGTTTACGAACACCCGACTGACGATTTCGTTTTTCGTTTTCTGGGTATCGCCAATTTTCTGCCGGTCAGACGCGATGGCGCTGCGTTCTATATCGGTGGCTCCAGCGCGGCCTGGATCGGCCCCGCGCCCGACAAACAGGCGGACCAGCTCAGCGCCGGCTTTCGCCCCAGCGATGTGCTGCTCTCGCGCAGTGGTGAAGGCTTGCCGGGCGTTGTGCGGCGCGCTAGCTTTCTGGGTGCGCAGGTTGACTACCTGATTGATATCGCCGGTACCTTGATCCGCGCTGCTCTGCCCAGCCACGAGTGTCTGGAGCGTGGTCTGCTGTTTGTCGAGGGAGAATCGTGCTGTGTCGGTCTGGCAACGGTGCAGTGGTTTATCGGCGACATGGCTTCGGGCGCCAGGGTCTAGCTCATGGTCAGCACCAGTTCACGCTCCCGTTTCGGCACGTCGCAGATACTGTTTGGCCTGTCGGTTGGCATTCTGGTGGTGGTTGTCGCCGTTCCCATGTTGCTGATATTTTTCAACGCTTTCTGGGTTAATGGTCACTTCAATCTGGTCGACGTCCTCAAGGTCTTGCGGCACCCGCAGACCTACAAGGCTCTGCTCAACTCGCTGGTTCTCTCGGCCGGGGTAACGGTCACCGGAACCATTGTCGGCACCTTCTTTGCATGGTTGGTGACACGCACCGATCTGCCCTTCAAGAAAACCATGAAACTGCTGTTTCTGGTGCCCTTCATGTTGCCGGCCTTTATTGGCGCGCTGGCCTGGAAGATGCTGCTGTCGCCGCGCGCTGGTTACATCAATCGTTTTTTTGTTGATGTGCTCGGCTTCGATGGTCCCATCTTCGATATTTACACCTACGCCGGCATCATCCTGGTGGAGACCATGTACCTGTTCCCCTTTGTCTTCATTCAGGTCAGCGGCGCGCTGGAGCGCATGGACCCGACCCTGGAAGAATCGGCACGCATTTCCGGCGCTGACCTGTTCACGATCACGCGGAGAATCACCATTCCGCTGGTGTTGCCGTCCATTCTGTCGGGTTCGTTGCTGATCATGCTGTATTCGATGGCGCATTTCGGCACCGTAGCGGTATTGGGTGTGGAAACCGGCATCTACAACATACCGACGCTGATTTACGAAAAGATTCACCAAAGCGCCGGCAGCTTTGACTCGATCCGCTCAGCCACCGTGCTGGCCACGGTTCTGGTGCTCACGGCAGCGCTGATCCTGTGGCTGCAGAACCGTATTCTGAGCAAAGGTCGCTACCAGATCATTGCCGGCAAGAGTTTCCGGCCGACCGAACTGAAACTGCGCGCCTGGCGTGTCCCCATGTTCATTTTTTGCGTGGCCTATATCGCGTTCACGATCGTGCTGCCGACCGTGACCATTTTTCTGGTGGGCGCGCTCAAGACCTACGGCCTGCCGTTTACCGCTGCCAACCTGACGTGGGCGAACTACCACCACATCCTGTTCGAGTGGGACCTGACGCGCGACGCGATCTGGAACAGCGTCAGCCTGGGCTTCTCTGCCGCATTGATCACCATGTTTGCCGGCGTGATCATCTCCTACGTCATCGTCAAGATGAAGGTGCGCGGCAAAGGCATGCTGGAGTTTCTGGGCATGCTGCCGTTTTCGGTGCCGGGCTCGGTGATCGCGTTGGGAGTTATTCTGGCCTGGAGCGGCAAGTTTGGCGTCAACCTGTACAACACGGTGTGGATTATCCTGCTGGCCTATATTGCACGTTACATGGCGTTCTCGCTGAAGGCCAATTCCGCCGCGCTGGAGCAGGTTCACGATTCACTGGTGGAGGCGGCGCGGGCTTCCGGTGCCACCGTCTGGCAGGCGCTGAAAGACATTGTCATTCCACTGGTGCGCCCGGGCATGGTGGCGGCTTTCTTCCTGATCTTTCTGCCTGCGCTGCGGGAACTCACGGTGTCTGTGTTGCTGTACGGGCCAACCACGCGCACCATCGGGGTTGCGATCTACACCTTGAATGAAGATGGCGAAACGGTTTATTCCGCTGCTTTGGCCGGTATCGCGCTGATCATCATCGTGCTGGGTGAAGTGCTGATCAAGCGCCTGGTTTCCGGCAAAAACAATTCCTGATGAGAACGCGCTCATGGCCTATATAGAACTCAGGAACGTCGGCAAGCGCTTTGGCAGCGTGGCGGCGGTGGACCGTCTGAATCTGGATATTGCCAAAGGCGAGTGCGTTGCCATGCTCGGCCCGTCGGGCTGCGGCAAGACCACCACGCTGCGCATGGTGGCCGGCTTCGACGATCTCGATGAGGGTGAAATCCGGGTCGGTGACAAGCTGCTGTCTTCGAGCGAGAAGAAGTACTACCTGCCGCCCGAGAAGCGCAATTTCGGTATGGTGTTTCAGGCCTTTGCGGTCTGGCCACATCTGTCGGTGTTTGAGAACGTGGCCTTTCCCCTGCGCGTACGCAAGTTGCCCGATGCCGAGATCATGGCGCGCACCGAAGAGGCGCTGCGCCATACCAATCTGCTGGCCGCAGCGCAGGGCAGCCCGGACGATCTCTCGGGTGGCGGCAAGCAACGTGTCGCACTGGCGCGCGCGCTGGTGATCCGGCCCGACGTCATGCTGCTTGATGAGCCGCTGTCCAGCCTCGACCCGCATTTTCGCGAGGAGATGCGTTTTGAGATCAAGGATTTGCAGCGCCGCTTTGGTTTTTCCATTTTGTATGTGACGCACGATCAGTCGGAGGCGATGGCCCTGTCGGATCGCATTCTCGTGATGCGCGCCGGGGTCGTTCAGCAAATCGGCACGCCGCTGGAGGTGTACGGTTCACCGGCGAATCGATTTGTTTTTGAATTCATCGGTCTGTCGAGTTTTCTGCAGGCCGGACTGAGCCCTTCGGGCATGCAGATTGACGGAGTCACTTATCCCTGGCCAGCGGGATTGAAGCCGCCGGCGGAACTTCTTGCCGGCGCTGCCGCTCTGTTGGCGGCGCGACCGACCGAAATCGATTTCGTCAGCGAGGGCGGGGTGCGCGGCAAAGTGCTGCAAAAAGCCTATCTGGGCGAAACCATTGATTACCGGATTCTGGTCGGTCAAACTGAGCTCAGGGTGCAGAAGACGCGTCGCGTTGCGGGCCCCGCCATCGGTGAACATTGCGGTTTAAACTTCACCCGCCCGCACTGGTATGCGCTGACTTGAGTGACGAACCGGAACCCGACCCATGACAATTGAATTCGTGCTTAACGGCACTGCCTGCCGCGTTGAAGCGCGACCTGATGAGAGACTGCTGGAAACGCTGCGCGAGCGCTGCGGTGTGACGTCACTGAAAGATGGTTGCAGTCCGCAGGGCCAGTGTGGCTGTTGCGTGGCGCTGGTTGATGGCTTGCCGAAAACGACCTGCGCCATGCCGACCAAAGTAGCCCAAGGCAAGACCATCATGACAATCGACGGCTTGCCGGCCGACGAGCGCAAGCAAATCGCAGACTGCTTTGCTGCGACCGCCGGACTGCAGTGCGGCTTTTGCATTCCGGGCATTGTGTTGCGCGCCAAGGCGCTCACTGACCGCGAGCCACACCCGACGCGTGAGGTGATCGCCCGCTCGCTGGACCTGCATCTGTGCCGCTGCACCGGCTACGTGAAGATCATTGATGCCATCGAGATGCTGGCTGCGGCCAAGCACGGCGGCGCCATTCCAGCGGCCTGCACCGACGGCCGTGTCGGTCAGCCCCTGGAGCGCATTGGCAGCGTGCCTACCGTGTTGGGGGATAGGCCTTTCGTTGACGACATCAAGGTAGAGGGCATGTTGCACGGTGCGCTGACCCTGTCGGCGCATCCGCGGGCTCGTGTGCTGAGCATCGACTCCTCCCGCGCGCGCGCGCTGCCGGGTGTGCACAGCGTGGTCACTGCCGCCGACGTTCCGGGTGAGCGCTGGTACGGCCTGCTTTACAACGACTGGCCGGGTTTTGTGGCGGTTGGCGAAGAGGTGCGCTGCGTGGGTGACGTGCTGGCGGCGGTTGCCGCAGTGGACCGCCACACTGCACGCGAGGCTGCCAAACTGGTGGAGGTCAGCTACGAGGTGCTGCCTCCGGTGCTTGATCCGCAGGCTGCGCTAGAAGCCGATGCGCCACGTGTCAACCCGCAGCACGCCAATCTGCTGGACTGCGTGGTCCTGCGGCGTGGCGATGCGGACGCCGCGTTTGCCACGAGCGCGCACGTGGTCAGCGGTCGCTGGACCACGCAGCGCATCGAGCATCTGTTTCTGGAGCCTGAGAGCGCGCTTGCCGAGCCGGTTGCTGGCGGCACTTTGCGCCTGCGCACCCAGGGCCAGGGCATCTTTGATGACCGTCGGCAGGTGGCGCGTTTTCTAGGCTTGGAAGAATCACAGATTTACGTCGAATTGGTGCCCAATGGCGGCGCTTTTGGTGGCAAGGAAGACATGTCGGTGCAGGCGCAGACGGCCTTGCTTGCCCATCTGACGGGATTGCCAGTGAAGATCACTCTGAGTCGCGAAGAGTCCATCCGCATGCACCCCAAGCGCCATCCGATCACCATGGATTACACGGTGGGCTGCGACGCGCAGGGACACATCACAGCTGTGAAGGCGCGCATGCTGGGCGACTCCGGTGCCTACGCATCGGTCGGCGGCAAGGTGCTGGAGCGAGCTGCGGGTCACGCCTGTGGTCCGTACAAGGTGCCGGTGGTCGACATCGAATCACGCGCCGTCTATACCAACAACCCGCCCTGCGGTGCCATGCGCGGCTTTGGTGCGAATCAGGCGCACTTTGCGATGGAAGGCTGCCTGGACTTGCTGGCGCAAAAGGCGGGGTTGGACCGTTGGGAGATCCGTTGGCGCAATGCGCTCTCAGTCGGCGATCTGTTCTCCACCGGTCAGTTGATGGACAAAGCGGTCGGCATCCGCAAGACGCTGCAAGCCATGAAGCCGCATTACGACGCGGCGCTGCGCAGCGGGCGTGCTGTTGGCATTGCCTGTGGCATCAAGAACAGCGGCATCGGCAATGGCGTGGTGGAGCTGGGCAAGGTGCGCCTGGTGGTGGAGGCCGACGGCACGATCTCGCTCTACAACGGCTTCACCGAGATGGGCCAGGGCCTGCTGACGGTGTTGGTGCAGTTTGCGGTCGAGGTCACGGGTCTGCCGGCAGCGCTCTTTGTGCCCAAGGTCAATTCAACTTTCGACCTGCAGTGCAGTCAGACCACCGGCTCACGCGGCACGCTGCTCAGCGGTCGCGCCGCACTCTTGGCAGCCGCCAAACTTAGGGCCGATCTGGACGCTGGCCACAAGTTGGCGGAACTGATTGGCCGCGTCTATGCCGGCGACATCGTGATCGACGACACCACGGTGCTTGGCGCGCCAGTGGAGCACGTGAAGACGCACACCACGTTCAGCTATGCAACCCAGCTCGTGGTTCTGGACGAGAAGGGCCGCGTGGATCGTGTGGTCGCGGTGCACGACGCCGGTCGCGTTGTGAATCCGGCGCTGTGCTCCGGGCAGATCGAGGGTGCAGTCCACATGGGGCTGGGCTACGCACTGACCGAGGAACTGGAGTGCGAGAACGGCATGCCGGTAACTTTCAAGCTCAAGGAAATCGGTGTCCTGCGGGCGCGCGATATGCCAACAGTCGAGGTCATTCTCGTGGAAGAACCCGAGCCGGAGGGGCCACTAGGTGCCAAGGGCGTGGGCGAGATCGGTCTGGTACCAACCGCCGCGGCGGTTGCAGGCGCACTGGAGGCCTTTGATGGCATTCGCCGCACCACGCTGCCGATGCGCGATTCGCCGGCGGCACGGGCCATGAGCGTGGGGCGGCCGGCAGCGGCAAAATGAGCGCGGCAGGCCAGGTCAACGCGCACACCCACCTGTACTCTGGGCTGGTGCCCTTTGGCATGCCGGAGCCCAGACCGGCGCCTGAAAACTTTGTGCAGATTCTCGATCGCGTCTGGTGGAAGCTGGACCGCGCGCTCGATCCTGATTCGCTGCGCGCCTCGGCCCGGTGGTACCTTGCAGAGGCGCGTCGCCTGGGTACGGTCGGGTTGATCGACCACCATGAGTCACCAAACCTGATCGAAGGCTCGCTCGACATCCTGGCCGATGCCTGCCAGGAAGCCGGCATGCCGGCCGTGCTTTGCTACGGTGTGACCGAGCGCAACGGCGGTCGCGCGGAAGCCCGGCGTGGCCTGGCTGAATGCCGCCGCTTTATCGAGAACAACCCGCGTCCTCTGGTGCGCGGCGTGATTGGGCTACATGCCTCCTTTACCGTGTCGGACGAAACGCTGCGTGAAGCGGCAACGCTGTGTCGCGATTTGAAGTCTGTGATGCATGTGCATGTCGCTGAGGATCTGGCCGACGTGGCGGATGCACAGCGGCGCGGCTGGGCGGGCCCGCTGGAGCGGCTCACTGAACTGGGTGCCCTGCCGCCGGGCTCCATCATCGCGCACGGGGTTCACCTGGATGCCTCACAGGTGCGTCGCTGCGAACAAATGGGCTGCTGGCTGGTGCAAAACACGCGTTCCAACCGGGGTAATTGGGTTGGCTATCCGACAGCGCTGCAAGAGAGCCGGCATGTGGCGCTGGGCAGCGACGGTTACCCGTCTGACATGGTGGCTGAACAAGTGGCTTTGCTGGAAGATGTGCCACGTTATGGTGACTCGATGGATGCCGCGGTACAGCGCGCTGTTGCCAGTCATGCGCTACTGGCAGAGCGCTTCGGTGGCAGCGTGCCTGCGATGGGCGCTGGCACTGGCATGGATATAAAAACCCTTCGCTCCGAAGCTACGGCTCAGGCAGCGCGGCTCTGGGAACGCATGGCCAAATTCTGAAGCTGTCAGGCCGAACAAAGGAGTTGTCACCCGAGACGGAGCGCTTGTCATCCCGGACGGGGAGTTTGTCATCCCGGACCTGATCCGGGATCCAGAGCTACGCCAATACTGGATTGCGGATCGAGTCCGCAATGACAATTGAAGGGCGCAAGGACAATTGAAGGTCGCAATGACACGGCAACGCCGATGTGCCCTCAATCAGTCGTTAGTGCGTTGCGCAAAAACTCACCCACGTGATTTACATCGAGCGGATCGAGCAGGGCGTTACGCAGGGCGCGCAAGGCCAGTACCTTCGGATCGTCGCTGGGCGGATCGCCCGCTGAGACCCGCAACACGGCCCCGTCAAAGCGCGCGCTGATGGCGTTGGCCTCCACCAGCACGGCGTCGCGTGGCGCGTCCTGCTCCCAGCGTTCGCGGTTCACGAACAGACGTGGCTTCAGGATGTAAGGGCCGCCATCTTCCAGACAGAACACATCACAGTTGCCGCAGTCGTTGCAAAAGTCGGCAAAGTTGAGGATCTGGCGCTTCATCTTGAGCGGCAGTTCCGGTGTGGACGGTACGCTCACGCTGAAGTTGGCGTCATTCGGGCAAACAGGGATGCACTTGTTGCAGGTGACGCAGTCAAAGAATTCCAGACGACGGTTGATCTTTCGCGGTCCGACCTGGTGGCTTGCGGAGTGGTAACGCGCGTCGGCGGCCAGGCTCTCCACATACTTTTCTGTGTTGCTGAGCTTGGCTGCGCTCAGGTCGGTGGCGCCGGTATCGCCGTAAGCGCGCAGGACAAATTCATCGACGGTTGTGGCGCCGACCGCGTCCATGCGTTTGAGCAGTTCTTCAAAGTAGCCATGGCCACGCCAGTAACCGCCCGCCTTGAGCAGATCGGTGCAGACCGTGACCGGCACCAGGCCCAGCGCCACGGCATCGGGGAAATTGGCGCGCTCAATGCCGGCCGAAAAGGAAACCGGGAACCGGTCGCCGAAATGGCGACGCAGGTCCCGCACCAGATGCATCGCCAGCACGTGCAGCGGTGGGCCCGAGAGGTACATGACACGCTCGCTTGCCGGGAAAAAAGTCTTGTGGTTTTCCACCAGAAGGGTGTTGGAGAGTTTCACGCCCAGATGCAGACCCAGTGATTGCGCCTTGTTGCCCAGGCGGTCCAGGAAGGCGGTGGCCTGCTCCCAGCGCGTGTCTTTTTCGAAGGCGCTGTCGGGTATGCGCAGTTCGCTGTAGCCCAGGGTGTCGTGCAACAGGCGGCGTGCCTCGGCGGCGCCGAGCAGCGTCGGATTGAGCTTGACGACGCAGGACAGCCGGTGCTCCTGCATCAGGTGGCCGACCATCGCCTCGATTTCATCCGGTGGACAGCCATGGAAGGTGCTCAGCGTCAGCGTGTCCGACAGGCGGGTCTGGAAATCGAGATCGCGCAGCGCGCCCAGTTCCGCCGGCAGTTCGCGCCGCAGTCGCTCCACCACCGTTGTGGCGTCCATCATGCCGCGAAGAAAAGTCTGCACGCGTTCGCTGCGGATGCCGGCCAGGTCGTAGCCCACGCTCATGTCGAACACCGTGCGCCCGAAGCCCGGTGCCAGGGCCACGCGCCCGCTGGCCTCCAGAATGCGGATCAGCATGACCGCTTTCACGTACTCTTCAAGCGACTGTTCCAGCGTGAGTTCCTGCGACCACTCAACGTTGTAGCCCAGGGTCTGCATGTCGATGCAGGGGCGCGGCAACGTCAGGCGGTCATTGATCTGCACCGTCTTGAGTTCCATCACACGGCCGCCTGCGAGCCAGCACAGCACGATGTTCTGCGCCAGCTGGGTGTTGGGTCCGGCCGCCGGGCCAAACGGGGTGGCCGCCTGGTGACCGTGAAAGCGCACCGACAGGTCGTGCCCGGCATCACCCAGCACAAACTTGCGTTGTGGCAGGTCGAAAATCGATTTGCGCGTGTCGAACTCGCGCAGCATGCGCTGTGCAAGGGCAGCGAAGGGGTAGGGTGCGAGCTCGCTCATGCAAAGATATTAACAGCAGGAAAATCGCAGTTGAAGCATGCAACAGTGGCCTGCTTAGGGTAAACCTTGGCGGATTGGGCGCCAAGCACACCCACCCCTTGGCTACAATCGCCTGCACCATCTGCCGGCACTCATTCTGATCTCTGTGCTGGCAGGTTTATTGCTATAGAACTGGTAGAGCTCACAAGGCGGCGCCGCTCGTCAGCAAAGAGGCTGATTTCCAGGCGCCGGTCAAAAATCGGAGAAGTTTATGGATACCTTCATACAGCAGATCATCAATGGTCTGGTGTTGGGCAGTATGTATGCCCTGGTAGCGCTGGGCTACACCATGGTGTACGGCATCATCGGACTGATCAACTTTGCCCATGGCGAGGTGCTGATGGTCGGAGCGCTGACCAGTTGGTCCATTATTGGGTTGATGAAAGACGCCATGCCCGATGCGCCAGGCTGGCTGATTCTCTTGATTGCCACGGTGATTGCCTGCATCTGTGCCGCAACCCTCAATTTCGTCATCGAAAAAGTTGCTTACCGGCCGCTACGCAACAGCCCGAAACTCGCTCCCCTGATCACTGCCATCGGCATGTCGCTGCTGCTGCAGACGCTGGCCATGATCATCTGGAAGCCCAACTACAAACCCTATCCGACCTTAATGCCCAGCTCACCGTTTGACATTGGTGGTGCGGTCATCACACCCACCCAGGTGCTGATTCTGGGGATGACGGCGACCTCGCTGGCCGTGCTGATGTGGCTGGTCAATTACACCAAGCTCGGTCGCGCCATGCGGGCGACGGCCGAGAATCCGCGCGTTGCCGCCTTGATGGGCGTGAAGCCTGACGTGGTGATTTCCGCGACATTCGTGATCGGTGCCGTGCTGGCGGCGATTGCCGGCGTGATGTGGGCTGCCAACTACGGCACGGTGCAGCACAGCATGGGTTTCTTGCCGGGCCTCAAGGCCTTTACTGCGGCAGTGTTCGGCGGCATTGGCAACCTGGCGGGTGCGGTGGTTGGCGGTATCCTGCTGGGCTTAATTGAGTCGCTGGGTGCGGGCTACATCGGCGCCCTGACTGGCGGTGTGCTGGGCAGCCATTATTCGGACATTTTTGCCTTCATTGTTTTGATTGCTGTATTGACGCTGCGGCCTTCGGGTCTGCTCGGCGAGCGGGTGGCGGATCGTGCGTAAGCCGGTGCTGCGCCTGACACGATAAGAAAGGATGCTTATGAAACAACAACAAAAAATCATTGTTTTTCTTCTGACCGCAGCCGCTTTGCTGGTCCTGCCGCTGCTGTTGCAGGGCTTTGGCAACGCCTGGGTCCGGATTGCCGACATGGCTCTGCTTTATGTTCTGTTGGCGCTCGGACTCAACATTGTGGTGGGCTACGCCGGTCTGCTCGACCTGGGTTATGTGGCCTTCTTCGCCATTGGCGCCTACATGTACGGCCTGTTGGCGTCGCCCCATTTGACCGAAACTTTCGAGCTGTTCACTTCCATGTTTCCGCAAGGCATGCACACGCCGCTGTGGATTGTGGTGCCAGCCGCCGCTGCGCTGGCCGGTTTTTTCGGGGTCCTGCTGGGCGCGCCTACCTTGCGCCTACGTGGCGACTACCTCGCTATCGTGACACTCGGCTTTGGCGAAATCATCCGCGTCTTCATGAACAACCTCGATCATCCGGTCAACATTACCAACGGCCCCAAGGGTTTGGGCCAGATTGACGCCCTGAGCTTCTTTGGCTTGAATCTGGGCAAGAACGTGACCGTGGCCGGTTTTGAAGTGGCGTCGGTCTCGCTTTACTACTATCTTTTCTTGGCGCTGGTGGTGTTCAGTGTGGTGATTTCACACCGGCTCGAAATGTCGCGTGTCGGGCGCGCCTGGATGGCGATTCGCGAAGACGAAATCGCCGCCAAGGCGATGGGCATCAACACCCGCAATCTCAAACTGCTGGCCTTCGGTATGGGCGCCACTTTCGGTGGCGTCTCGGGCGCGATGTTTGCATCGTTTCAGGGATTCATTTCGCCTGAATCGTTCAGCCTGATGGAGTCTGTAATGATCGTGGCCATGGTGGTGCTTGGCGGCATCGGGCACTTGCCGGGTGTCATTCTGGGTGCCGTCTTGTTGTCGGCGCTGCCGGAGGTTTTGCGCTATGTGGCCGGGCCGCTGCAGGCCATGACCGATGGCCGGCTGGATTCGGCCATCCTGCGCCAGTTGTTGATTGCCCTGGCCATGATCACCATCATGCTGTCCAGGCCGCGCGGTTTGTGGCCTTCGCCGGATCACGGCAAGGCACTGCAAAAATAATGAAATTGCGGGACAGACCGTAGTTACGCGAAGCGAACAAGCTCTGTCCCCAACTGATTAAGGATCAACATGACAGACACAGTACTCAACGTCGCCGGTGTGTCCAAACGCTTTGGCGGCCTGCAGGCCCTGAGCGATGTGGGCATAAAAATCCTGCGCGGCCAGGTCTATGGCCTGATCGGTCCCAATGGCGCTGGCAAGACCACTTTTTTCAACGTGCTGACCGGGCTTTACACGCCGGACAGCGGCAGTTTTGAACTTGCCGGCAAGACCTACCAGCCGACCGCGGTTCATGAGGTGGCCAAGGCCGGTATTGCCCGCACTTTCCAGAATATTCGTCTGTTTTCGGAAATGACGGCGCTGGAAAACGTCATGGTCGGACGCCATATCCGCACCCATTCGGGCTTGATCGGCGCCATGTTTCGCACCCGCGGCTTCAAGGCGGAAGAGGCGGCGATCGCCGCTCGCGCGCAGGAGTTGCTTGACTACGTTGGCATTGGCAGGTTCACCGACTACAAGGCACGCACCCTGAGTTATGGTGACCAGCGCCGGCTGGAAATCGCCCGCGCGCTGGCGACCGATCCGCAACTGATTGCGCTGGACGAGCCGGCTGCCGGCATGAATGCCACCGAAAAGGTCATGCTGCGCGAACTGATCGACAAGATTCGCAATGACAACCGGACCATCCTGTTGATTGAACACGATGTCAAACTGGTGATGGGATTGTGCGACCGCGTCACGGTGCTGGACTATGGCAAGCAGATAGCGGAAGGCACGCCAGCGGACGTGCAGAAGAATGAAAAAGTGATTGAAGCGTATCTCGGTACTACGCACTGAACGGTTGAGGACAGAGCTAAAGATCTGTCCCGCAAAAAAATAGGTCTCAAGGAAGCAACGATGACTATTCTTCTCAAAGTGACGGGTCTCAAAGTCGCCTACGGCGGCATCCAGGCTGTCAAGGGTGTTGACTTTGAAGTGCGTGAAGGCGAACTGGTTTCGCTGATCGGCTCCAACGGCGCTGGCAAGACGACGACCATGAAAGCCATCACCGGCATCCTGCCGATCAATGACGGCGACATCGAGTACATGGGCAAGAGCATTCGCGGCCAGGGGCCCTGGGACCTGGTAAAGCAGGGCTTGGCCATGGTGCCGGAAGGCCGCGGTGTCTTTTCACGCATGACGATTGTCGAGAACCTGCAGATGGGCGCCTACATCCGCAACGACAAGGCGGATGTGCTGGCAGACATCGACAAGGTCTTCACTATCTTTCCGCGCCTGAAGGAACGGCGCGACCAACTGGCCGGCACCCTGTCGGGCGGCGAGCAGCAGATGCTGGCCATGGGGCGGGGCCTGATGAGCCGGCCCAAGGTGCTGCTGCTTGATGAGCCTTCGATGGGCTTGTCGCCACTGATGGTGGACAAGATATTTGAAGTCGTGCGCGATGTTTACGCGCAGGGCGTGACGGTGCTGCTGGTGGAGCAGAACGCCAGCCGGGCGCTGGCGATTGCCGATCGCGGCTACGTCATGGACTCGGGCCTGGTGACGATGTCGGGTGATGCCAAAGTGATGCTCAAGGACCCGAAGGTGCGCGCAGCCTACCTGGGCGAGTAGTTGCCCATGAAAAGTTACAAAATTGCATGCATCCCGGGTGATGGCATTGGCAAGGAAGTGGTGCCGGCTGGCCAGACAGTGCTGGAGGCACTGGCCTCAGGCAGCCGCAGTTTCAGCTTCGAATTCGAGAACTTCGGCTGGGGTGGTGACTGGTACCGCGCGCACGGCGAGATGATGCCTGCCGATGGACTCGACGCTTTGCGCCACAAAGACGCCATTCTGTTTGGCTCTGCCGGTGACCCGCATATTCCGGATCACATCACGCTCTGGGGGCTGCGCCTGAGAATCTGTCAGGGTTTTGACCAGTATGCCAACGTGCGACCAACGCGCATCCTGCCTGGCATTGACGCGCCACTCAAGCGCTGCCGACCACAAGACCTTGACTGGGTCATCGTGCGTGAGAACTCCGAGGGTGAATACGCCGGCGTCGGTGGCCGGGTTCACCAGGGCCAGCCGATTGAAGCCGCCACCGATGTTTCGATGATGACGCGCGCCGGCGTGGAGCGCATCATGCGTTTCGCTTTCCGATTGGCGCAGTCACGCCCACGTAAACTGCTGACGGTGGTCACCAAGTCCAATGCGCAGCGTCATGCCATGGTGATGTGGGATGAAATTGCGCTGCAGATCTCGAGAGAATTTCCGGACGTGAAGTGGGACAAGGAACTGGTCGACGCGGCGACGGCACGCATGGTCAATCGACCGGCGACGCTCGACACCCTGGTTGCCACCAATCTGCACGCCGACATCCTGAGCGACCTGGCTGCCGCGCTGGCGGGTAGCCTGGGCATTGCGCCCACCGGCAACATCGATCCCGAGCGGCGTTACCCGAGCATGTTCGAGCCGATCCATGGTTCGGCTTTCGACATCATGGGCCAGGGGCTGGCCAATCCGGTCGGCACTTTCTGGAGTTGCGTGATGTTGCTGGAGCACCTCGGCGAGGTGGAAGCGGCAGGCAGCCTGATGCAGGCCATCGAACAGGTCACAGCCGAGCCGGCGCTGCATACGCGTGACCTGGGTGGCAATGCGACCACGCAACAGGTCACGCAGGCGGTATGCGAACGCATTGCTGCCATGGCGACGCAATCTGTTTGAATTCGTTACAACAACCCGGAGGAGACGCGATGAAAAAGCTGCTTTTCGCACTGTGTCTGGCGACGCTGGCGCCGCTGGCACTGGCGCAAAATTGCCCAGACAAAAACCTGCTCTACTGGCAGGCTTTCCCGCCTGGCGGCGAGTCGGACTTGTCGGCCCGGCATCAGCAGATGGTGCTCAAGAAGAAATGCCCCGCCATCGACACCATCATCCAGTACAAGGCCGGTGCGGGTGGTGGCCTGATGTGGGGACAGATGAACCAGTTGCCCGGCGATGGCCTCAATATTGTTGGCGTCAATCTCCCGCATATTGTGTTCCAGCCGCTGGAAGGACAGGTTCAATACAAGACGCAGGATGTGACTCCTGTCTTCTGGTTCCATTTCACACCCGATATTCTGGTGGTGCCCGAGCAGAGCGCGATCAGGACCTTCGCTGACTTCATCAAGGCGGCCAAGGCCACGCCTGGCGCGCTCAACCTTGGCGGGTCGGGCTTGAATTCCGCCAACCATGCCGCCCATGAGCGCATGAATGCGGCCTTCGCAGTCAAGACCAACTACATCCCCTACAAGGGCACCGGCGACATGGCCAGCGCCGTGCTGGGGGCTCAGATTGACGGTGCCATGACCTATTCGGCCTTCGCGATCAACAACAAGACCCGCGTGCGGGGACTGGCTATCGCGATGGAAAAGCGCCATCCCTTGCTGCCCGACGTACCGACTTTCAAGGAACTTGGTTTTGACTGGGTTGATGGTGCTTACCGCGGTATTGGGGTTCCAAAATCCGCCACGCCGGAAGCGCGCAAACGCCTGTCGGAGTTGTGGGCGGCTCTGAACAATGACCCAGAGATGAAAGAACTGGCGGCCAAAAGTGGTTTCGAACTGGTCAACGTGGGTCAAGACCAGATGGACGCGTTCATGAAGGAAAAAGTGCGCCTTTATACCGAGGGCGCGCAGCGTCTGGGACTGGGCAAAAAATAGCCAGACCGCCGACAATGGCACCGGACCCGCTCCTGCAGCCAGCGCAGTTTTTGCGACACCTTTATGAGGTGGCAGTAAAGCGGGCTTTGCCCTGGCATAGCACAGCTGCTTTTTTGCCAGCGCCACCCAAAGGAAGAACCCTGGTGCTCGGGGCCGGCAAGGCTGCTGGCGCCATGGCGCAGGCCGTGGAAGCCCACTGGCCGGCTGACGCGGCCTTGTCCGGTCTGGTGGTGACTCGCTACGAGCATATCCCGCCGCGCCCGGTGGGGCTGGCACAGCGCATTGAAGTGCTGCAGGCAGCGCACCCGGTGCCTGATGCCGCGGGCATCGCCGCGGCCCAGCGCGTCATGGAGCTGACCCGCGGCTTGACCGAGGACGATCTGGTGCTGTGCCTGATCTCGGGTGGCGGCTCGGCTCTGCTCAGCTTGCCGGCCGAAGGCTTGACGCTGCAGGACAAGCAGCGCATCAACAAGGAGTTGCTCCATTCGGGCGCGACCATCGCCGAGATGAATTGCGTGCGCAAGCACCTCTCCGGTGTCAAGGGTGGACGGCTGGCACTGGCCTGTGCCCCGGCGAGGGTGGTGACGCTGGCCATCAGCGACGTGCCGGGCGACGAGCCCTCTGTCATTGCCAGCGGGCCCACCGTTCCCGACGCCAGCACTTGTGCCGATGCGCTGTCGATCCTGAAGCGATTCGGCATTGCGCTGCCACATGCGTTGATGGATGCGCTGCGCAGTGGCTCGCTGGAGACGCCCAAGCCCGGGGCCCCTGAATTTGACCAGACCGAACTGCATCTGATCGCCACGCCCGGCCAGTCTTTGCAGGCAGCCGCCCAAGCGGCGCGCCAGGCCGGCTTGTCGGCCTATATCCTGAGCGACGAGATGGAAGGCGAATCTCGCGAGGTGGGCAAGGTTCACGCCGCGCTGGCGCGCTTTGTTGCGAACCAGGGGGAGCCCTTCCAGCGGCCCTGCGTGATCCTCAGCGGTGGTGAAACCACGGTGACGGTGCGTACCCCAGCACCCGGCAGCGCGCGCGGTCGGGGTGGGCGGGCTGGCGAGTTCTGCCTGGGGCTCGCCCAGGCTCTGCAGGGGCAGCCCAATGTCTGGGCGCTGGCAGCCGATACGGATGGCATCGACGGCCTGGAAAGCAACGCCGGTGCCCGGGTCGAGCCGGCAACGCTGACTCGGGCCTTGGCAGTAGGAATGAAAATCGAGGATTTCCTTGAGCGCAACGATGCCTACGGGTATTTTTCTGCCCTGGATGATCTGGTGACGACGGGTCCGACTTTCACCAATGTCAACGATTTCCGAGCTTTGCTGGTCTTGTGAGACTTTTACTCAAGATTGTTTGATTTTGCTCAAGGTCTGGAGGGCTCAAGCGCGGCACAGTCGCATCCATGCTAGCCGCTGAAATTATTGAACTGCCTGCTGAAACACGGGTTCTTGCGCGGGGCGAGCGATTGCTCACGCGGACCGAGACTTCACGCTGGGTTACGTATATCGAGTCCGGCCGGATTGCCCTGGGCATCATGGAAGGGGCCGTCATGGAGCATCAGCTGGGTGTCGTGGAGGGGCCGTGCTGGCTCGATGCCAGCTCTGCAGTCCTGGGCCTGCCCCATGCGGTGGATGCGGTGTCCGAAACCGATATTTCTCTTCGTCAGGTACCGATAGCCGATTTTCATCGGTCGCTGGCGGCCATGTCACCCTCAGCGCAGGCGGTTCTGCATGATGTGGCGATGGCGCATCGGCAGCAAACCGAGTTTTCGGTCAGCCGTCTGGCCAAGGATGCCGAGGCGCGCTGCGCCGAGTGGTTGCTGCGTCACGCGCAGACTGGCGACAAGGGCCTGATGGCGGTGCAGTTGCAACAGCGCAAGCGCTCGATTGCGGCGCAGCTCGGCATAGCCCCGGAAACCCTGTCCAGGGTGTTGCGCCATTTGCGCGAGCGCAGCCTCATCAGCGGCTCAGGGCGACTGGTCAATGTGGTTGATCCAGGAGGTCTTCGGACACTTGCGGGAGTCTGATCAGTGGGGCTACACTTGGCCGACATGAGTTCAGACATCATCAAACGTTTGCAAGGACGTGTTGAACAACAACTCCAGGGCGGTGTGGCTGCCGGCGAGGGATGGCCCGAAGTTCAGGGCGAAATCGGTGAGCTGGTTACCACGTTGCGCGATGTGACGCTGGTTCACGAACAGCAGACCCGTTCCCAACAGTTGATGGTCGCTCAGTTGCGATCGATTCTCGACCATGCTTCCGTTGGAATCGCCATCACTCGCAGCAGTTGCTTCGAACTTCTGGGGCGCCACGCCTGCGCCATGTATGGCTACACCGAGGATGAATTGCTGGGCCGTTCCACTCGCATCATTCACCAATCTGATGAGTCCTATGCGGAATTTGGCGCGCGCGTGCGCAATGCCTTCAGGGATCAAGGCCATTACGACGGTGAACAGCTGATGCGGCGCAAGGATGGCAGCGAGTTCTGGACCCATATGCTCGCGCGAGGTGTGGTTCCCGGTGACCCGGCCGGTGGCACCATCTGGATCATGGAAGATATCACCGACGCCCGCTTGATGCGCGACCGACTGTCCTGGAGTGCGACCCACGATAGTCTGACGCAACTGGTGAACCGACGTGAATTCGAATCACGTCTGGCGCAGGCCATGACGCCGTTCAATGGCCGCAGGCTGTGTGTCCTGTTCATCGATCTGGATCGATTCAAGGCCGTCAACGACATCGGGGGTCACGCCACCGGAGATGAGGTGCTGCGTCAGGTTTCGCGCCTGCTGGAGTCGAAAGTGCGAACCAGCGATACGGTGTGCAGACTCGGCGGCGACGAGTTTGCCGTGCTGTTACCCGGGTGTTCACTCACGCGTGCGCAGGAGGTCGCGGAGCAGATTCGCTCTGCGGTCGAGGTTTGGCGTCTGTTTCAGGATGGCAAGGAATACAGCGTCGGAGCCAGCATCGGCGTGGCTGCCGTGACACCAGACCTGATTACGCTGGAGACCGTGCTGCGGGCCGCTGACAGTGCCTGCTATGAGGCGAAGAACCGCGGTCGCAACTGCGTCGCAACCTACCAGCCGCCCAGGCTGGCGGTCTGAGATCGAAATCTGCCGTTCAGCTGCCTAGATGTGCAAGGCGTGGCCGAGCGCCCGCAGTGCTGCTTCCTGCACTGCTTCACCCAGCGTCGGGTGCGCATGGATGGTGGCTGCAACGTCTTCCAGGCAGGCACCCATTTCCAGCGAATGTGAGAACGCTGTGCTCAGTTCGGAGACCCCGACCCCCACCGCTTGCCAGCCGACGATCCGGTGGTTGTCGCGCCGCGCCACCACGCGCACAAAACCGTCGCTGGCTTCCAGCGTCATGGCGCGTCCGTTGGCAGCGAACGGGAAACTGGCCTGGATGCAGTCCAGACTAGCCAGCGCCGCCTGCTGCGGCATCTGGCCCGCCACCACAATTTCAGGGTCGGTAAAGCAGACCGCCGCAATCGCCGCCGGTGCAAAGCGACGCCGCTTGCCGGCAATGATTTCGGCCACCATCTCGCCTTGCGCCATGGCACGGTGCGCGAGCATCGGTTCACCCGCCAAATCTCCAATTGCCCATACATTGCGCATCGAAGTGCGGCACTGATCGTCGATCTTCACGGCGCGTCCGTTCATGTCGAGCAGCAGGGACTCCAGGCCAAAGCCCTGGCTGCGCGGTGTGCGGCCAATGGCCACCAACACCTGATCGGCCGGCAGTTCCGAGATCTCACCCTTCGCGTTGCTGACCTGCACCGCGTCGCCAGTGGCGTTGAGCCCCTGCACCTTGCAGTCCAGCAGCACTTGCACGCCGAGTTTGCGCAGCGATGCCGCGACCGGCTTCACCAGTTCCTCGTCGTAGATCGGCAGGATGCGCTCCAGCGCTTCCACCACGGTCACTGCGGCGCCGAGCTTGCGGTAGACGATCCCGAGTTCGAGGCCGATATAGCCGGCGCCGACCACCACCAGGCGTTTTGGCAGCGCGGCCGGTGACAGCGCCTGTGTCGAGGAGATGACGCGTCCGCCGAACGGTAGTCCCGGCAGGGCGACTTCGCTGGAGCCGGTCGCCAGCAGCAGGTGCTCGCAAACGATGCGTTGCGCTGCTGCGGCATTGGCTGGCTGCACCTCGACTGTCTTGCCGTCGACGACACGCGCCCAGCCCTTGATGACGGTGACGCCGTTCTTCTTGAGCAGCGCTGCCACACCCTGCGTCAGACGCCTGACGATGCCGTCTTTCCAGCGCACAGTCTGCTTCAGGTCGATGCGCGGCGCGTCAACCTGGATACCCAGGGGCGATTTGCCCGCGTAGTGACAGGTTTGGTGAAACGCCTCGGCGGCATGGATCAGTGCCTTGGACGGAATGCAGCCAATGTTCAGACAGGTGCCGCCGAGTTGGTCGCCCTCGATCAGCGTGGTGGCGATACCGAGTTGTCCGGCACGAATGGCCGCCACATAGCCGCCAGGCCCGCCACCAACGATGAGCAGTGTGGTTTGCAGTGTCTCCATGGTTTACTCCACGAACAAGGTTGCCGGGCATTCGAGATAGCCGCGCAGCAACTGGACAAACTCGGCGCCGTGCATGCCGTCCACCACGCGGTGGTCGAAAGAGGAAGACAGGTTCATCATCTGCCGCGCCACCACCGCGCCATTGCGGATCATGGGTCGCTCGACCATGCGGTTCACGCCCACGATGGCCACCTCGGGGTGGTTGATGACCGGTGTGCTGACAATGCCACCCAGCGCACCCAGGCTGGTGATGGTGATGGTCGATCCCGTCAGTTCCTCGCGCGTCGCTTTGCCGGCGCGCGCCGCCTCGCTCAGGCGCAGTACCTCGGCGGCGCAGGCCCAGAGGTCGTGCGTTTCGGCATGGCGCATGACGGGCACCATCAGGCCACCATCGGTCTGCGTTGCCACGCCCAAGTGCACTGCCTCATACCGCGTTACCACGGCGGCATCGTCGTCGTAGCGCGCGTTGACCTGCGGAAACTCCCTGACTGCCAGCACCACTGCGCGCACCAAAAAAGGCATCAGCGTCAGGCGAGGGCGCTTGCTGCCGTACTTGGCGTTCAGGCGCGTGCGCAGGGCTTCAAGCTCGGTCACGTCGATCTCTTCGACGTAAGTGAAGTGCGGAATACGGCGTTTGGCCTCCTGCATCTTCTGCGCAATCTTGCGCCGCAGGCCAATCACCGGAATCGCTTCTTCGGCGCTGCGCTGGGCGTAGCGCCGGTCGGCTTGCGCCGCGCTGGCCGCCTGTCCGGCGCGGCCTGCGTAATCGTCCAGGTCCTGCTGCGTGATGCGACCGGCCGCTCCCGTGCCTGGCACAAATTGCAGTTCAATTCCGAGGTCCCAGGCGCGGCGTCGTACAGCGGGTGAGGCGATCGGTTTGTCGCCACTGGCGCGCGCATGAACGGTGGCCGGTGCGGCGCTCGGTTGGCGCTGTTCAGGCGGCGGTGCTGTGGTGGCCGGGGCTGCGACTTTGGCCGCTGCGGGTTCTGTCGCTACCGTTCGCGCTGCTGTTTTCGGGGCGCTCGCTGGTGCCACTTTAGCCACTGGCGTTCCAGTGCCTTCGACTTCGATCTGAATCAGGTCGGAACCGACGGCCATCACCTGACCTACCGCGCCGCCCAGCGTGAGAACCTTGCCAGCCACCGGTGACGGAATCTCGACGGTGGCCTTGTCGGTCATGACATCGGCCAGAATCTGGTCTTCGGCGATCAGGTCGCCGACCTTGACGTACCAAGCCACCAGCTCGACTTCGGCAATGCCTTCGCCAATGTCAGGCATCTTGATTGTGTGAATTCCCATCATGCCTCCATCGTGCGTTTGAACGCAGCGCCGACACGCGCCGGTCCGGGAAAGTAAGCCCATTCCTGGGCGTGCGGGTAAGGGGTGTCCCAGCCGGTCACGCGCTCGATCGGTGCTTCCAGGTGATAAAAGCAATGCTCCTGGATCAGTGACACCAACTCCGCGCCGAAGCCGCTGGTGCGTGTTGCCTCGTGAAGTACGATGCAGCGCCCGGTCTTCTTGACGGAGTTGACGATGGTTTCCAGATCAAGTGGCCAGATCGAGCGCAGGTCGATGATCTCGGCATCGATGCCGGTCTCGTTGGCGGCGGCCTCGGCCACAAAAACCATGGTGCCGTAGGTAATCACCGTCAGCGCCGCGCCCGGTCTGAATACTGCTGCGCTGTCCAGTGGAACCGTGTAATAGCCCTCGGGCACATTGCCCATAGGGTGCTTGGACCAGGGCACCACCGGCTTGTCGTGGTGGCCATCAAACGGTCCGTTGTAGAGGCGCTTTGGCTCCAGAAAGATGACCGGGTCGTCATTTTCGATCGAGGCAATCAGCAAACCCTTGGCATCGTAGGGATTCGATGGCATCACGGTGCGCAGACCGCAGACCTGGGTGAACACGGATTCCGGGCTCTGGCTGTGCGTCTGGCCGCCGTAAATGCCGCCACCACAGGGCATGCGGATCGTGATCGGTGCCGTGAAATCGCCGACCGAGCGGTAGCGCAGCCGCGCTGCCTCCGACACGATCTGATCGGTTGCCGGGTAGACGTAATCTGCAAACTGGATTTCGATCACCGGTCGCAGGCCGTAGGCACCCATGCCCACTGCCGTGCCGACGATGCCGCCTTCGGAGATCGGCGCGTCGAAAACGCGCGAGGTGCCGTACTTCTTCTGCAGACCTTCGGTGCAACGAAAGACGCCGCCAAAATAGCCAACGTCCTGGCCGTAGACAACGACCTTGTCGTCACGCTCCAGCATCACATCCATGGCCGAGCGCAGCGCCTGGATCATCGTCATAGGGGTGGTTTCCATCATCAGATTCCCAGTTCCTGACGCTGCCGGCGCAAATGAGCCGGCATGTCTTTGTAGACGTCTTCAAACATGGCAGCGGGGCTTTGCATGTGGCCATCGGCCAGCGTGCCGTAGCTCTCGGCCTCTTTCTGCGCGGCGGCAACCTCGGCCTGCACCTGCTCCTGCGCGGCCTGATGCTCGGATTCGGACCAGGCACCCAAGACAATCAAGTGCTGTTTAAGCCGGGCGATCGGGTCGCCCAGAGGAAAGCGAGCGGCATCGCTGGCCGGTCGGTATTTCGTCGGGTCGTCAGAAGTCGAGTGGGGGCCGGCGCGGTAAGTGACCCACTCGATCAGTGTCGGCCCCAGGTTCGAGCGAGCCCGCTCCAGTGCCCATTGGGAAGCCGCGTAGACCGCCAGAAAGTCATTGCCATCGACCCGCAGCGAAGCAATACCGCAGCCAACGCCGCGTGCCGCAAAAGTGGTGCCTTCACCGCCAGCGATGGCCTGAAAAGTGGAGATGGCCCACTGGTTGTTGACCACGTTCAGAATCACCGGCGCGCGGTAAACGTGGGCGAAGGTCAGGCCGGTATGAAAGTCGGCTTCTGCAGTCGCGCCGTCGCCAATCCAACTCGACGCCACCTTGTTATCGCCCTTGATGGCCGAAGCCATGGCCCAGCCGACGGCCTGAATCACCTGTGTTGCCAGGTTGCCGGAAATCGAGAAAAAGCCCTGCTTCTTGCTGGAGTACATGACAGGCAACTGACGCCCCTTGAGCGGGTCGTGCTCGTTGGAAAAGAGCTGGCAGATCATGTCCACCATCGAGGCATCCTCACGCGCCAGCAGCAGACCCTGCTGGCGGTAGGTCGGAAAGCACATATCGCCTTCGCTCAGGGCCATCGCGTGGGCGGTGGCGATCGCCTCCTCGCCCAGACACTGCATGTAGAACGAGATCTTTTTCTGTCGCTGCGCAATCACCATGCGTGCATCAAAGGCGCGGGTCTTCATCATGGCGCGCAAGCCGTAGCGCATCCGGTCCACGTCCAGATTCGGTACCCAGGGTCCGAGCGCCTTTCCGTCTTCGTCGAGCACCCGTATCAGCGTGAACGCCAGGTCGCTGGTCTGCGCGGGTGTGGCTTCCACCGGCGGGCGTCGCACGCTGCCAGCTTTGGAAATCGGGAGGTAGGAAAAGTCTGTGTCATGACCTGGTCGCCCGGTGGGCTCTGGTACATGCAGACGAAGGGCTTCGTGCTGTGGCATCGGCATTTCTCCTTGCAGGGTCGTGTCCTGCGGCAGATTATCGGAACTCGGTGCTGCGCGTGGCGGGTAGCCAGCGTTGCCCGAACAATGCGGCAATGCTGGCGGGATCACCGCGCGCCTTGCTTGCAAGGTCAAGCATAACGGATTTTGCGGCGGCTTGGCTCCTTTGCTTGCGGTGGCAGAGATTGATGCACGGGCCCGCGCCTCATGCTGCTAATTGCCCAGAACACGAAGTTTCAGTGCAGACTAACTTGCTTGCAAGTAGTTCTAATATTTGTGGGCAGCAACGTGCCTTCTGGATCCAGCCACCGTTCTCCGAAGCAGACCGCCAAGACTGAGCGTCAGGTTTGGAGAAAAGCCTAGACCGGCAGTGCAGCGTTACAAGCCCTTCGGCACGGTCAGCTTACTGGCAGTCCAAAGCATGGCCACTCGCATGCAATTCGTAAGCTTCTCTTGGATGCACAAGCAGTCATCCAAGCATGACGCAAATCAATGAAACTTTCCATCAAACGGCTATAAATCTGTCAGATCGACTGTGAATGGAGGCAGTCCACATCTGCCCAACTTTGCACGCAGTGTGATTGACTGGGATTTGCGGTTGCTTGCCAAGCATGGTCTTCAAGGAAGAATGGTCAGTGGACGCACTTGTCTCAAGGCATTGGTCGGCGAAAGTCAGAGCTTCGGTGCTACTGAGTCTCATCGCACTTGGCCTGATCGGTAACTACTTCAAGTATCCGATCTTCCTCAACATCGACTTTTTGTTTGGCAGCATCTTTGTGATGATTGCGCTGCAAGTATTGGGTTTGGGTAGCGGCATTGCGGTGGGAGCCATAACCGCCGTTGTCACATACTTCCTGTGGAACCATCCTTATGCCATCGTCATCATGACGCTAGAAGTGAGCGCAGTTGGCTTGATGATGCGGCACAAGAATATAGGAGTGGTACTAGCCGATGCCATTTATTGGCTGGTCATAGGAATGCCACTGGTATACGTGTTCTACCACGGTGTTATGGATGTGCCGGTGAGCAGTACCTCCATCTCAATGACCAAGCAAGCTGTGAATGGAGTTGCCAATGCGCTGCTTGCGCGACTTATGTTCTCTGGGTACGCATTGGCTTCAAACTCGGCCAAGATCGCTTACCGCGACCTCATCTACAACCTTTTGTCGTTCTTCGCGCTCTACCCGGCATTGATCTTGTTGATGGTTTCAAGTCATACCGACTTCCTAGAGACTGACAGCCAAATTCGGAACGACCTCGTCCAGCATACTCGATTGGTAAGTAGCCGTATTGACGTTTGGTCGAGCAATCGAGCCAGAGCGATTGGTAACCTCGCAGCACTGGCGGTAACGCTCACTCCTACACAGATGCAGCCTAGACTGGCGCAAGCGCATAACTCCGATGTCAACTTCTTGCGCATCGGACTGCTCAATAGGGAGGCTGTCACAACAGCATACTCTCCACTCGTTGATGACCTTGGAAACACCAACATCGGCAAGAATTTTGCCGACCGCCCCTTCATTCCTCGCCTTCAGCGCACGCTCAAGCCCATGCTCTCGGAAGTGGTCATGGGGCAAATTGGTAGGCGCAAGCCCGTGGTTTCCATGCTTGCGCCCATCGTAAAAAACAATGTATATGACGGGTATGTAGCCGGTGTTCTCAGTCTCAATGAGGTAAAGGAGTTCTTGGACAAGGATACGCAGAGTGGCACGATGCTCTACACACTGCTGGATACCAATGGCAATGTGATCCTCACGAACCATAATGACCTGAAGATCATGCAGCCCTTTGTTCGCAGCGCTGGCAGCCTCAGTCGTCTGGACGAGTCCATCTCTCAGTGGATACCCAAGCTGCCAGCCAATACCCCCATTTCAGAACGATGGAAGTCCTCCTTCTATGTGGCAGACAGTCCAGTAGGTGGACTTTCTGAATGGCGAGTGATATTGGAGCAGCCAGTTGCACCATTTCAAAGGATACTTTACGCCCAGTACACCAATGAATTGGCGCTGCTATTCGTCTTGCTGTTCACTGCATTGGCACTGGCAGAGTTTCTGAGCCGCAAAGTTGTCGCAAGAACCGAGCAACTCGCTCGGTTCACAAAGACATTGCCCAACGACTTGAGCCTTGGTCTTCAACCTGCCTGGCCTGAGAGCACATTGACAGAACACCACAATCTTATTGAACGCTTCAAAGAAATGGCGGTATCCCTATCTGGACAATTTCGTACCAACAAGGAGTTGACAGCCTCACTGGAGAATCGCGTAGCCGAGAGAACGGCTGCACTTGTGAGCAGTGAAGCAAAGTTTCGTCACCTAATTGATAACAGCCACGACATTATCTTTATGGTCAATGCCGAGGGGATATACACTTTTGTCTCACCGTCGTTCACTAGGTTGCTTGGGCATCCAATGCAGGAAGTTGTCGGCTGTTCATTTGTGCCAACTGTTCATCCTGATGACGTTTCAATCTGCCTTGCGGCTCTGAACCGGCTGTTTTCCACAGGGCAGGGGCAAACAGACATTGAGTACAGGCATCGCCACATAGACGGAAGCTGGCATTGGTTCAATGCAAATGCATTGCCGGTAAGGGATGACGCTGGACAGGTGATTGCCTTTCAGGGAACTGCCAAAGAAATTACGGCCCAAAAAGCACTGGAAGAAGCGACGCGCCAGCTTGCCTTTTACGACCCACTGACAGCATTGCCCAATCGCAGGCTCTTGCTGGACCGCTTGGCGCAGGCCGTTGAAGCTGTTCAACGCAGTTCCTGCTATGGTGCCTTGATGTTCATGGACCTGGACAATTTCAAACCACTGAACGACCAACATGGCCATGCGGCGGGGGACTCACTCCTGAAAGAGGTAGCTCATCGACTCACGCGATGTGTTCGCGGCGTGGACACAGTGGCACGCATTGGTGGCGACGAGTTTGTGGTGCTCGGCGGCGGGTTGACAGCAGACAGAGCCGATTCGATAGAGCAGTCGCGCAAACTTGCCGAGAAGGTCCGCACTGCACTTGCAGCGCCCTATGTGCTGCCAAACGACGTTCACATTGGTAACGGGGGCGCAATTGAACATCATTGCACAGTCAGCATCGGTATCGCTCTGTTTGGCAAGCAGCGCCTTGACCCTGAAGAAATCCTCAAGTGTGCCGATGCGGCCATGTACGAGGCCAAAGCCCAAGGTCGCAACATGGTGCGCTTCTTTGATCCCCAGATGCAGGCCGTTGTCGCCTCCCGAACTGCCATGGAGTCTGGACTGCGCGAGGCTGTCGAGAAGGATCAGTTCGTGCTGCACTACCAGGCGCAGGTGACGGCGAAGGGTGAAATCACAGGCGCCGAGGCATTGCTGCGCTGGCTCGATTCCGAGCGGGGGATGGTCTCACCTGCAGAGTTCATCCCGATGGCCGAGGAAACGGGTCTGATCCTGCCGATTGGCAACTGGGTGCTGGAGACAGCCTGCAATCAGTTGGCGCGATGGGCCAGTCAACCCGGGATGGCACACCTGACGGTGGCAGTGAACGTCAGTGCACGGCAAATTCACCAGAAGGACTTTGTCGATCAGGTGCTGACGATACTGGAGCGCACAGAGGCCAACCCAGATCGGCTCAAACTGGAGCTGACCGAGAGCGTTCTCGTGGAAGATATCGAGGACGTAATCGCCAAAATGAATGCCCTCCAGGAAAGGGGGGTAACCTTCTCGCTCGATGACTTTGGCACCGGCTATTCATCGTTGGCATATCTGCAACGGCTGCCCCTGGATCAACTCAAGATCGACCAAGGATTTGTGCGGGACATTCTGATCAACCCCAATGACGCTGCTATCGCCAAGATGGTAGTCGCCCTTGCTGCGAGTCTGCGGTTAACAGTAATCCCAGAGGGCGTGGAGACCGAGGCGCAGAGACAATTCCTGTCAGGCCTGGGCTGTCACAACTTCCAGGGCTATTTGTTCAGCAGACCTCTGCCGAATGATGAGTTTGAGGCGTTCGTAGAGCGAGGTTGAGGCCTCTTCGGCGACTGCTATGGAGCGACCAGTTCTGAAAGTCCACCGTCGGGTATGTGTCTAAAACGATAGATTGCACCACTGTCACAGCGGTCACTTCCATCAGTTCAACCACGCACAGCGACCTAAACCCCTAACGAAAAAAAACCCGGCTGCTTGGCCGGGTTTTTCATGCAAGTCCTGAATTACTTCAGTTTCATTTCTTTGTAATCGACGTGCTTGCGAGCTTTTGGATCAAATTTCTTGATCAACATTTTCTCGGGCATGGTCTTCTTGTTCTTGCTGGTGGTGTAGAAGTGACCGGTTCCAGCAGTCGATTCAAGCTTGATTTTTTCGCGTGCGCCTTTGGTTGCCATGATGGTGCTCCTTATGCTTGACCACGTGAACGCAAATCTGCGAGCACGGAGTCGATGCCGTTCTTGTCGATCAAACGCAGTCCTGCGTTGGAAATCCGCAGACGCACCCAGCGACTTTCAGACTCGACCCAGAAACGGCGGTATTGCAGGTTCGGCAGGAACCGGCGCTTGGTTTTGTTGTTGGCGTGGGAAACCTTGTTCCCGACCATCGGGCCCTTGCCCGTGACTTCACATACGCGTGCCATTTGGACACTCCAGAGATAAATTAACAGCTTTCGCCGCACCTCGCCACACTGCTGCATGGCGGTAAAGAGATTTTCCGGCCGCCCCAAGCCCGGCATGGACTGGGCGTGAGCAAGACCGGAAACGAGACGGATTATAGCGGCTTCAGCCCTGTTCAAGAAAACGCTGGGCATCCAGTGCCGCCATGCACCCGGTACCGGCACTGGTGATGGCCTGGCGATAAACATGGTCTTGAACGTCGCCTGCGGCAAAGATGCCGGGGACGCTGGTCATGGTAGCAAAGCCGCTGGATCCGCCCTGGGTCACGATGTAGCCGCCCGCCATATTGAGCTGACCCTGGAAGATTTCGGTGTTGGGGGCGTGGCCGATGGCGATAAAGCAGCCCTGCAGCAGCAAGTCTTCGGTCTTGCCGGACTGGACGTTCTTCAGGCGCACGCCAGTCACCCCGCTGGCGTCACCCAGCACTTCGTCCAGCGTGCAAAAGGTCTTCAGTTCAATCTTGCCAGCGCTGACTTTTTCCATCAGTTTGTCGATCATGATGGGTTCAGCCTTGAATTTGTCGCGCCGGTGAATCAGAAACACCTTGCTGGCGATGTTGGACAGATAGAGCGCTTCTTCGACCGCGGTGTTGCCCCCACCGACAACGCAGCAGACCTGATCGCGGTAGAAGAAGCCATCGCAGGTGGCGCATCCCGAGACGCCGCGCCCCATGAAGGACGCCTCGGACGGCAGGCCCAGGTATTTGGCCGACGCACCGGTCGCAAGAATGAGCGCGTCGCAGGTGTAGCTGCCACTGTCGCCCTGCAAGGTAAAGGGTCGCTTCTGGAAATCCACCGTATGGATATGATCAAAGAGGATCTCGGTCTTGAAGCGCTCGGCGTGTGCCAAAAAGCGCTGCATCAGGTCGGGGCCTTGCACGCCGTCAACGTCGGCCGGCCAGTTATCGACTTCGGTAGTGGTCATGAGTTGACCCCCTTGGGCAATGCCGGTAATCAGAAGCGGTTTGAGGTTGGCGCGCGCCGCATAAATGGCTGCTGTATAGCCGGCAGGGCCAGAACCGAGAATCAGGACGTGGGCATGTCGGGTGTTTGACATTGTGAAGGCTTTCTTGGATAAAGTTGCAGGGCCCGTGTACAGTTGGGCGTAGTATGACCTATTCACTCAATACTTTAACTTCTTCCCAATCAGCGGACTCACCCGAGCGCTCCGGCTGGCGCCGCTTTGCCGACGAATTTGGCCTGACGGCAGGCCTGGTTCTGCTGATTTTCTGGGTGCTCGCGCTGCTGACTTACTCGGCACAGGATGTGGCTTGGTCAACCTCGGGCGCGGCATCCGTGATCCTGAACCGGGGTGGCCTGCTTGGCGCCTGGTTGGCTGATGGCAGCTACTTTCTATTCGGTTTTTCGACCTGGTGGCTTGTTGCGGCCGGTTTGCGCGTCTGGCTTTCGGGTTTGGCGCGATGGCTGCGGGGCCATGATTTGCTTACAGCGCCGGCCGACTCGGCGGGGCAGCAGGCCTCCCGACTGGGCTCCAGGCGAGTGGCGTTCTGGTGTGGTCTGGTTTTGTTGCTTTGCGCCAGCGCCGCGCTCGAGTGGGCGCGTCTGTACAGCCTGGAAGCCCGCTTGCCGGGGCACGGCGGCGGTGTTCTGGGCTATTTTGTTGGCCCGCTGAGCGTTCGCCTGTTGGGTTTTGTCGGCTCGGCGCTGGTCACCATTGCCGTGGCCCTGGTGGGCGCTGCCCTGGTCTTTCGCTTCTCATGGGCCCAAGTAGCAGAGCGTCTGGGCGCCTGGCTCTATTTTCAGATCGAGTCGCGGCGCGAAAAGCGGGAACTGGAGCAGGACATTGCGCTCGGGCAACAAGCGATGCGGGAGCGCGAGGAGGTCGTCATCGAGGAGCACGAGGAACAGGTCGAGCAGCACGCCACGCCTTTGAGAATCGAGCCCGTGCTGGCCGAGGTACCCAAGAGTGAGCGGGTCGCCAAGGAGCGGCAGAAACCCCTGTTTGTCGAGTTGCCTGACAGTCGCTTGCCGCAGGTCGATCTGCTCGACGGGGCCTTGCTGCGGCAGGAGACGGTCTCATCCGAGACGCTGGAGATGACCAGCCGGATGATCGAGAAAAGGTTGAAAGATTTCGGGGTGGAGGTGCGTGTGGTGCTGGCACAGCCCGGGCCGGTGATTACGCGCTACGAGATCGAGCCTGCAGTTGGCGTCAAGGGCTCGCAAATCGTTGGCCTGGCCAAGGATCTGGCACGTTCTCTGAGTCTGGTGTCGATTCGCGTGGTGGAGACGATTCCGGGCAAAAATCACATGGCGCTTGAGTTGCCCAATGCCAAGCGGCAATCGATCAAGCTCTCCGAAATTCTGGGCTCGCAGATTTACAACGAAGCCAAGTCCCTGCTGACCATCGGCCTGGGCAAGGACATTGTCGGCAACCCGATTGTTGCGGATCTGGCCAAGATGCCGCACGTGCTGGTGGCGGGTACCACCGGCTCCGGCAAGTCGGTCGGTATCAACGCCATGATTCTGAGTCTGCTGTACAAGGCCGAGGCCAGCGATGTGCGCTTTTTGATGATAGACCCCAAGATGCTGGAGATGTCGTTCTACGAAGGCATTCCGCACCTGCTCGCGCCGGTGGTAACCGATATGAAGCAGGCCGCCTATGGCCTGAGCTGGTGCGTTGCCGAGATGGAGCGGCGTTACAAGCTGCTGAGCAAACTGGGGGTGCGCAACCTGGCCGGCTACAACGCGAAGATTGACGACGCCAAGGCGCACAGCGAGTTTATCTACAACCCCTTCAGCCTGACCCCCGACTCGCCCGAACCGCTGGGCCGCTTGCCGCACATTGTGGTCGTGATTGACGAACTGGCTGACCTGATGATGGTCGTGGGCAAGAAGATTGAGGAGTTGATTGCCCGGCTGGCGCAAAAAGCGCGTGCTGCTGGCATTCACCTGATTCTGGCGACCCAGCGTCCCAGCGTCGATGTGATTACCGGCCTGATCAAGGCCAACATACCGACGCGCATCGCCTTTCAGGTCAGCAGCAAGATCGACAGCCGCACCATCCTGGACCAGATGGGCGCCGAAGCCCTGCTAGGCATGGGTGACATGCTCTACATGCCCAGCGGCACCGGCATGCCGATTCGCGTGCACGGCGCCTTTGTCAGCGACGATGAGGTGCATCGGGTCGTGAACTACCTGAAGTCGCAGGGCGAGCCGAACTACATTGAGGGTGTTCTTGAAGGCGGCACCGCCGACGGTGACGGCGACGCTCTCGGCGAAGGCGGCAACGCCGGGGAGAAGGACCCGATGTACGACCAGGCGGTGGAAGTGGTGCTGAAGAACCGCAAAGCCAGTATTTCGCTGGTACAGCGTCACCTCAAGATCGGCTACAACCGCGCCGCCAGACTGGTAGAGGATATGGAGAAAGCCGGCCTCGTCAGCGCCATGAGCAACAGTGGCCAGCGTGACATCCTGGTGCCAGCGCGAGCCGACTGATGCTGAGCGTGAAAAGACCGCTGGGCGCCTGGCTGGCCGTGGCCGCCTTGTCCGCTTCGGCGGCCGGGCTGGAAAGTCTGGAGACCTTCATCAAGACAGCCAGAAGCGGACGCGCCGACTTCGTTCAAGTGGTGACGGCACCGGCCAAAGACGCAGAGGCACCGCGCAGCAAAACATCGAGCGGCAGTTTCGAGTTTTCCAGACCGAACCGTTTCAGGTTCGTTTACAAGAAGCCGTTTGAGCAGAGCATTGTTGCCGACGGCCAGACGCTATGGTTGTATGACGTTGATCTGAATCAGGTGACTGCGCGCAAACAGTCGCAGGTGCTGGCCTCGACGCCAGCGGCCTTGATCGCCTCGGCGCCGGAGTTGCGGGCCCTGCAGACGGATTTTGCACTGATCGATGCGCCCGCCAGGGACGGCATCGAATGGGTTCTTGCCACCCCAAGGGCCAGAGACAGCGCCTTGCAGAGCATCCGTGTCGGTTTGCGCGGTGGCGAACTGGCCGTGCTGGAAATTCTCGATAGTTTTGGTCAGCGATCAGTGTTGACCTTTACCCGCTTTGAGCTTAATCCGGTGCTGTCGGTCAAGGCCTTCGAGTTCAGAGCGCCAGCGGGAGCGGATGTGATCCGGCAGTGACTGGCTGTTTTGCGATGCAGCGATGGGTCTTTAGGGGTGAATACGTGAGCATCAAACTCTCGTTGCTGGCTGCTGGCGACGACGCGCAACGAAACCGATCAGGCCCAAACCAGACAGCAGCATCGCGTAACTCTCAGGTTCCGGGACGGCTGCAACGGTTGCGCCAATGGCACCGGTCTTGCCGCTGAGATTCAATACATCGGCAGCGAAGTAGGCCCCAGTGCCGCCGCTGGAAAGATGGTTGAATTCGGAAATTGTTGCGCTGTGGACGGTGAAATTCAGCGGATCAACATAGCCACCCCCGGAGCCGCCGGAGGTGCATGAATCGGTGCAGAAAATTCCATAGGTAAAGTTGCCGAAAGGCGAATTGCCGGCAGGGCTTGCGACGCCAAAGCTGCCATTGAGTCCATTAGCGAAGGAAATGTCAGTTACATCACCGGCAGTAGCACCACTCACGTTGAAAGTGAATATGGAATGCGAGTTTTGGTTGCCGGTGCTCAGAAAATTCAGATCGTTGCGCAAGACAACACTGACCAACACATCACTAAAGCTCTGCGTCAAGGTGACCGATCCATAGGGGCCGGTGCCGAATTCGCTGACGCCAGTCGAGTTCAACGAGTAACTTGCCGTCTGGGCGGCGGCCAGATTGGGCAGGACAGAGATCAGCAGGGCTATCCAGAGGGCATAAAGGGTTCGCATGGCAGTAGCTCTTGGTGGTTTGTGTTGGAGCTAGTTTCCGCGAGTTGGGGCTCCCTGCCAATGAAGCGGTGCTACCCTTTTGTCGGTAGCTGACTACTGCCAGTTCCTGGATGAAAAGCAGTAGATTGGGATGTCGCCAGGTAGTACCTGGGTGCCAGGAATGACCCGGGAGGTCCCTGCCTGGAATGTTTCCCAGTGGTATTTGTCCTCGCATCGGTCGGCTATAGTTGCCGGCGGTGCGATGCCACCTGACGCCCGTTGTGCAGAATACAAAGATTCACAGGAAACAGCCATGCAGATGCCGATCTTTCATCGCTTGTTGATGTTGACGATTTCAGTCGCGGCGATCAGCGCTTGCGGCTCCCTGTCCAGCGGCACGGCCTCACGCTTTAGCTATGCGATGCCAGCGCAGGGGATGATTGCAGCGCCTGAGGGCGTCAAGCCGGGCTGGTCAGCAGCCCGGTTCGCCGTAGCCGCTGCCAATCCACTGGCGACCGATGCGGGTTATCAGATTCTCAAAGCCGGCGGGTCAGCGGTGGATGCTGCCATCGCCGTGCAAATGGTGCTTGGGCTGGTGGAGCCGCAGTCCAGCGGCCTGGCCGGTGGCGCTTTCCTGCTGCATTGGGACGGTGTGAAACTGCTGGCGCTGGACGGAAGAGAAACGGCGCCGGCGGCAGCGGATGAAAGACTGTTCCTGCTGAAAGACGGCAAACCGATGCCGTTCCAGCAAGCGGTGGTTGGCGGACTGTCGGTGGGCGTGCCCGGAGCCCTGCGCATGCTGGAGCAGGCGCACAAGCGCTATGGGCAACTGCCCTGGGTCAGCCTGTTTGAGCCGGCCATCGCGCTGGCCGAGCAGGGCTTTGCCGTCAGCCCTCGACTGCACACGCAGTTGAAAGAGGAAAAACAGCTGATCGAAGATCCGATCGCACGGCAATTTTTCTATCAGGCAGATGGCTCGGCGCAACCCGTCGGATACCGGCTCAAGAACCCTGCCATGGCGCAGGTGTTGCGACAGATAGCGCAATCTGGCGCAGATGCTTTCTACCGCGGCGCGGTCGCCCGCGACATCGTCCGGCGTGTGCAAGGCCACGCCAGCAACCCGGGGCGCCTCAGCGAGGCTGATCTGGCCAACTACCAGCCGGTGCAGCGTGAAGCCATGTGCACCAACTGGCAGCAGTATTGGCGCGTGTGTGGTTTTCCGCCACCGTCATCTGGCCATCTGGCGGTGATGCAGATGCTGGGAATACTTGAGCACACACCGGCCATTGCACAGCCCTTGCAGCAGGGGCTGCCGGGGCCGCAGTGGCTGCACCAGTACACCGAGGCATCACGTCTGGCTTTCGCGGACCGTGCGCAATTTGTCGGCGATCCGGCTTTTGTGAGCGCTCCTGCAGGCGATTGGAACAGCTTGCTGTCAACTGATTACCTGCGCCAGCGCGCCGCACTGATTGGCCCCACCAGCATGAAGCAGGGCAGCGCCGGCAACCCTGGTGCTGTGCGCATCAGCCATGCGCCGCAAGGCGAGCAGCCCGAGTACGGCACCAGCCACATCAGCATCGTTGATGCGCAGGGTCGTGTCCTGGCGATGACCACTACCATCGAGGCGATTTGGGGCTCGCGCCTGATGTCTGATGGAGGCACCGGTCTGGCCGGTGGATTTGTCCTGAACAATGAGTTGACCGATTTCTCGATGTTGCCAAGTGACGCCCAGGGGCGACCGGTCGCCAACCGCGTTCAGGCCGGCAAGCGCCCCCGCTCCAGCATGAGTCCGTCTCTCGTGTTCGATCGCCGCGACGGGCGCGTGCGCATGACCGTGGGTTCACCTGGAGGCGCTGCCATCATCAACTACACCGCCAAGACATTGATTGCGACCCAGCAATGGGGCCTGAATGCCCAGCAGGCCATTGCGCTGCCGAATTTCGGTACCTACAACGGCCCGACCTTGCTTGAAGCGGGCCGCTTCCCGGCGAGCACGATCGAGGCCCTGCGGCAACGGGGTCACAGCGTCAACGAGATACCTTTGCCGAGTGGTTTGCAGGCCATTGAACGCACCCCAACGGGCTGGTTTGGCGGCGCCGATCCGCGCCGCGAGGGTCTGGTGATGGGAGACTGAGAACGGAGGTCACAGAGCATGGCTTTCAGATACTTGCTGTTGCTCGTACTGTTCTTGACAGGCAGTGTGCAGGCGCGGGAGACCTTCGTCGGGCAAGTGAGCTACGTCACCGATGGCGACACCCTTTGGGTGCAACCGGACTCGGGCGGTGCGGCGCGCAAGCTGCGCATGCTGGGTGTGGACGCGCCGGAAATCTGCCAGAGTGGTGGCAAAGCGGCGCGTGACATGCTGGCCCAACTCGCCTTGCAGCGGCGCGTCACGGTCAAGGTGAGCTACTACGACCGCTATGGCCGCGGACTGGCCACGGTTGCGCTCGACGGGCAGGACCTGGGTGCACGAATGGTGCGCGCCGGTCAGGCCTGGTCTTATGGCTGGCGTGGCAGGCCGGGTTTGTACGCGGCGGAAGAAGCGCAGGCACGCCAGTCACGCAGCGGCGTCTTTGCAGCGGCCCATCCGGAGTCGCCACGCACCTTTCGCAAGCGACACGGATCCTGCCATCCTGAGAAGAAGTAAACCTCAGTGCGGCGTGCCGCAGACCGGGCAGTCGCTCTGGCGCGCGATGCGCACCTCGCTGAATTCCATGCTGCGGCCGTCGAGCATCAGCAAGCGACCCGCCAGTGACTGCCCCGTCTCGCTGAGCAGTTTGAGCGCCTCGGCGGCTTGCATGGATCCGATGATGCCGACCAGCGGTGCGAAGACGCCCATGGTGGCGCAGCGTGTTTCTTCAAAGGTCGTGGCGGGCGAAAAAATGCAGGCATAACAGGGTGATTGGCCGTCGCGTGTGTCGTAAACACTGATTTGCCCGTCGAAGCGGATCGCCGCGCCCGATACCAGGGGCTTGCGGTGCTTGAAGCAGGCTGCGTTGATGGCTTGGCGCGTGGCAAAGTTGTCGCAGCAGTCGAGCACCACATCGGCCTGGGCCACCAGCGTGTCCAGCAGGGCAGCATCGGCGCGTGCTTGCACGACTTCAACTTGCACTTCCGGGTTGATGGCTGTGATGGCACTCTGGATCGATGCGACCTTGGGCTGGCCCATGTTGGCCATCCGGTGGGCAATCTGGCGTTGCAGATTGGTCAGGTCCACCACGTCGTGATCGACCACCGTGATGTGACCGACTCCGGCCGAACCCAGATAGAGGGCCACCGGGGAACCCAGGCCGCCAGCGCCAATGATCAGGGCACGGCTGGCGAGAATGCGCTGCTGGCCTTCGATCCCGATTTCTTCCAGCAGGATGTGGCGTGAATAGCGCAGCAGCTGCTTATCCCTCATGCGGCGCTCATTCTTCCTTCTTTTCTTCCTTGCGCTCAACCAGCGTTTTGCTCACCAGTACGGGTTGGCCCTTGAGTTGATTGATCGCCTGCGCCAACTGGAAGTCCTTCTCGGTGCCGAACTCCGGCAGCCTGCGATCGGCCAGCGGCTTCTTCATCTCCTCCTCCAGCTTCAGGCGCGCCTCTTCACGCGCTTTTTCGCGCGCTTCGTCCTTTTTCTCTTCGCCCTGACCGCTGTTGAGGTGTTTCTCCAGGTCGGCTTCACGCGTGCGCAGCGCGGCAAACAGATTGCCGCCTTCGGTCTCATCGACCATCACGTCGGGCACGATGCCCTTGGCCTGAATCGACTTGCCGCTGGGCGTGTAGTAACGGCTGGTGGTGAGCTTCAGACCAGCCGTCGGGCAGTTGTCCATGCGGAACGACGGATCCAGGCAGACCGCCGTCTGCACCGAGCCTTTGCCGAAGGTCTGGTTGCCCAGCACGGTGGCGCGTTTGTGGTCCTGTAGCGCGCCCGCCACGATCTCGCTGGCCGAAGCCGAACCTTCGTTGACCAGTACCACCAGCGGCACGGTCTTGAGCGCGCCCTTGGTCACTTCCTGCAGGCGCTTGAGTGGATCTGCACCGCCGCGTCGATGGTAAAACTCGGCCGAGGCCTTGTGCACAAATTTGCTTTCAGCCAGTTGACCGTTGGCCGAGACCACAGTCACGTTTTCCGGCAGAAAAGCAGCCGAGACGGCAACCGCCGCGTCGAGGTAGCCGCCGGGGTCATTGCGCAGATCCAGCACCAGACCCTTGAGCTTGGGCTCCTGCTTGTAGATTTCTTCGATCTTGCGAGCAAAATCTTCGACCGTGCGCTCCTGAAACTGGCTCAGTCGGATCCAGGCATAGCCGGGCTCGATCACCTTGCTGCGGACCGATTGTGTGCGAATTTCCTCGCGGATGATCAGAACCGGGAAAGTGCGGCTCTCGTCCTTGCGGTAAATGGACAGCAGCACCTTGGTATTGGGTTCACCGCGCATGCGCTTGACGCCTTCGTTCAGTGGCAGGCCCTTGACCGGTGTGTCGTCGATCTTGACGATCAGATCATTGGGCTTGATACCAGCCCGAAAGGCGGGTGAGCCCTCGATCGGCGAGATCACCTTGATCAGCCCATCCTCCTGCGCGATTTCAATGCCGACGCCGACAAACTTGCCGGTGGTACCTTCGTTGAATTCCTTCAGCGCCTTCTTGTCAAGGTACTGCGAGTGCGGATCGAGGCTGGAGACCATGCCGATGATGGCATCCGTGATCAGCTTCTTGTCGTTGACCGGCTCCACGTAGTTGCTCTTGACCATGCCGAAGACAGCTGCCAGTTGTTGCAGTTCTTCCAGTGGCAGTGGCGCCAGTGCGGCGCGCGCTACGGTCTGCAGCGAAACCGTGGTCATGGCGCCCGCCAGCACACCGAGCGAAATCCAACCCGAAATTTTCAATTTTTGGCCCATATCAATCTTTAGTCGGTTGAGAACAGCGCAATAGATCTGTCCAGCAAAGTATCAGCATACACGTTTGGGGCGTCTTGGGCGCGGCGCGTTCCCGGTTTACTCAAGCTTTACCCTGGGCCGCTACCGCTGCAGCCGCTTTGGCCGCGGCCTCGGCGTCGCCCAGGTAGTAGTGACGAATCGGTTGCAACTGCTCGTCGAGTTCGTAAACCAGGGGTATGCCGTTGGGAATGTTCAGGCCCACGATGTCACTGTCCGAGATCTTGTCCAGGTATTTGACCAGGGCACGGATCGAGTTGCCGTGCGCTGCCACCACGACCCGCTTGCCGGCCTTGATGGCGGGCGCCAGGGCTTCGTTCCAGAACGGCATGACGCGGTCCACCGTGTCTTTCAGGCATTCGGTCAGCGGAACCTGCTCGGGCTGTAGTCTGGCGTAGCGCGGGTCACCGCGTTCGCAGCGCGGATCTGCCGGCTCCAGTGCCGGCGGTGGTGTGTCGTAACTGCGGCGCCAGACCAGCACCTGGGCGTCGCCATACTGCTTGGCCATGTCGGCCTTGTTGAGCCCCTGCAGGGCGCCGTAATGGCGCTCGTTCAGACGCCAGCTGTTGACGACCGGCAGCCAGGTGCGGTCCATGGCGTCGAGTACATGCCACAGTGTGCGGGTGGCGCGTTTGAGAACGCTGGTGTAGGCGACGTCAAATTCAAATCCCTCGGCCTTGAGCAGGCGCCCGGCCTGATCGGCCTGCGCGATGCCAGTGGGCGTCAGATCGACATCGGTCCAGCCGGTAAAGCGGTTGTCCAGGTTCCAGGTCGATTCGCCGTGGCGGATGAGAACGAGTTTGTACATGGTGAGGCAGGGCTAAGGCGGGGAATAACAGGGTGAATCGGTGGCGCGCAGGGCTTCATTCTAAAATGCTGGAGCATTGATGGGAAAACAAGTGGAATTTATTGATGTTTGCAGGATTCACGGCACCGGTGGACCAGAGTGAACAACGATCTGTCATTGCGGGCTTGACCCGCAATGCAGGGATGTTGTGGCACTGGATCCCGGATCGAGTCCGGGATGATGCTTCGCTCCTCCGGGATGGCGCTTTGCTCCTCCGGGATGGCGCTTTGCTCCTGCGGAAACACAGCATCAACTCTTGTGGGCGACATCATTTACAAAAGTCTCAATAGAAAGAAGCAATGAAGTTTATTCTCGACAACTGGATGTTGATGTCGGTGGCGCTGGTATCGGCCAGCCTGCTGTTTTGGCCGTTGATCAAAGGGGCCGGCGGCGGGTTGACGGCACAGGGCGCGGTGCAACTCATCAACCGTGAGAAGGCGGTGGTGATCGATGTCTGCGAAGCCAATGAATTTGCCGCCGGGCATGTGGGGGGTGCCAGAAATATTCCCCTGAATCAGCTGGAAGAAAAGTTGACGGCTGCCGTGAAAAACAAGGCGCTACCGGTCATCCTGGTTTGCCAGTCGGGCGCGCGTTCGAACCGCGCTGTGGCCATTGCGAAGAAGCTTGGCTATGAGCAGGCGCAGTCGCTGGCCGGCGGCTTGAGTGCCTGGAGAACGGCCAATCTGCCGGTGGAAAAAAACTAATAACTTTGCGGGACAGATCTTCAGCTCTGTCCCCAACGAATATGAAACCAGTCAAAATTTACACCACCGCCGTCTGCCCCTACTGCGTGCAGGCCAAGCAGATCCTCAAGGCCAGAGGCGTCGTGCAACTCGAAGAAATCCGGGTCGATACCGATCCTGCCCAGCGTCTGAAGATGATGGAGCTCACCGGGAGGCGCACCGTGCCGCAGATTTTTGTTGGCCAGACGCATGTCGGTGGCTGTGACGATCTGATGGCGCTGGATGCTCGCGGTGGCCTGATGCCGCTGCTTAACGCGGCCTGAGATAATCTGTCTCGTTTTCCGTTTCCGCTCGGAAATTTCCGTAGCGTTTTTTTTGATCAGAAAGAAATCCCATGTCCGAACAACAAGGCCCCATTTTCCAGATTCAACGCGTTTACCTGAAGGGTGCTTCGCTGGAACAACCTAATTCCCCGGCCATCCTGCTCGAGCAGGAGGCACCTACCGTCGACATCCAGTTGGGCGTCAATGCCGCTCCGGTGGCAGAGGGGATTTTTGAAGTGACCATCACCGCCACGGTGCAGACCAAGATCAAGGACAAGACGGTCTTCCTGGCTGAAGCGACACAGGCCGGTATTTTCGAAATCCGCAATTTGCCAGAAGATCAAATGGGGCAGGTGATGGGTATCGCCTGTCCGCAAATTGTTTATCCCTATTTGCGTGGCAACGTTGCGGACCTGATTCAGCGCGGCGGCTTTCCGCCGGTGCATCTGTCGGAAATCAACTTCCAGGCCATGTACGAGCAACAGCAGCAACAGGCCGCTGCGGCGGCGGCTGCTGCGCCGGCTGCAGTCACGCAGTAAGCAGTTGTTCTGAAGCTCCGGCTTGCGGACCTCACCGACGATGAAAATTGTTGTGCTTGGGGCCGGTGCCTGGGGTACTGCGCTGGCTGTCAATGCGGCCAGTCAGAGCGGCGCTGCGCACAGCGTGAGCCTGTGGGCGCGTGACCCGGTGCAGGCCCAGGGCCTGCAGACGAAACGTGAAAACGTGCGCTACCTGCCGGGTATTGTCTTGCCATCAGCCTTGAGCGTGGGGCCGGGCGGCGCCGCAGAATTACGGGGTCTGGTAGCGGGCGCTGATCTGCTGGTGATTGCAACACCGATGGCGGCTCTGCGCGCTTTGCTGAGCGAACTGAAGTCGTGCAGGGTGCCTGTCGCCTGGCTTTGCAAGGGCTTCGAGGCAGCGAGCCACGAATCACCGGGCCTGCTGGCGCACGAGGTGCAAGCCCAGGTAGCGCCCGGCTTGCCGACTGGCGTGCTGAGCGGACCCAGTTTTGCGCTGGAGGTGGCGCGGGCTCAGCCAACGGCCCTGGTGGCCGCCAGCGGGTCCGCCAGTGTGCGCGAAGTTCTGGTACGCGCCTTTCACAGCCAGACCCTGCGCGTCTATGCGAACGACGACATCGTTGGCGTCGAAGTCGGCGGTGCGGTCAAGAACGTGCTGGCCATTGCCACCGGGCTGTGCGACGGTTTGAGTCTGGGTCTGAATGCCCGAGCCGCCCTGATCACCCGCGGTCTGGCCGAGATGACACGGCTGGGTGTTGCGCTGGGCGCGCGTGCTGAAACCTTTATGGGTCTGGGTGGGCTGGGTGATCTGGTGCTGACGGCCACCGGTGACTTGTCGCGCAACCGGCAGGTCGGTCTGGCTCTTGCGCGCGGCCAGACCCTGCAGCAGGCGCTCGCGGCTCTGGGGCATGTGGCGGAGGGCGTGCACTGCGCCAGAACGGTGTTGCAGCGTGCCCGCAGCGTCGCCGTCGAGATGCCGATTACTGAAGCGGTGGTGAACTTGCTGGACGGGAAAACGCAACCGTCCCAAGCGGTCGCGCTGCTGATGGGGCGTCAGGCGGCGGGCGAGTAGGCGAGCCGGATGTAGATCGGGGCAAACACTTCGGCCTGCGTAATTTCGATCAGGGTTTCCTTGGCCAGTTCGAGCAGGGCGATGAAGGTGACAACCAGCACCGGCGCGCCCTTGGCTGGATCGAACAACTCTTCAAACTCAACAAAGCGCCGGCCCTGCAGTCTTCGCAGCACGAGGCTCATGTGTTCACGCACCGACAATTCGGCACGCGTGATCCTGTGGCGCTGCACCAGCCTTGCGCGTTGCAGCAGTCCGGCCCAGGCGTCCTTCAGGTCGACCACGTCGACGTCAGGAAAACGGGGTTGTAGCGACTGCTCGATATAGACCTGAGCCTTGAGAAAATCGCGGCCAAATTGCGGCAGGGCATTGAGCTTGGCGCCGGCCAGCTTGATGCGTTCGTATTCGAGCAGACGGCGCACCAGTTCGGCACGTGGATCCTCTGCTTCCTGCCCCGGCGCCACTCTCTTGGGTGGCAGCAGCATGCGCGACTTGATTTCAATCAGCATGGCCGCCATCAACAGGTATTCAGCGGCGAGTTCCAGATTGCGACCACGGATTTCTTCGACGTAGACCAGGTACTGGCGTGTCAGGCCAGCCATGGGGATGTCGAGAATGTTGAAGTTTTGCCTGCGGATCAGGTACAGCAGCAGGTCCAGCGGACCTTCAAAAGCTTCCAGGAAGACTTCCAGCGCATCGGGCGGGATGTACAAATCCTGCGGCATGGAGAATAGCGGCTCGCCGTACAGCCGGGCCACGGCGACGTTATCCACCACCTCTGGCATGCCTGCCAGCTCTGGCGCTAGTTCAAGATCAAGCCCTTCCTGGGCGAGGGTTGCCAAGGCCTTATTTGGCAGCGGTCTGATAGACGTAAGGCTGCTGCGCTACCCGGGCGGCACGAAAGTCGCTCTGGGCATCGCGGTCCTGTGTCTTGTTCCACAGCAAGGCGCGACCCTGCGTCTGTCCAGCGGCCATCTGCGGGTTCTTGGCCTTGAGTTCGTTGATGAACTGGGTGGTTTCAGACAGGTATTTCGGGCGGTAGAAGATATTCATGAAATGGGACCTCTTTCGGCTATTTTAGCGGCCAGTTGAACGGCAGCGCTGACGCCGCTAGCCAGGTCAGGATAGAACTGCTCGGCGCCTACCTGATTGACGAAGCCGCTGCGCCTGGCAATATCAAGCGGTTGATGGCTAAGCCCGCAGATCAGCAGACTCACGCCGCTGTTGTGGCAACTGCGCGCCAGGTCATTCAGGGTATCCGCGCCGGAGGAGTCGACGTAGAGCAGGTTCTTCAGATCCAGCAGCAGTACCTTGGCCGGTAAGTTGTCCTGCAGGTTTTCAATCAGTTTGACAGCGCCGAAAAACAGTGCGCCGTAGAGGCGGTAGCTTGCCAGCGTTCGCTCGGGCCCGGCGACGCTTGCGAGGTCGGGGAAGTCGGCCACCGCCACCTCCTCGCAGCGTGACAGACTGGAGATGCGGTAGATGAAGGTCAGGCAGGCGGCGACCAGTCCCACTTCAACCGCCACCGTCAAATCAAAAATCACGGTCAGGAAGAAAACGACCAGCAGGGTGACGCGGTAAGGCATGCGGTAGTGACGCAAATGGACAAACTCGCGCCACTCGCCCATGTTCCAGGCGACAAACATCAGGATCGCCGACAGGCAAGCGAGCGGCACATCCTTGGCCAGCGGCGCAGCGATCAATATCACCAGCAACAGTGTGACGGCATGCACCATGCCGGCGATCGGACTGCTGCCACCGTTCTTGATGTTGGTGACGGTGCGCGCAATGGTTCCGGTTGCCGGCATGCCACCAAAAAACGGACAGATGAAGTTGGCGATGCCTTGTGCCATCAGTTCCTGGTTCGGATTGTGGCGGTCGTCGATCATGCCGTCGGCTACACGCGCGCAAAGCAGGGATTCGATTGATCCGAGCAGCGCCAGCGTGGTGGTCGGAATCACCAAGAATTTCGCCGTTTCCCAGCTGAAGTCGGGCAACTGGAAGGAGGGCAGAGAACTGGGGATGCCGCCAAAGCGGCTGCCGATGGTGTCGACCTGCAGGCCGAGCACCGAGACGGCTACCGTGGCCAGCACCAGTGCCACGATCGAGCCTGGAATAGGCGTCAGCTTGCCGACGAACTGCGCGCTGCCGATCTTGGGCATCATGACCTGCCACAGGATGATGACGGCCAGCGATGCAAGTGCCAGCGCAAAGGATTGTGTGTTGAGGCTGTCCAGGTTCCTGCCAATAGTCGAAAGGATGCCAAAGAAATCCGCCGGCATTACCTTGACCTGCAAGCCCAGAAAGTCCTTGATCTGGGATAGGCCGATGAGTACTGCAATGCCGTTGGTAAAACCGATGACAACCGAGATCGGTATGAAGCGGATCAGGGTTCCGAGCTTGAGCAGCCCCATCAGAAACAGCAGCACGCCCGACATGGCGGTGGCGATGATCAGGTTGCCCAGGCCGTAGCGTTGCACGATGCCGTAGACGATGACGATGAAGGCGCCGGCCGGGCCGCCAATCTGGACCCTGCTGCCGCCCAGCGCAGAAACCAGAAAACCGGCAATGATGGCAGTAAAGATGCCGGCTTCGGGCTTGAGCCCGCTGGCGATGGCAAAGGCCATGGCCAGTGGCAGGGCGACCACACCCACTGTCAGGCCGGCTCCTATGTCACGTGCCAGGCGCGCTCTGCTGTAGCACTGCAGGGCTACAAACAGCTTGGGCTGAAATTCAAACTTCATCATCAGTGCACACGCATCCCGGGTTGCGCCCCGGCCAGGGGCTCCAGCACGTAAATGCCGGGATTCGATTTTTCATCGGCGTGGCTGGCAGCCAGAACCATGCCTTCGCTGACGCCAAACTTCATCTTGCGCGGCGCCAGATTGGCCACCAGCACGGTGAGCTTGCCGATCAACTGCTCGGGCTTGTAGGCGCTGGCAATGCCGCTGAACACATTGCGCGTTTTCTCTTCACCCGCATCGAGTGTCAGGCGCAGTAACTTGGTGGAACCCTCGACCGCCTCGCAGTTCACAATTTTGGCGATGCGCAGGTCAAGCTTGCTGAAGTCTTCCATGCCAATCGTCGGGCTGATGGCCTCGCCGCCGGGTAGCGGCTTTTCAGGTTCGACGTTGGCAGGCGCTTCAAACAGGGCTTCGAGTTGCTTCACATCCACACGCTGCATCAGGTGCTGGTAGCTGCCAATGGTGTGGCCAGCGCCCAGCGCCTGGCTGGCGTTGCCAAAGGCGAGTGGTGTCATATTCAGGAAAGTTTCCACCTGCGCCGCCAGGGCTGGCAGTACGGGCTTCAGGTAGGCGGTGAGCACGGCAAAGGCTTCAATGCAGACGGTACAGACATCGTGCAGCCGTGCCTCCATGCCCACCTGTTTGGCCAGTTCCCAGGGCTTGTTGGCATCGACGTAGGCATTCACGCGGTCGGCCAGCAGCATGGTCTCACGCAGCGCCTTGGCATACTCGCGGTCCTCGTAGAGTTCTTCGATGCCGCTTTGCGCATTGCGCAGCAACGTCAGCAGGTCCGACCCGTCGGCTGAAGGAACGCCGAGCTTGCCGTCAAAACGTTTGGTGATGAAGCCGGCAGCGCGGCTCGCAATGTTGATGTACTTGCCCACCAGATCGCTGTTGACCCGGGCCATGAAGTCTTCCGGGTTGAACTCCACATCTTCATTGCGGGCGTTGAGCTTGGCCGCGAGGTAGTAGCGCAGCCACTCGGGGTTCATGGCCAGGCTCAGGTACTTGAGCGGGTCCAGGCCGGTGCCCCGACTCTTGCTCATCTTCTCGGCGTTGACCGTCAGGAAGCCATGCACAAAGACCGCATCGGGCACCTTGCGTCCGCTGAAATGCAGCAAGGCCGGCCAGAACAGGGTGTGAAAGGTGATGATGTCCTTGCCGATGAAGTGGTACTGCTCGGTTGCCGGATCCGCCATGAAGGCATCGTAGTCGACGCCGATCTTGCCGAGGTAGTTCTTCAGCGAGGCCAGATAGCCGATCGGCGCATCAAGCCACACATAGAAGTACTTGCCAGGGGCGTCCGGGATCTGAATGCCAAAGTAGGGCGCGTCGCGGCTGATGTCCCAGTCGCCCAGGTCGCGCTTGCCGGTTTCGTCGGGCAGCAGCCACTCCTTGATCTTGTTATAGACCTCGCTTTGCAGATGCGTCTGGCCGCGCGGGTTGCTGCCCTGCGTCCATTTTTCCAGGTACTCGGCGCAGCGCGGATCTGACAGCTTGAAGAAGTAGTGCTCGGAGTCGCGCAGCACCGGTGTGACGCCAGACAGGGCCGAGTAGGGGTTCTTCAGATCGGTCGGACTGTAGACGGCACCGCATTCTTCACAGTTGTCACCATACTGGTCCTTGGCGCCACACTTGGGGCATTCGCCTTTGATGAAGCGATCCGGCAGGAACATGTTCTTTTCGGTATCGAAGAACTGAGCAATAACACGCGTCGAAATCAGGCCGGTGGCTTTCAGGTCAAGGTAGATCGCCTGCGCCAGCTCATGGTTTTCCACGCCGTCGGTCGAATGCCAGTTGTCAAAGCTGATGTGAAATCCGTCCAGATAGGGCTTGCGGCCCGACGCAATATCGGCCACAAACTGCTGCGGTGTCTTGCCGGCCTTTTCGGCGGCAATCATGATCGGTGCGCCATGGCAGTCATCCGCGCAGACAAAGTGCACTGCGTTGCCCATCATCCGTTGGTAGCGCACCCAGATGTCGGCCTGGATGTACTCCATGATGTGACCGATATGAAAGTTGCCGTTGGCGTAGGGCAGGGCGGTGGTGACAAAGAGTTGGCGTGGCATGGAGTCGTCGGCTTTCGGGAGGGAAGCATGATTTTAGTCGCCGCATCGTGAGGCTACCCGGTCTCGCAGCGCCATCGGCAATGAGCGTTGGTGTTTGCTGTCATGCCGGCCCCGGATCAGGTCCGGGGTTTCAACATCCGGCATCCAGTGCCACGCTACCACTGGATTGCGGATCAAGTCCGCAATGACAGCCATTCAGCGGTATAAAAGTTATTGCGGCCAGACACCAATTTCGCACTGCATCACCCTCGGCAACGAGCTCAGTAGCCCGCACCCGTCGCGCACCGCCTGTGTTTGAAAGATCTGGCTGGTGGGGCACTCAGCGCAGCGACATAAAGAAGGAGCACGACGGGCGGGTGACAGTCGCGGAGTTGAGTGCCGCAGTGGCACGATCCACCCGACTATTTCTGTCAGACGGCGCTGACCTCTTCGGCTGTCAATACCGGCCCATGACCGCTGAACCGGTCCAGCGCCAGATAGATCACGGGCGTGATGAAGAGCGTGATGGCTTGTGAAAACACCAGGCCGCCGACGACGGCCAGACCGAGCGGCTGGCGCAGTTCGGCGCCGGCACCGATACCGATGGCAATCGGCAGGGCGCCCATCAGGGCTGCCAGTGTGGTCATCATGATCGGGCGAAAGCGCAGGATGCAGGCCTCGCGGATCGCCACCGCCGGCGTCATTCCCTGATGCCGCTGCGCATCGAGCGCAAAGTCAATCATCATGATGGCGTTCTTCTTGACGATGCCGATCAGCAACACGATGCCGATGGTGGCAATCAAGGTGAGGTCCTGACCAAACAGCATCAGCGTCGCCAGGGCGCCGACGGCAGCCGAAGGCAGACCGGCCAGAATCGTGATCGGATGGATGTAACTCTCGTACAGAACACCCAGCAGCACATAAATTACCATCAGTGCGGCAATGATCAGTATCGCCTGGCTGCCCTGTGAACTCTTGAAGACGGCGGCGTCGCCACCGTAGCTGGCAATGATGGAGGCTGGCATCTGAATGGCGCCCCGCACTGCGTCGATCTTGGCCGTGGCGTCACCGAGCGCAGCGCCGGGTGCCAGGTTGAACGACACGGTCACCGCCTGCAATTGCCCGGCGTGGTTGATGGCCGTGGGGCCGACTGTCCGCTGTACCGTGGTAAAGCTCGATAGGGGAACCAGCGCCCCGGTCGATGCGCGCACATAGATGCCACCCAGCGCCTGCTCGTCCTGTTTGGCCTCGGGCGCCACTTCCATGATCACCTGATAACTGTCAGTGGGCAGGAAGATGGTCGAGACCTGGCGCTCGCCAAAGGCGCTGAAGAGCGCGCTACGGATGGCATCCATCGAGACGCCGAGCGCGTTGGCGCGGTCGCGGTCGATCTTGAGCTGCGCCTGCAAGCCGCTGAGCTGCACGTCGCTGGTGACGTCGCGGAACATCTCGTCGCCGCGCAACTTCTCCTGCAGCTTGGTGGCCCAGCCACTCAATTCGTCGGCGCGCACGCTCTGCAGAATGTACTGGTAGCGTGCCTTGCTCTGTCGGCCACCGAGTTGCAGGTTCTGGATCGGTCGCATGAAGACGGCGATGCCAGCCACGTTGCGCAGCTTGCGGCGCAGCCCCTCCACCACGGTCTTCATGGGCTGGCGTTCGCTCTGCGGTTTCAGGCTGATGAACATGCGCCCGGAATTCTGGGAGCCGCTGCCGCCGTTGAAGGAACTCACGGATGCCACGTTGGGGTCCGCGCGCATGATGCCTGCCACGCGTTCCTGCAGCCGCACCATGGCCGGAAACGAAGTGTCTTCAGCCGCTTCGGTTGAGACCTGGATCTGGCCAATGTCTTCCTCCGGAAAGAAGCCTTTGGGGATGATGATCATCAACCAGGCGGTTGCGCCAAAGGTAGCAAGCGCTACCAGCAGCACCAGTTTGCGGTGCGACAGTGCCTTGTCGAGCAAGCGCGTATAGAGCGCCAGCACAATATCAAAACCGCGCTCAAAGGAGTGCACCAGTGCGCCGGGTGCTTTCTTGTGGGCTTCGTCGGTCAGGAAGCGGCTTGCCAGCATCGGCACCAGCGTCAGCGAGACAAAGGCCGATACCACAATGGCCAGTGCCACCACCACGGCAAACTCGTGGAACAGGAGGCCGATCACGCCCGGCATGAAAAAGATCGGAATAAAAACCGCAATCAGCGAAGTGGAAATGGCAATGATGGTGAAACCCACTTCCCGCGCACCGCGCATCGCTGCCGAGAAGGGTGGCACACCGTTCTCCACGTGGCGGATGATGTTCTCCAGAACCACGATGGCGTCATCCACCACCAAGCCCACCGCGAGCGTGAGGCCCAGCAGCGAAATGTTGTCCAGGCTGTACGAGAAGCCCCACAGCAGGGCTACCGCACCAATCAGGGAAACAGGCAGCGAAAGTGTCGGAATGATGGTGGCAACAAAGCGGCGCAGAAACAGAAAGATCACCAGCACCACCAGCGCAATCGTTCCGAGCAGGGTCAGACTGACGTCGTGCAGCGCGTCGCGCACCGAGATCGAGCGATCATTCACCGGGGTCATGGAAACCGATTGCGGCATCTGGCTTTGCAGCTTTGGCAGGGCCGCGCGCACCGCATCAACCACCCGCACCGTGTTGGCACCGGGCTGGCGCAGGATCGCAATGGTGATGGAATTTTCCCCGTCCAGTGTGGCCCAACTCTTGAGAGATTCCAGCGAGTCCTCGACGTTGGCGACGTCGCGCAGGCGCACCACATTGCCGCCTCGGCTGCTGACAATCAGTTCGGCAAAGTCGGCTGCGTTCTTCAGCTGTCGATTGGCCTGCAGCGTCAGCATCTGGCGCGGGCCTTCAAAAGTGCCGACGGGGGTGTTGACGTTGGCAGCACGCAGCGCCGCACTCAATTCATCGAGTCCGATGTTGCGCGCCGCCAGCGCGTCGGGCTGTACCCGCACCCGCACCGCGTAACGCTTGGAGCCGAAGATGTTGACCTGGGCCACACCATCGACGGTGGACAGGGTGGGGGAGATCAGATGCTCCGCATAATCCTGCAGATCGGACGGTGTAAGTGACGGCGAGGTCAGTGCCAGCAGCAGCACCGGGGCGTCCGCCGGATTGACCTTGCGGTACGCAGGCGTTGTCGTCATCTCCACCGGCAGTGAGCGCTGCGCGCGCAGCAGGGCTGCCTGCACATCGACCGCCGCAGCGTCGATGTTGCGACCTTCCTCGAATTCAAGCGTCAGGGAAGTGCTGCCCAGGGTGCTGGTAGAACTGATGGTCTTGAGGCCCGGTACGGTCTGAAACTGTTTCTCCAGCTGCAGCGCCACCGAACTTGCCATGGTCTCCGGATTGGCGCCAGCCAGCGCCGCAAAGACATTGATCACCGGTGTGTCGTAGCTGGGCAGGGCCGCCACCGGAATGCTGCGAAAGCCGATCACACCGGCCAGCACCACCGCCAGATTGAGCAGCACCGTCATCACCGGACGACGGATAAAGATTTCGGAAATGTTCATGGTGCGGTCGGCCGCTTGGCGCCCGATGCTGCAGAAGCCGCATCCCGCGCCCGCT
>Ga0194063_10000090_pt1 | contig 60822 bp, 52 predicted proteins | sample SepL3720m_MetaG_FD_155459 | JGI IMG/M metagenome (GOLD analysis project Ga0194063, IMG submission 155459) | Anoxic zone freshwater microbial communities from boreal shield lake in IISD Experimental Lakes Area, Ontario, Canada - Sep2016-L373-20m | ecosystem: Environmental > Aquatic > Freshwater... | reverse complement strand
CTGAGTATTCTACTAGGTTTGGTACAACTTTCACCGATTCAGGGGTTACTTCATCCCTCGACCTCTACGGTCGGGGTTTTAAGTGAGGAATTTATAATCTATATGATCTATCTGGTGTTTTGTGGTGAAATCGTCCAGAGTTATCGAGCGGATAGACTTGGACAGTGTGTTTTGATTTAGGCGAAAAGCCGAAGACTGGGTATCATCATTCAAGTTTATATTTATCGTTTCTTTACCAGTTTTGCTGCCAACAGCATAATTGAATACCTTCTTTAGTCCTTTTGCTTTGATATCTGAAATAAGATGAACATTTGGTTCAAAACAATATACTTTGCACTTTTTGTTGACTTTGATGATTTCTGCTGCATATTCTCCATGATTGGAACCAATATCAAAAAAAACTGTCCAACTAGATGCATACTGGTTGAGAATGGAAAATTCCCCGTTTGATTTGGAATCACAGTTGTCCCAATTGAGTTCTTTTTGACTACTTGTATCACTAGCTTCTTCATTTATGTCAATTTTTTGACCATACTTGATTTGAAGAATGTTAAATATTTTCATAAATGTACTGACTAATGCTGTGTATGTTTTACCAAGAAAACTAGATTTTACCTCTCCTGGGTTGACATCTTTATTAGACTTAAGGTGTATGGGATGTTTATCTAGTTTGTCTAACCATGTTTCTTTATTGCGGAGCAAGTAGCGCATATCTTGCTTCGACAAATGTTGACTATACTCTAACAATAACGTAAGTGCTCGAATAGACATGTTGTTGTTTTTTGATTCTCTAACCCAGTATGATTCATAACCATATCGGTGATAATAGTGGCTATTCGGCAAGATAGCTATAGAGTAGCCACTCATCACCTGACGCAAGCCAAATCCCCATGTATCTAAGAAGGTATGTTCTGGATATCTACCAGATAAGATCCAACTTTTTTTAGTAAATAGGTAATTTCCACTCGCCCCAGGAACTTTTTGACCAGCTAAATACTGACTAGCATCATATGTATTTTTTTCAAATTTCCACTCATGATCAACCTCACTTATTTTATTTTTAAAATATTTCAATTTTTGGAAAGATGCAATATCCGTCGACGTGTTTATGAGGAGTTTTTTTAGACCTGGTACTGATTGTTTTTCGAGAATATTATCTGAATCTAAACAAAATACGATTTCGTTTGCAGCTTGCTCGACTGCAGTATTACGTGCTGCACCGCCTCCTTTGTGATATTTATGATCTACGATCTTAATTGATTTGTGCTTTTGTGATAACTGAGAAATAACCTGTTTCGTAGAATCGGTGGAACTGTCATTGACAATGATTAATTCATCTCCATCTGAGTGGTTGCCATCATATATCGACTCAACGGAAGATCTTATAGTTTTCTCGCAGTTAAAAGCTGGCATAATGTAGCTAATATTCAATGGTTTTTTAAGAACCCACCACACTCCGCTAGGATGCGAGTGTATTTCCCAGTTAAATCTTCCAAAAAAGGCATCCACTACTTTTTTAACTCCAGGAAAGTTAGGATGTCCATAATCGTGACCAGCAATAATTCCATTGTCTGATAATCGAGGGAACCAATTTAAAATATCCTCTCTTACTCCTTTTTCTGAGTGATCTCCGTCGATATATACAAAATCTAATAGCCCATTAATATAATTTGTTGCTTCATTGGATGTTTTTCGAATTAGAATGGCCCTATTACCGAACTTTTCTAAACGTTGCTTAGTATATTTATACAAACGATTAAATTCATGATTTTCCATATTCATAGCATCGTCGTACCCATCAAAGTGCTTATATGGGTCAATGCAATATAGCGTTGCCCGAGTTTTAGATAATATACGTTCCGAGTGACCGCCAAAGGCTACGCCTATCTCTGCTCCGACTCTTAGGTTTTTCTTTTTTATGAGTGGCCACAAAATATCGTAGGCCTCACCCCAAACTTTTTCCGCTTCCATAGCATGTGATTTAATATCAGAGTAATTCATGTTGCTATTCTAGTTCTTTCAATACGAAATTGCACCATTTTTGATATGATAGATCTTTGTCCCATACTTCTTTTGCTATTTTCCCCATTTCCTGTAGTTCCTTATCAGCATATTTGTTAATAATTTCCATTATCTTCTTTGGATGATCAGTATAGAAACTGAATTTATCCCACTCGATATATTTTTTGAATGGTCTAGTATCGATATCTCCAATTAAGAAAGGTATAAGACCCAGTTGCATAGATTCATAAAATCGAAATGAGCTACCGCCATAACCCCTTGGGCATAAGGCTACGTAGGACTTTAGCATTAAAGATACGTATTTTTTCGTTCCAATATCTCCATCAATAAATAGACACTTATCGTTCCCTGAGATAATATTCGAAATTTTTGCCCTAATTTTGTGAGTCGAAACTCGACCTATGAAACTAGCAAGATATTTTTTTCGTGGTTTAAATAATGGAATTTTATGAGCAGAAGATAATAGTGGAATATCAATTCCCACTTTGGTCTTTCTTGAAGAAAGTAGTACTGTTGTTCCATGAAGATTAACTACTGGACCATCATCGTATTGACAGATTGTAAATGTTTTTCTGGGAGAAATTAGTGCCTTGTCTACGTATTGCTGCAACTCATTATTCCCCAGCTTGCCGTAATCATGGTTAACTAACCACCTGGTCCAATATATCGGTAAGTAGTGCCAATCTGCTTCTTCTACTCTATCCGTTAACAACTTAGGATTTCTGCATAAAAACTCAAAAAAATCTTGCTCTACTCCGTAGTCATCGTTATGTGCCGGATAAATATTGTTCTGTCTACTAGGTTGCGTGCTTTGATTCACCGGGAGAATATATATTTTCATTTGACTAAATCGATATACATATTACCATTTTCTGGTCTATCTTTAGGATCAGGCCGATATTCTTTCGGTATTTTTGCATAACTTATGTCTCTATTTTGAACTACAATTTTGCGATATCCCACTATTTTTGCCATTTCTGTCAGAGTACTGATAGAAAGGATATTTTTATGAACATGTTTGTCCCACTCGGGCTGATAAACTCCCGCCATACCTAGTTTGAAGCATGAATGAATATTCATTGTACTGGTAATTTCTGGGGTATTTATCCTGTGAATTCCGCCTGGCTCCAAGATGCGCAGGGTTTCTGCTAACAATATATATTGCTCTTTCTGGTCTAGATGTTCAATAAAGTCCTCGTGAAAGACTATTGAAGCTGAGTTATTGGCAATAGGCAATGGGCTTCCAACAATATTGACTCCGTAAAAATCATTTTTGTTGCCACGAATATTGGGTGGATAGAACACATTGGTATAGTATTTTAGATAATTTTCATACGGCTCATACCCAAGATCAATATTTATCCAGCCTTTGATTACTCGTGGCCCACAACCCAAATGAAGTTTCAAAGGATATTTACGGGTCATGAGCCCTAAAGCGCTGAGTCTTTCTATTTCTGGAATTGTAGAAATAGGCTTATTAGTGCGAGGCGTTTTCATCGCTAGGATCTTGCGAACTAATGATAGCTTAGTCCAAGGGTCATATAACGCTTTGTAGTATTTGTTACGTTCTGATTGAGCATGTGACCAATCGATCTTTTTATTAATATCTATAGCGATTACTTTTCTTCGCCAGCACATGGGGAGATCAGATAGAAGAATTTTAAGATCTGTACCACACACAGGATCGTCAAAAACATAGTATTTTGCTTCAGGATTTATATTGACCCAACCCTTACGATAATTATCATAACCAAAGGCTATTTTAATTTTACCCTCAAAATAGCCGTGAGGAATAAATAAGGGAGGCACTAATGAAGGAAGAATTTCCGAGGTACTACCAATTGTGTGAGAGTATCCATCAAAGTGGGCACAAATTTCTTTCTTGGGCACAATCATAAGTTGTTTATGCGTAAGAAAATATTCGCGCAGTGATTCGGCTCGCATTATAGGCTTGTTGCCCAATTCATGAGATGAGAACCAATAGTTAAACAATTGCTTACTCACAATCTGTACTGAGCTATTATCTCCATTCTTTCTAAGAAAAACTGAACATTCGTGGCAGTCTTCAATCGATGTAGCGTCAAGAGCAAATCTATCATGGAATCGATTGCCAGAAATCCCGGCACGGATAAATTCGCTATAATGTGAATAAACTATCGATGTAAAATTGTATTTTTTTAAATATTCATTACCTTTACTAAGTGACTCGTAAATTGATTGATATGAGTTAGCAATGATGGGGTGATCATTATTGGGTGCATAAAATATCCATTGATCATCATGTTTATTGATTATTTCCAGAATTGGAGAAAAATCCTTCTGAGTGAGTGTGGGACCCCTCATAGGAAATATCTTGGATTTTGGGAATAATTTTTTTACATATGCACCGAACTCCTTGACTATTTGATCGTTATATCCTAGGGCGAAGCCATACCTAATTATTACTGTGCTCCATGGTATTTCCGCATAACTACTGAGAGTGTATTTAGCAATGTCTATTTTTGTCGGCATCTTATATGAGTTGGACCCGCACCTAATCCTATCGTTTGCAGCTACGAAGTTGCGATTTAATGGTACATCGGTGATATAGGTGTCAAAGAACAGAATCATTATTGTGACTTTCTTTCAATTATTTCTTTTATTATTTTAGGAAGAGACCATTGTATACTCCATTCGGGAAAATCATTTTTAAGCTTACTTAAATTAGTAAAATAGCAGATATGATCACCTACTCTAGGATCATTCAGATAATTAATATTTAGATCATATCCATAGTCATCCTTCAGAATCTGAATTACTTCTAGTATTGAGGCTGAATTCTCCTTGCCGCCTCCTATGTTATAGACCTCGCCATACTTTGGATGTAGATAAGATTGATGAAAAGCAGATATAACATCCTTGCTATGTATTTGGTCTCTGACTTGTTTTCCTTTATACCCAATGATTGTGTATGGTCGCTGGTTGACTGCACAATCTATGATATAACTCAAGAATCCATGTAGCGGAACTGCGGAATGTTGTGGTCCCGTAAGACAACCGCCTCGGAATATTCCTACTTTAAGATGAAAATACTTACCATATTCTTGAGCAGTGACATCTGCAGAAACTTTGGATGCACCAAAAAGACTGTGGGTCGATTGATCTATGCTCATATCTTCGTTAATGCCATTTTTACTTATTCCTTTCTCTGCTTGTTTTGCAGCCAGGTCATACCGATTATTTTTTTCTATTAATCGTGCTAGATTGGGTCGATCACCATAGACTTTGTTGGTCGAAGTAAAGATAAATACCCCATCTGGAGAATTTAGTCTAAAACTTTCTAGCATATTAAATGTACCCACTGCATTAATGTCAAAATCGGTATATGGCTCATTTTTTGCCCAATCATGAGATGGTTGAGCTGCGGTGTGAATGATTAAATCAAATGGCCCTTTTTCACGATATAGCAAATCTATCCCTGCTCTATCGCGAATATCTAGTTTAATATGCTCAAAATTTTTATTTTTAAGTAGAGTTGTAATATTTCCTGATGTATCACCACTGATACCGAAAAAATATTTACGCTGATTGTTGTCTATGCCTACAACTTGAGCATTTTGCTTGAGATAAAATGAGGCAGCCTCTGACCCGATTAAACCTCCACACCCACTAATCAAAACTTTCATATGTTCCTTATTAATTTGATAATTAGTTATTCCAGGATCCTCTTATGTAGTGATAGTTATTTAATCTCTCTTCTGCATTATACATTTTCCAAGATGCAAATTTCTCGATGAAGCGGAAGACTTGCTGTGTGGTGGTATCCAGGGTTGTATATTTATATAAACCCAATCTCCCCAGACTAACTAAGTTTGGATAATTGGCTAGGTGTTTGATATATTGGGAAAACTTATTCTCATTAGTTTTGTCCATGAAGGGGTAAAACTTGGCGCTTTTAGAAGGTGTTTCCACGGTGATGATGGTTCTACCATGATAGGCCTCGTCACCAGCCTTGTGATTAAAGCATTTGTACTCGGTAGTTCGGGTATAGGGCACATTTGGCTCTGGATAGTAGACCATGCTATAGTGTTTTTTGGAGTCTGGGTTTTGAAGGTGAAAATATTCTTGATTAATAATTTTAGGCTCGATTAGGTACCCACGATACTCAAGCTCGCCAAATTTATACTGGAAGAGAGTATCGAGGCTAAGAGTACTAATAATTATGTCACCCTGGATAGTTGCTCCAGAAGAATCGGTAATTGTAGTTTTGTCTGTGTCAATGTTTTTAATCGTGACATTAAAGTGTACTTCTAGGTTATTAGAGATATTTCTAAAGAGCTCGTTAAAATCTGTTTTAGGATATGCACACCAACTTTGATTAAAAAACATACGCTTTTCGGTTAATGATTGACCTAAGTGTCTCAATTTGGCCCAGTTTGCAGATAATGTAGATGGATCAACCATCCAGAATTTTTCAGTGAAGTGTTTAAAGTAAAGTTCATATAAAGTGGCCCCCACTTTTGATTTTAAGTATGACTCGAAATTGGCTTCGTCTACCTTTATATGGATAAGTTTCTCAAGCTCCAAGTTGATTTGGGCAGACTCTTTTAGTTTTGGGATATCTCCAAAATATGGCGGGTAATTGAGATGTTTAGACTGTAAAAAAGTTGCGCTATCCATTTGAGTTGGAATTACTTCGATGTATTTTAGAATGAAATCAATTACGCGTTGTTCAGAAGCATGATTGGCCAAAATATGTGGTCCAAATTCATAGGTCATCCCCTCTTTGGTAAATGACCTAGCCATACCACCCAATTGATTTTCTTTTTCAAAAATTATGGGTTGATGGCCTAGATCAGCTAACATCCTGGCTACGCAGCAACTTGTATACCCACCGCCTATTATCAATATTTTCATATACTAGTATTATTTTATTTTCCAATTGCCCGTGTACCAAAAGGTTCCTCCGCGACCATCGATGTCATTCTTGGGCGGTTTGATTTCAAGAAATACATCTTTTTCAGAGTAGATGATAGCCTCCCCCTGTTTATTCTTTAAGCCGAAAGGAACTTGGTACGTTCCGGGGGGGATGCATCCGATATCTATTGCTGAATCAATCACCACTTTCCCCAATAACCTGCTTGGAATATTTGACCTATGATCATCAATGCTATGAGAGAAAAATAGCTTTTCTCCATATTGGTTGACTAACGAATAGCCTATGCATAGATTTTCTACGATCTTTTTAAAATTAAATTCGAAACGCAATGTAATATTTTGCCCGTAATTATAGGAGTAAGTTACCTTATTTTTATCATCCACCCAGTAAGGCATTTTCATCGTAAATGAGTATTTAGTAGATGATAGACTTGAGTTTTTTGACTTATCTATGTCCAGTTTATTGACTGATTGGATATATGAGGACATAACCTGCTCGGTGAAGCCATACATTACTGAGACACCATTGTTGATCCACAGGCAGTGGCTACACAAGCTTTTTATTGCACCAATGTTGTGACTGACAAATATCACTGTTTTGCCTGAATTGGCGAGGCTAGACATCTTACCTAGACATTTCTTTTGGAACTCAGCGTCACCGACTGCCAGCACTTCATCGACTAGGAGAATATCGGCGTCGAGGTGGGCAGAGACAGCAAAAGCGAGACGAACGTACATACCGCTAGAATAGTGCTTGACTGGAGTATCTAAGAATTTTTCTACCCCTGAGAAGGCAACAATGTCGGCAAATTTCTTTTCTATTTCGGCGCGTTTCATACCAATAATGGCGCCATTAAGGTAAATGTTTTCTCTTCCTGTGAGCTCCTGGTTAAAGCCTGTGCCTACCTCTAGCATACTGGCCACACGACCATACATAGTGATCTTGCCACTAGTAGGCTCGGTGATGCGGGCAAGGATCTTGAGTAGAGTACTCTTACCAGCGCCGTTGCGGCCAATGATGCCCACGACCTCTCCCTGCTTGACCTCAAATGAGACGTCTTTGAGTGCCCAGAACTCTTTGTTTTTGCGGGGACCTTTGAAAATCCTGTTTGGGAGCTCCATCAGCTTGTCACGGAGCGTGGGGAAGTTTTTGTTCTCCCCTATCTGATATTTCTTACTGATGTTTTCTACTTTGATGGCTATATCTGACATATTTCCTTTAAATAATATCCGCAAAATATTTCTCGACACTTTTGAAGTAGGCTGAGCCACTTAGGAGTATTACAACGACTAAGACAGTCGAGATAGCTAGAGACCCCCAGTTGATAGGTAAGCCACCAAGGATCATGGCGCGATGGGCATCGATAATACCTGTCATCGGATTTAGAGACAAGAGAAACTTGAAGTTCGGCGCGATCGAACTAGGATAAATAACTGGAGTCACAAAAAGGAGGAGTTGAATAAAGAATGGGAGGATATAGCCGATATCGCGGTACTTGACGTTCATAGCAGAAAGCCAAAAACCCATACCCATGGCGAGCATCCAGGTAAGTAGGAGAGTGACAGGTACCAATAAAATATAGGCTGTAGGCATGATCTGATAGTAGAGCATGAGACCCACTAGCACGATGCTCGCAACTAGATAGTCGATAAGTCCAGTCATTGTTGCTGAAATAGGGATAATTATGCGAGGAAAATAGACCTTGGTGATGAGGCTAGAGCTAGCCACCATACTAGCACTCGATGCTGAAATGGCACTGGTAAAGTAGGTCCAGAGTAGGAGTCCGGCGTACGAAAAAATAGGATATGGCACTCCCCCACCAGAGATGCCAGCAAGCCTCCCGAAGAAGAAAGAAAAGATCACCATGGTTGAAAGAGGTTGGATGATCGCCCAGAGCCCGCCGATCACTGTCTGACGGTAGCGTACCTGAATATCGCGCTTGACGAAACTAAAGAGAAGTTCGCGGTACGGCCACAATTCTTTCAAATTGATAAATTGTAGCTTGCTGGTAGGCTTGATAATAGTTATTTGCTCAGTCATACGGTTATTATTGTATCTTAAAAAAACGATTGCGTAAGTTTTGTAAAAAGAGGAAAAGTCTAGAGACTAAAACAGGAAGATAGTAGACACGGTGGGGAGGAACCGAGGCAAGCGATAAATAATGAAAGTAATCGACTTTGCCTGGGTTCACACAGAGGTAATGATCTGGTTTGTGAATTGTGCCGCCATTAAAATGCAAGATATGAGCGTCGCGATAATGGATTTCCCCGATATAGATGCTGCGACACATTGCATTCCAAAGCGGTGACAGTGCAAACCAGTCATTCTTTAGCACCACATTTAGATCATCTTGGTCAGCCAAAGGAACCTTGCCACCTTCGCTATAGCGTATTTGCTGCAGAACTTGCTCTTCAATAGCCTTGTCGTGCCATTTTTTGGTATCAATCAGTAGGAGTCCACTGTTGAATAGAGGTGAAATGCCCTCTCCTTTTTCATAATCAATATCTCTGACTGCTCCAAGTGTGTGACCATGAAGATCTATGTCCCACAGCTCCTGGATGTCAGAGCTCACGATCATATCAATGTCTAGATAGATGATTCTGTCGTAATCTCTACCCAAGAGCCGGGGAGCAAACAGCCTACTATAGGCATCGAGTGATTTGTAGTCTTTAGCGGGCAGCTCTCGGTAAAGGGCGGAAGGTAGTACTAATTCATGAATAATTGATCCGTACCTACTTGTGATGGCTTGTAGTTCATTGATAATTTTGGCATTTTGCTCGCGGGTAAAAAGATAAAAAATAACTCCGCTTGGACTAGATGAATTGACTAAGATAGAAGTAATCAACGCTTTCGAATAATCTAGGTACAGTTCGTTTCCGGAAATAACAATGACAATGGGTTTGAACATAGCTATCTGACTAGTTTGTTAATAAATTTGGCAAGAACAAATTCTAGGGGGCTTAAATACTTAGATTGGATTGTCTCATACTCCAGGGTATTACCAACCTTATTTGAAAGACTCTCCGACTGGGAGTCGGGCCTTATGAGGTAATTGGCAACTACGATAGGCATATATGACCATTTGGTACGACCTGATATACGTAACCAGTACTCTGGGTCCATCATCGATTTTAATTTTTCATCAAACCCACCATATTTGTCGAAAGCTGATTTCTTCACGAACGTTGCCTGGTGTGGGATGTAGTTGTAGAACTTGAGGATTGTTGGATGCTTGCCCTGAAAAATCTTGCGTTTGGGTGGGAAACCAATGGTCTTGACTCCATCTGTCTCATGGATATTGCCGAAAACCCAGTCCAGATCTTTGTGAACAACAAGATAATCGTGAACTTTTTGTAGAACTAGTGAGTTATAGAACGAATCATCGCTATTGAGGAAATAGACATACTGACCCTTGGCTCTTCCTAACCCGATATTCATAGCATTTGCAATCCCTTTCGAAGGAGTGGAGATAACACTTTTAGAATTTTTTGCGAGTATTTCTGTGGTGCCATCCTCTGAGTGACCATCGACAAAAATATGTTCAAAATCGCGGAAAGTTTGTACTCTAACGGACTCCAGACAAGTATTTATGAACTTCGCGCTATTTTTGGTACAGGTGATGATGGAGAAGAATGGGATCACTGGTTTTGTTTGTACCACTCTATGGTCTCCTTGAGTCCAGTATCAAAATCGGTAATTGCAGTATATCCAAATTTATCTTTAGCGCGGGTTGTATCTAACATACGGCGAGGCTGTCCGTCAGGCTTCTGCGTATCCCAGATGATATCGCCCGTATAACCGACGAGAGCTCTGATCTTTTCTACTAAATTTTTGATCGAGATCTCAAAGCCTGCCCCGATATTGACTGGGTCTGAATCGTTATATTTCTCTGTAGCGAGAATGATACCTTCGGCAGCGTCATCGACGTAGCAAAATTCGCGAGTGGCTTTGCCAGTACCCCAAACCGTGACGCTTGGTCGACCTTGCTCTTTGGCTTCAACAAATTTTTTTATCAGTGCAGGCATAACATGACTACTAGCATCATCAAAATTATCTCCTGGGCCATATAGATTTACAGGTAGAAGATAGATGGAGTTAAAACCATATTGCTGACGATAGGCGAGCGATTGGACTAGCATCATTTTCTTGGCTAGACCATAGGGAGCATTGGTCTCTTCTGGGTAACCGTTCCAAAGATCATCTTCTTTGAAAGGAACTGGGGTAAACTTGGGGTACGCGCAGATAGTGCCAATGGCAACAAACTTACCTACGCCTGCCTTTCTGGATTCCTCCATCAGGTGAGCGCCCATTACCAGGTTGTCGTAAAAAAGCGTTCCCGGATAGTCCCTGTTGTACCCAATCCCACCCACATTGGCAGCTAGGTGAATGATAATATCAGCTCCATTTACGACTTCACTGCATACCTCTTTTTCTCTTAAATCATAATCAGCGGCACGAGGGATAATTATATTGGTCACACCCCTGGCGTGGAGCTTTCCTACCACATGGGAACCGAGAAAACCAGCTCCGCCTGTGACAACTACTTTTTTACCCTTCCAAAAACTCATAGTGATTAGTATATCATTTACTACTAGGTGATAACCTCTTGAGTAGCATACTTTGATTAGCTTGCCAGATAATTTCGAATTTTTTCTGTTCTAACAGATCCTTTATCATCACCACTGTTTCTGCTTGAGTGAGTGGGGAAAATTTGTTTGGACCATCAGCTAGGTCAACCACGATATATTCTGCCGCACCAATTTCGGGTAGAAGATAAAAATCATCTCGCTGGGAAAGGTGAGGTAGTAGAGAATTTTGGGAGGCGATGACACCAGTTTTTGGTACTTGAGCAATTAGAGCATGTGCATCTTTCTCCCACTGCTGAACAGCATAAAAACTAGGTTTAAATAGTGAATTAATCGGACCGTGGAAAACATAATTTTGGCCGGTGGTAAATATGAGCATATATAATCCTATTGTCCACCAATATTTCTCCAAGTGACCATTATTCTCTAACCATTTGGCTAATTTATATATCCCGAAAACAAAACAGACTGCTAGTAGTGGAAAAAATGGAGCGGCATAGTGATTGTTAAAGGCATGAAGCCTAATAGAACTATCATCATAAAAACGGATTGCCAAACTAAAGACAGGCAAGATTAACTCGGTGGGAGCCAAGAGCGGGATAAACCCGAACGAAAATAGTGAGGCATAAATTGTATGTCGTTTAACTGGAGTATTAACCATTTCCGTAATAAATGAATATGGTTGACCAAAAAACTTACTTGTAAGGTGAGAAGGATTGTTTCCCTCGCCAAAATGGACATATCTACTTGTGCCTGATATTTTCGGCATGATGTAAAACAGCAAAAGAAGAGAGGTACCAACACCTACGATTAAAGTTGCCAAACTATGCCTAATGTTTCTGGTCTTAAGATAAGTAATTATTGCTAAAGGAAGACCGATGAAACCGATCATTTCTTTGTTTAAAATTGTAATTAGAAAGCTAATCCAGTATCCTAACCAATCCTTCTTTAATGCAAAGTATATAACAAAAATCAATGGTGCTAGTATGATAGGCTCGTTGTGGAATTCATCTACTAGCATAGACTGAAAAGGCACGGCTAGTAAGTATGAGAAGGAAATAATTAGACTCAAAATACCAATCTTTTGCTCTCCCAATTTTGTCTTGCCGAGCAAATACTGGGAAATCAGATATAGAGGATATGCCGAAAAACAACCAGCTAATGCTTGAATAATAAATAATGTGTTGGCATTTTGCCAAATCCAGTAGCTAATTGCCCCGAGTCCGATGGTAATCAACTGAAAATGATCACCCAAATCATTCATTCTCATGAGTGAGCTGTAGGGAGCTCTAAAGTGTGAAAGAAAGTATATTTGTTGATCAAAAACTGCCGTATCCCAACCGAAGGTCTGGAAATGATAATGTTTTTGGATGCTTATAAAGGCATATAAAACTGTCATCCCAAGTATAAGGATTGTTATTAGATTACTTATTTTTATATTTTTCATAAACCTTTTCTAGCGTAAAACTGATAACTTGATATTTGTTTAGATAAGTAATAAGTAGGATCGGATATTATTTTTGCTATAAACTTATCCTTATCTTTAAGTCCAAACCAATTATTACCGTTTTGGTCTGGATTAGTATCAAAAAGGATATAATCTGGGTCATAGGCTGTGTAATCGTCTCTTAGTAGCCTAATGTTCTTGTGATCCAGCTGTGCGGCGAGAGTGTTTTGCGTCATGATAATTGGGCCATCTGGTAATGATGCTAAAAACTGACGAATCGGTACAGTGCGAGCTGAAGCGTCATAAAGGGCTCTGTTTACCCCCATAAAAAATGGCCGCTTTAATTTGAAGTAATTCATATAAAAAGCAATAAAGAAAAATAACAAAGCAAGTATTGCTGGATATTTGAAATTGAGTTTAGATAGTTTTTGAAAGAAAAGCATCATAGAGAAGGCATAGATTGGTGCAATCTCGGCGTTGTAATGCATACCTATGTCCCATCTAGTCCCAGCTTCAGATAGAAATCGAGCCGCATAGTGAAGAAAGTACGTAGGCCACAACATCGGAGTAAAAATTGCTGTATAAGAAAAACTAGCAAACGAATCCATTACCGTGTTTATTTTGATTGAAGGTAAATATAGATTCATGATTGCGGAACTAACAGTTTTTCCCACTAAGACATTATATTGAAAATTGCCTGAGAAATATGGAATGAATACCTTCATGGCTAGATATGAATAGCCAATACAAGCAAACCCAATAAATGTAATAAATTTGCGCCACTGTATCTTCTTAACAAAAATGTAAAAATTTAAGCCAGATGCTATAAGGAAAGATGATTCTTTGTGAAGCATAAACCATACAGTAGAGTATGCATATAATTTTTTATTGTCAGTAACTATGGCATAAATCATGAGACTGAGGGGAAGAGTTGCAATTGTCACTTCGTGAAAATCTGTAATAATTGCGTTTTGTAAACCGGCAAATAGGTAAAAGCAAATCTGAATGATTAATCCTAGAAAATTACTTCTAGTTGATTTGCGTGCGGCAAAAAATAGGACTAATCCAGCTAAAGATGATATTGCTGCTTGTGCGATAAATATAATTTCTTGTTTACTCGTAAACCAATATAATGGGGATAAAAGAAAAATTGCTGGATTAAAATGATCACCAAAAATCCAATTCCCACCGACATTGTGATGATCTATTATTGGTGCTGTAAAATGAGCAACTTTCCAGATAACTTGATCGAAAATACCAAAATCGTAGTAGAAAGTATCAAATTGATAAAAACGATTGATAGAGATTAATGCTCCTAGGATGGCAAATACAATGGCAATTATTGTACTAATAACTACCCAAATCGGTATTTTTTTCATTTTTTACTCTTAACTTCTTTGAGAGATACTTCGCGAATTAGCTGACTAATCTCTGTACGGATATTTTCCTGGTAAACGTGGAGGCGGAAAACCAAGTAAAAGAGAATCGCAATTGAAGCGTAGACGACCACATCGACCCCGCGACCAATACCCAGTATGCGAGCAATCTCAGTGGTTTGTTCAGGATAGAAGATAGCTACGAGAGCTACTGTCCAAATGAGTAGCCAAAAACTAAGGGCTCCAAAACGTATCGTGCCACCACGGAACTGCAAGACAGCACGAGAAGCCGCAAAGAGCACAAATACTAGTAGAAGAATTTGGACTGGAAGTAATAATGACATAGATAGTTCCTTACCTGGTAAGCATATAGATTAATTTTAGCAGAACGGAGGCGCTAGCGGAGTTTTTCTGACCCTTCTTAAGTGAGTAAGGTGTATAGCGAATATGGATAGGGATCTCAGCAAAATTGAGACCTAAGCGATAGATCTCTCCAAAAAACTCACTACTTACCTCCATGCGATTACTCTTGATAGCGATAGACTGGATAGCTTTCTTGGATAATCCTCTAAAACCTGACTGAGAGTCGCTAGTCCAAATGCCGAAGAAAAGAAAAGTGATGAGATTGGAGGTAAACAAAACTACTCTGCGAGCCTTTGGCATGCCAGAGTGGGTACCTATAAAACGACTACCGATGACGACATCGTAACCAGACTCCAGTTTAGTTAGTGCTTTGGGAATATCGCCAGCGTCGTGCTGGCCATCAGAATCAAAGGTGACGCAGTAGTCATAACCCTGTCTCCTGGCAAACTCGATCCCAGTCGCTAAGGCGGCTCCTAGGCCACAATTGCGACTATGAGTGAGCACGAAATCAGCGAGTGGCAAGGATAATTTGCCGGTATTGTCAGCACTACCATCGTCGACGACTAAAATGTCGGCAACCACTATATTTTCATACATTGACGCTCGCAAAGTAGTGAGAGTATCCACAATGACACCTGCTTCGTTGTAGGCAGGAACAATGATAAGCGTTTTCATTTCTTCTCTTTACCTTTGAGCGTAATAATAGTTGTGGTGATGATACCAGCTATATAGAGTGGGAACCAGAGATACCACCATTGGCCTTTCCCATAGACTGGCTTGTACTGGGAGAGCTGATCAATAAAGGTGTGAAATGGATAGAGATCGTAATAACTCTTAAGTTGGATATAAAATGAAGTGAGCTGGAGTCCGAGGAAGAAAAATATTATCCCCTTCCTAATCCATTTTTTTGCTCTCTGATTCCAACCCAGGTTGGTAAGACCAATAAGTATGAAGGCCATCTGACTGATGAGCAGAGGCATATAGTAACGCGGTTGAAGTCCAAGGGAGCGACCGAACTCTTGGTAGAATTGCCAATCAAACCAGCCTAAGGCAGCGATGTAGATAAGGTTAGCGAGGATGACAAAGAGTACCACGCGAGAGGTCCAAGACAACTTCTTATGTCTCAGATCTTTTATAAATCCGATGATGATGCCAATAAATGCTAACCCTAGTAGCCTATTGGCTACCCACCACCATAATTTTGGCATGATTACTCCAAACCATTTGAATACTCCCCAGTACCAAACAATTATTTCGGTGGCGTGAGTACGCAAATAAGAGGCAAAAAATATCTTGAAATTGGCTAGTCCACCATAAGTTACAGTCCTAGCGGTATATGAGGTGACACCAACAGCATCGTTGCCTAGAACTAACTTAGGTATTTCCTGCCAACCGGCGATAAGCAAAATGGGGAGCAAAAGAAATGGAAGATTCCCCACCCATAATCTCCACTCATCCCATCGCCATCTGACGAGCACTGCGATGGCAAAAATTGGAATGAGAGCATAGGCCTGCGGCTTGGTAATCAAGTCTAGACCTATGACAGTCCCGATCGTGAGTGAGAGACTACGACTCCAACCACTCCCAATTAATTTGAGAGCCAGCAGACTAGCTAGGCCAAATAGTAGGTTATGGAGATTGTCCGAGTTTACCCCTGATCCCACATAGGCAGTCATAGGGAAAAACAATGTCATAAAAGCCAGTGTAAATCCATATGTTTTGCTAGAAAATATCAGGATGCCGATATAGTAGGCAACAAAAATAGTAATAACTGTGAGAATAACCGATGGAAGTCTAGTGACAAATACCCGGGTCAGGATATCACTGCTCCCCACAAGACGATAAAAAGGTAAGGAAAGTGAGTAATATAGTGGTGGGTAGGTGGCAGCTTGAGAGGTACTAAAGGTACTGCGATTCCCCACAGTATTGAGGGCTTTTATATCACCCTCATACTTTCCTACTGTCCCCGGGACATACTCCATGCGAAACTCAGGGTGATATGAGTAGCTATTCTGATGTTCGACTATGCCAAAGATTTTCTCGGTCTCAAATTCTTCTACAGAGAGATTATCTTTGTCATTTAGAATAGGCATGCGTCCCATGTAGTTTAAAAAGTTAATAGAAGAGTAGTGAGCGTTTTCGTCAGGGATCTCAAAGGGAAAAGTTGCTACAGAATATACGAGTAATATAGAGGCGACGGCAAGCAGAAAATACTTCATAATTCTTTTATCACCTTAATTATGTTCCTTGCAAGAATTGTTTTCATCTTTGCACCCTTTTTAACGACTGACTCTTTGCTAGTTACGTATGTCGAACCAATAACCTCGTTCATTTTTTTAGCGAGATCTAAAGATGACTCGGCGGTAAAGTAGATAACAGTAGGATCTTTGATCTCTCTGTTAATAGGTATGTCTGCGATAATCGACCTTACTCCAAGTGCGAGGGCGTTTTGAACAGCTCCTCCTCCTGGTCCTCCTTCAAAGATACTAGGTTGTAGGACTGCGATAGATTTGCGCATAATTTGAATTTGATCATACTTGGGTATCAATCCTAGGAATAAAATCATCTTCGTTAATCCCATACTTTCAATCTGATCTTTGAGAAATCCGAAATAGGTGGGATTCCTATAATCGTTTGTGTCACCAGTACAGATAATATGGATGTCATTATGTTTTTTTAAAATTTGCTTGAGTGCTTTAAAGGCTGTAAGGTGTGATTTGTGCATCCATAATTGACTGGATATTAGGAAGTATTTTCTAGGCAATTTATATTTAGGCAGTACATCAAGTTCATCTATAAGCCACTGTCTCCTTGGGAATGGGCAGACAGGTAATACGCGAATTTTGTTTGAGTACTCTATGCCGTAATAGTTAATGAGGTCATTCTTGACATCGAAACTATTTACACAAGTAGCGGTAGACCGTTTGAGTATCTGACCAAATATATAATCTCGTCTTAATCTCTCTATCCAGGTAAAATTATTTTTGAAACGTCTATGTTGAATGTCAGTAATATAGCCTATCCACTTGCCCAAATACTTCTTGGATAAAGGATAAGACGCGGCAAAAATTACGTCTAGACGATATTTGTCTCTAATAGAGTTTAATGACTTTGAAGAAAAATCTGTTTCTATTACTTTGAGCGTCTCAAATATTTCATCTTGTCGAATAAAATCTTTTAGACTAAAAAATTTATCTGTACCATCGATAATGGATTTCACATCTTTGAATACTGCTGATGGTCCCAATTTAATAATTAACAATATGGAATAAAGTATCCTGATGATTTTTGATGTGAACTTGTTACTACTATTGTGCAGTAAGAATATTTCTGATTCTGGGTATTCATGCTTTATGGCAGTTACAAAATTGCCGATCAATTCGGCTCCGCCTGCCCACATATATGACGATATTGGAATTGCAATTCTCATTTTTGATTTAAAATAAGCGAATATAGTTTGTGCCCGCCCTCTACTTTGATTAATTTAAAGCCAAATCTCTCATATAATCCAATTGCTGAGTCATTATTTGTGTCCACGGTCAAAGACAGTTCTTTAACATTCAAAGCTTTTGCCTGTTTGATTAGTTCCTCCATTATTTTGGTACCCAATCCTTTCCCCCGAAAGTCATTTTTAACTACTATGCCGAGCCAAACTTTATCTCCATCTATGTCTAGGTGACCATAACCGACAGGTTCCCCGTCTACAAGTAGCAAGATAGTAAGTAGGTGATTATTGATTACGGATAGTTCTCGACTTTTGAAATATCTGAATGTTTCTGTTTCAACCCCCAAGCTATCGATAAAAGACCTAAGTAGATCTAGATTATTTGAGTCTATTTTCTGTATGATTGGCTTCATTAAAGCATCCTCTAATTATGTTACATATACTTTTTACTTGATCATCTTTTAAATCTGGATAACTAGGTAAGTTTATGCCTCTCTGGCTAAGATAGGTAGCATTCCCAAAAACTATCCCGTCCTCGTACATAGGTAGGGTATTGATTGGATAAAATACAGGTCGAGTTTCTACATTATTCTCTCTAAGAACTTGTCTCACTTTAGTTCTAATTGCTGAATTGTTAAATATTAAAGATATCATCCAAAAAGTGCCATATACATCTTTTGGCTCATCAAGCAATTCTATTGGTAGATCCGCTAGATATTCTTTATATAGCTCTGCGAGCTTCCTTTTCCTATCTATAAATGACTGCGCTCTAGATAGTTGAGCTAATCCAATGGCCGCACAAATATTGGTCATCCTGTAGTTGTATCCTATGATATCGTGCCAATATTCAGTATTCTCAGCTAGACCCTGCCCTTTGATACGTATTGCTAAATCTATTATCTTTTTAGAATTGGAGACCACCATCCCTCCTTCGCCAGTAGTAATTGTTTTGTTACCAAAAAAGCTAAATGCGGCAATATCTCCAAAAGTACCTACGTATTTGTTCTTATATTTTGTTCCAAAAGCCTCAGCACAATCCTCTACGACTTTGAGTTTGTAAGCTCTCGCAATACTCATAATCTTATCCATATCACAGGCCATGCCGTAAATATGTACTACCATGATTGCTTTTGTCTTGCTGGTGATCTTGCGTTCTAGATCCTCTGGGTCCAACTGCCAAGTACTCCTAAGAGAATCAATGAAGACTGGCTTGGCTCCAATGTACTTTATTGCATTAACTGAGGCAACGTAAGTGAGCGTGGGCACAATAACCTCATCACCTGTCTTGATTCCAATCGCTAACAAAGCCAAATGCAAAGCGACTGTACCATTGGAAACGGTAGCTGCGTACTTTGATCCAATATATTTCGCAAATTCATTTTCAAATAGTCCAATATATTTGCCTTTTGAGGAAATCCAAGATGAATCTAGACAATCTAGTACGTTTTCTTTTTCTTTACTACCGATTGAAGGTTGATATACTGGTATTTTATTCATATATGGAGTCATTATATAACTTTTGTATCAAGTTTAGAGTCTCTGTTGCACACTTTTCCCATCTAAATTTGTGTACTTGCTTTCGTCCTGCCAGAACGTATTTTTTGCGTAAACTGGCATTTCTTAAAATACTGTCAATGCTTGATACATATTCTTCGACATTATAGGGATTGACCAAAATGCCACCATCTCCCACAACTTCAGTTAATGAATATGCATTTGAACTTATGACTGGAACATCGTGACTCATGGCCTCGAGAACTGGTAAACCAAAACCTTCATAGGCTGAGGGAAAGACGAAAATACTCGCATTCTGATAGATTGTGGCCAAGTCAGAAGCCTCTACAAATGGCAAAAGATGAATATTTTTGTTACCTAGATACGATAGATATTTTTGTCTCTCCACCCTAGCCTCATCTGTACCAGTACCTCCAATTACTAGGTGAAGGTCTTTTGTCTTACTTTGCACCTGGATAAAGGCCTGAACTGCTGTTTGCAAATTTTTGTGAGAATAATGAGAAAGGAGAGTAAGGATATATTTTTTGGGTAAGGCATACTTGCGCTCAACGGTAGAACTACCTGGATTACTGTTTAAGGTGGGTTCCGACATACCATGATATATGACTTTAATTTTGCTTTGTTGTATTTTTAAGACTGAAATCAATGAGTTTTTTGTTGACTCTGAGATGGCGATGATCGCATTAGATCTATGAGCGCTAAGTATGGTCAAATACTTCCAAAAAAATAGTGCTAACTTGGTAAAATCCTCCGGGTGATAGTACCAATTAAGATCATGGATCGTGACTATCGACCTACATGGAACCAGCAAGGGTTGGCTATATCCGAGAGATAGAAGAATATTGATTTTGTGTATAGCGCAATATATTGGCAACAATACTTGCTCCGCAAATATTCTGGAAATCCTATTACTTGAATAAAATGGAAGTGTGACTATCTTTAATCCACTAGATTCTACAAATATATTCTCTGATTCACGACTACAGAAAATGATAATTTTATCTGACTTATCTATTTGCTTGAGCATTGATTTGATCAACTCTTTAGCATAGGTCTCAGTTCCACCGACTATACCTGGTATCAAATACAAGAGATTAATGCCAACGTACATACTTGCTCCAGTTTAAATAAAAACATTGACGAATTAACCCTAGCACAGCAATTGGGTTAGAATAAAAATGTTTTTCTATTTGGCGAGAAATAGACATATTTTCCTCAATATGTTGTGGATGTACAAGAGGCCAAGTGAGAGAGGAGGTTTGCATGTCAGCAACCCTAGTTTTGGTTTTAGTATTAGTCGCTACTTTATCAAAACCAATATTTTTGACCAGATTAACTGATGGAGCAATTGCTAATCCGTCATGATAAAAGTGAGCAAAGCTCCACTGATAATCCCAAGTGCTAATCCAGCCAGATTTCACAACTGTGAGGATGGTGTACCAATACCACCTTAAGAGACCATTCATTCTTAAATTTTTAACTAAAACTTGCCACATATCTTTGTCGAACTTACTGAGAGTCCAGTCATAACGTTTCCAAGCACGCCTCCAAGTTGCCCACCCCCAACATTGTGAATACTTTGTAAAGTCATAGCTACTGTGGAAGTCACCACCGGTACTAGTACCATTCACCGACATAACTCTGTCATTATTTTTGTACTTACCCAACATCTCCCTAGTAAATCTGAAAAAATCCGGAGTTGGCAGACAGTCATCTTCCATAACAATCGCGGCTTCTTCATACTTAAATACTTGATTTAATCCAGTAATAATATTCTGTTTTAAACCAATATTTTTTGGTGAAAATTTCGTAATAATATGAACTCCTGGGTTTGCTTTTGCAAAATCAGAGATATTTATACGAACCAGATCAGTATCTTTTTTATCTTCCCCGCTCCTTGGACCATCAGCAAAGACATAGATCTTATTGATCCCCGCTGATTTCATGAGAGCTAGAAATGACTTAGTACTTGCAGGACGTTTGAAAACGAAAAATACTACTGGGTAATTATACTTCATTATTCCCCCTCTTACCCATTAGATATAGACTGTAGGTGCTAGCAATTAGAGTGAGTGGACTCACAAAGAGTATCATGCGACGAGCAGAGTCACCTATTTGATTCCATGTTCTAAAGTAAGTACTAAATATCATGATCCCCACTATTGTCATACAAGCAGTCATGGCAATAGCGCAAACTAACATAAGTACCCTAACATTACGCTTGACTATCACTACACCAAGCATAGGTATTGTGAGCAGCCACATACCAATATACGGAAGGAAAATATTCCAATATGCATATTTGGCGATACTCAGAGCATTCACGATAATCATGCTAAATGCTTCTACAGTAAAACGACTGATTCTAGGCATATCAGGCTGGTCAATTGCAAGTAAAACGCTAATGACAAAAGATGACCAAGAATATCGGATTAGAAATATTATGGCTATTGAGCATACTGCCGTAAATAGTCGTTTTGTCCTGACTCCTTGCCATGATATAAGCATTACACCCAAAATCCAGAATATTTCTGATGATCTAATCCAGGTAGATAGTCCGATAAAGAGCCCAGAATATATCAAAAAATATTGAGAATTACTCTTATTCTTCCCACCTAAAACCCCATATAATAATCCAGATACAAGATATACCAAATATGGTAGATTTGTATACGCAAAAGTTGCGTGAGTAAATATTTCAGACTGAGTAATAACTAGTAGGCATGTAATCAAGGCATATGTTTTATTGGTCCAGTGTTGCATTCTTCCATACAGTATTCCAATAAACGCAGAAAATATTATTGCATGAATCCCCTGGGCACTCACACCTGCAATCATATAGACGATGGAATGAACCAAAGAAATCATAAGTGGGTAGCTGACATAATATGGTAAATCGACGATATCTTTCAAACTATGATTCATAGCTATGGCATGGCCACGAAAATCATAAAGAGCTAAAGAGTCCCAAACAGTGAGCGGATTGTAGCTACCAATTAAGAATGCAAGTATAAGTAGCGTGACTACGGTGATCGCAAGATATTTTTCTGTTTTGGATAATTTGGCTAATGTCGTTTTGTTTCGCACGAAACCAAATCTTTCTTTCAGTACATATCCAGTAAATACCAAGATGATGGCAGATACAAGGAGAGTGGGGATGTTTAACGGTAATCCGAGACGACATCCAAGAAACCATAGCCATGTTGTAAGCCCTGAACCAAGTAAAAATGCCAACCCAACTCGCTCCAATCTCTCTTCAAGAGGTAATAAATATGTTAAATACCAACCTGATAGGATAAAGAATAACGATGTCAGAATGATTGCGATAAAACTATTCATTTGATACCTCGATGAGTCCCCAATCCCATTTATCCGAAATGGGATCGTAGTCACGTTTATAGCTATTATTTACTTGGTTTGCGATATCTATATGCCAAATCTCTCTTGACGCAACGGGTACTTTGGGCCAGCCATAGTCTGTGTCTCCTACTCTTGGCCACGACCCTTTTGCAATGAGGAGATAAGTATTTTGTGGTAGATCGTCTATTTTATCTAAGTACAGATTCTCTACGTGCCTAGGATAGAGGAAGTAAGTGACCATAGCTGCATTACCCTCCATCTCCCAAGGATTGCCTTGGGGAGGAATAAGGACTGTGGAGTCTGGTGGGGTTAGCTTCTTTACCTCTTGCATGGCTGGGTAAAATCCGGGATAAGCTTTGGCCATTTTTTGTTCATAGGTAGCAAATGGGTCGGCCATAATAACTCTAACACCTTTAAACGCAATACCAAAGGTTCGACCGGCGCCGTCTACACCAACAAAAATGAAAATAGCTATGAGTAAACTACGTACAAAATCAGATTTCCTAATAATAAGAATGTGAAACCATGAGAGGGCGATAAAAAATTGAAAAGTAGCAGGGTTTAAATGGAAGGTAGAAAAAATAAAGTTGGGGTAAGTGATAGTTTCCCCAAAGATAAGGATAAAATAACTTATGGCTAAGGTATAGCCAATAATCGTAATGGCCGGAGCAAGTTTTTTGAAGTTGTTCTTATGGGTGAGTGATAACAAGATACTAATAAGATAGAAAATATATGCAGGGACGCCTAGATGGCTCATGACAAAACCAGGGTATGAAATAGCCTCTAAGCCAGCAGCCCCAAGTGCGATAACTAATGAAATCAGATAAATCATTTGATTAATTTATAAATAAATAAAATAACGTCACTGTGTAACTTGTGGAGGAATAATTCGAGAGCATTGGCCCCATTGGCTTTTAGAGTAACTAGACCCTCTGCCATCAGTTTCGCCCTACCAGTTTGTGACTTACTATCCTGCTGGAAACGGAAGCCAGACAAAGCTACCTTTAGATCATGAGGTTTGCAAAACTTGGCCATACGGAGCCAATAGTCATAGTCCATGACGTAAGTGTACTTGGGATTGAACTCTCCTACGCGGACGTAAGCGCGGCGTGACCAAAAAGTAGATGGTTGTGGGAGCATAGAGTCGGCAATGCGAAGCGTGAGCGGCGAATACAGTGCCATAAGAAAACGTTTGTATCCAGATATCAAGCCATTACTTTTGCTAGGTTTACCTGTCTCGTCTATTGTCAAACAGTCACCGGTAATCCAATCAGCGTGAGTCTCAGAATAGTACTGCCCTACTCTACGTAGTGCACCAGGCAGATAGATATCATCGGAATTGAGATAGGCTAAGACATCCCCTTTAGCCATCCGAAGTCCTTTATTAATAGCGTCAGTTTGGCCATCATCTTTTTTACTTTCCCACTTAATTTTGTCACCATAACTCTTGAGTATCTCCACAGTTCCATCCGTCGATCCACCGTCCATGACAAAATATTCTAAGTTGGGATAGTTTTGAGATAAGACGCTGTCGATCGTAGCGCGGATGAACTGTCCCTGGTTGTAGCTTGGTGTCACAATAGAGATGAGTGGGAACTTCATTTAATACCCATGGCACGGTCACGTACCAATCGCTCTAAGCGAGTCCGTAACTTGTTGATCTGAATACGATTTTCTATGAGTAGAATAAAAGTACCCATCAAGGCAATGATTACGAGGACATCGAGGAGCCTAGTGACGGCGAATAGTCCCCGGACAAAGTCGGCTGACTGTTTAACGCTGACAATAATACCTAGAACTATAAGACCAATTGACCAGATAAGTGCTTCAGGCTTAGGTAGTTCGTTTTTTTTGTAATGGATGCGTACTACATATAGCATGATAATAATGAACGTGATGGAGAGAATTTGTATACCAATCATAAGGTTATTTCCATAGCCAATATGGTAATTTTAGCAGGATTTTGCCTGCATCGAGCAGATTGAAGCCATAATCCTTGCCGTTGTAGACAGTACTGATAGGTACTTCGACATAATCCAGCTTGCTTTTGGCGATGCGCACGGCTATTTCCGTCTCTACCTCGTAACCAGAAGAATGCCATTTGAGCTGAGTATAGGCACTTTTTGTCATAGCTTTGAATCCAGAGGGGATGTCGGCAATATAGCGACCGAAGAGAAGATTGATCAAGATAGAGATGCTTTTGTTACCTAAGATACGCATAATAGGCATATTGGCGTCCATCTGTCTCACACCAAGGACTACTTGTGCTCCACCCTTTAGTGCTTTTTCAAATAATTTAATGTCACCTACAACGTGCTGGTCGTCACCGTCCATGATGATGACGGCATCGGCTCCCATTTTTTTGAAGGCATAGTCACAGCCAGTCTTCAATGTGGCTCCCTTGCCTAGATTGATCATATGCTGCAAGCATTCAACCCCAATCCCTTTCGCTATCTCACAAGTATTATCGGACGAACCATCATCGACCACGACAACAGAACGGGTAACTAAGAGTAATTTGTCTAAGAATTTTCCAATAAATCTAGATTCGTTGTAAGCAGGAACAATAATAACAATTTTCATAATACATCAAATTGTCTGATTAAAAACAATAATCGCTGCAGCCCAAACCATGGTAGCGGGAATTGACAGTATCATAGCTATCTTGACGTACCTCTGACCAAAGAAATGCTGGTAAGCGATCAGCACAAACGGTAGAAGTGGGATTGCATATCTACTTACATCTAGATGATTAAGAAGAGGAATGGGCAGAAAAAATGGAATTGCGAAAGCAACCAATTTGTAAGCCTTTTCTGAGATAAGCTTGAACACAGCGATCCCATACAATAGATATAAATAAATCATAACTTCTAAGGGGAAAATAATCGAAGAATCATTGTAAAAACCAAACATCCGGAATGGAGTGCCAAGATGACCATAGCTTCCTAGAGCCTTAAAGAAAGCAAAAAAAGTTCCAAATTGGAAATAATAAAGAGTAAAAACACTAATTAGAGCAATGGGAATAGTGAGGTATTGAGCCACTGATTTTACTAATTCGACAAAATTGATTCGCTTAATTGCAAATTCATAAAGATAATATAGACCTATACCCGCAAAAATTAATATGCCTTGCGACCTAGTGAACTGAGCTAACATGGCCCAGATCGCGCCGCTGAGATGCTTGCCTTTGAAAAAATTGATAAGAAACATAATCAAAAAAAACATAAAAATTGGCTCTGAACTGCCCGTATGACTCACGACAAACCAACGTGGGGTAAATATAAGGGAAGTTAGGGATAAGACTAATGGTTCACGTATTTTGAGTAATTTGAATAACTCGTAAATGGCTAGAGCACCTAGTAAAGTAAAAATCTGTGAGACGACGATGGTGGCTTGATAATAGCCAATAAAAGAAAATGCTCTAATAAGTACAGAGTAAAGAGGAAAATGAGCTGCATAATAATACTGCTGGAGCTCTTTGATGACAGCAAATTTTTCGATAAGTATTGGATTATAAAAACTTTTGGCGATGACTATATAACTTGGTCCGTCCCAATTGCGATACAATGGACCAAACCCTAAAGGTGTATTGAAGTAAATATATGTATAAAAGATTATGCTTAATAACGCAAATACTCCCGTAATGATATACCAGTCCTTTGGAATTTTAGTAAATAATTTCATAAATTTAATGAGTAATAAATACCTTATATATTATTCTACCATCGTCTTGTGCATTTATGGTTTCGTCGCCATAGGAGAAAGTCGTATCTGCTATCACTAGAGTATTTCTTGGTAAATCAAGACTGTTTTCAGAACGACCATTTGGACGTAAATCACCGAAGTAATACTTACCGATCTGGACCATAGGTACTCCATCAATCGTAATTTTGTTTTTCTCTGCTTCACGATAAACTACTGGATCTATCCCTAGATAATAAGCATAATAAATAGAGGCTTTTCCATAAGCACCAGAGAGTATAACGTGATCATATTCCCCTTCTCTGGACTTTGCATATTCAATCTCTTCCTTGACGGCACTGTCATACCAATATTGACCATAAGTCGGATATTGATAAATATAACGCAAGAGCCAATTGGAGAATGATAACGTATATAGTAAGCAACCTATGGTAAACAATAATATGCGTATTTTGGAAAGCTTAGACCACAGATATAGCTCATTAAGAGCGAAACCTGCAAATATTTGCAATGTTGGTAACATCGCAATGCTACGCAAACCATAAGCTTTGCCTACTAGCGCAGTCGGAAGTGGTGCAAGTAATAGCCAACCAATTAACAATAGCCAAGCCTTTTGATTTTTTTTATATAAAATGATCATCCCCATCAAGATTAATGGAGCGTCAAGTAAATAAAGCATCCCATGGTTGACTAGCCCATACCTAAGATTACTATCGCCGCCAACGAATAAGAATTGACCGGAAAAATTGTCAAAATAATAAGTAATGAAATCTAGGAAATTGTAAGTATATTTATTCTCTAGTACTTTGGCTAATGTACTAGTTGGATCTGAAAAAAAATTACGATCACGAATTACTTGATTAATAGTATTTGGATTATTGAAGATATTGATAGCAGAAAACCTTGCTTGACCATTGGCAAAGAGCGCCAAGTAAATAATCGGAATAGCTAGAACAAAGGCTGAGAACCAATAAATGAAAAAATCCTTGACGTATTGTTTATTATCTTTAGTATGCCAGCCCCAAATCCAAACTAAACCTAAAAGCATGGGGGCAAACATTTTGGTGGTGTAATACGTATAAGTCGACAATATCAAAAAAAGAATACTCCATCCGCGTTTTTGCGAAAGTAAGGCAACTACACTAGCTAATCCTAGAGTTAGAGCTAAATTGGCTTCGTAGCCTCCGCGACTAATATGAAGATGCCAGGGTGCGATGGAGAGTAGGAAAGCGGATATTAATGCTGTAGATTCCCCAAGCCTGAGATTTTTGACTAGGAGATAGGTTAGATAAACAGCGAGAATACCTGCTAAAGCTGAAGGAAGTCGAACAGCCGATGCAGTAGGACCCAAGAATAATTGGACTAAAGAAACCGCATAGATGTAAACTGGATTTTTTTGGTCACCCCATGATTCGAATTGGAGTGGCATAAAACGCCCAAATTCGTCAGCTCCCGTCTTCAAGATCGAATAAGCATTGTAACCTATGGCAATCTCATCTCCATAGAGCGCGGGCATATGATTATTTAGTCCAATGAGCCTAAGCCCGGAAGCAAGTAGTAAAATGACTAATAATATTTTGTGTTTAAATATTTTCATACTTAGTTAAGTTTACATCTATTTTTAAAAGAGGTGTTTGTCCTAAGTTCGAATTCCATGACTTTATTCAAATCATATATTTCATGAAGTATATATACTCCATTCCATGATCTGGCGCTAAACTCACTAATATCGCTAATCTCTTTGATTGGCTCAGTAATAACTAGAGTATGTCGTTTGTCACCCTGCATAATCTGTTCGCAAGCTAGATCTATCACATTTACGTGTCTTAGCTCAAATTTACCTGCACTAACTAGATAGGTCCAACCGTTTGGATCAGGAGGACTATGTTTACCACTTTCTAAAATTTCCTCGGTGGTAAGACCACCATAAAATGCCGCGGCCAATGGACCATGTAGCGCCGAGTCTACTATTCGATCATATTCTCCAGCATGCTTGACAGCGTAGCCATAAATTTCCTGCGTATCACTCGTCCACATCATGTCGTTGCTATGGGTAAAAACTAGGAAATAATTAGTTAGTGATTGTATGACATAAAAAGAACTGATCAAAGTAAAAATAAACCAAAATACTTTATTGAATCTGGGTGAAAGATTTATTAAATATTTTGATATTTCTCTGACTCCAATAATTATGACTATCATCACTATATAGAGTCCTAAAACTGATCGATGAATAATTAATTCTTGAGTAAAGGAAGCAGGAATAAAACTAACCAATAGCCATAAAAATATAACGCCGTAGACTGATTGGTCGGCGTAGAACTTACCCTTGTCACGCTTGAATATATAGATAATTGTCTGACTAAGACACCAGACAATATATCCAATTCCGACAATATACGGGATTATCATCGGGAAAAGATAGCTACCATAGCCCCCATCGACTCCATAGTCTCCCCCAGACTCAATAAATAGGTATTTTGCACTAATATACTGTACCAAGAAAGTAGCAATACCATTTGTACGAATAACTGGCTTATTCCATAAGAGGTAACACAACTTGGTATATTTTGGATTCTTATTAAAACTAAGGTAGCAGAATTCTCTTTTTTCATTAGATATTAAGGCGGAACCATTGTCAGTAGAATCTCTAAATTGAGTGAGTCTAGAAAGTCCTTTGCTGGAACCTAACTCCCTGACCCAGCCAAATCCAAAAATTAATATAACTAATAATGTAGAAATCACTAAATGCTTTTTCTCTTGCCATTTAATTGGAAAAAATATCCAGGATAATCCTAGTATTAGTAAGCTGACGTACCTAAAGCTAGAGTACCTGTACCCTGCGATAACTATAGCGGAAACCCCGAGGAGCCAATACTGTTTCCGTTTGTCTTCATGCTTATCTAGTAATCCTTTGAGTAGGAGAAATAATGAGATCATCATCCATGCAGAACCACCACTAGTTTCAAAATATACTCTGCTAGATCCAAAATGCCATGGACTAAAAGCTAATATGCTAGTTATCAATAGTTTAGTGAAAATAGATGAACTCGGCCATAGCACTCCAATAAGTAAATAGATAGAAATAAGCGCCAATATACCCATAACAGCAGAGGGCATGCGCGTCACAGCAGTAGAAATGTTGCCAGCATTTAGTTTGATAAATGGAATCGTCGCATAAACGAGACCTGGTGCCTTGAACTCTCCAAATCCCTTGAAATAAAGTGGCCATTTTTGTCCCCAAGTATCACGTCCAGTATCAGACAATGACTTTGCCTCCATACCGAAACTCACTTCATCGATATGTAGTCCTGGTGGTTGTAAACCCAAGCTGTAGAACCTAGTAACAATAATTCCGATAATTAATACAGCTCCAAATAATAGTCCAAATATTTTTTTCATATTATTGTTCTACTACCCATTTCTGACAAAACTCAAATCTATTTAATTTGGATAATTCAAAATCAGTTAAACTGGTTGGATGAATATATCTACCTAGCTCTAAATCATTACAGATAGAATCGCCAATAATTAATTTTTCCATACCACTATCTAGAGGTGAGACAAGTGCTCGCTGATTGATTTTGGTTATTTGACTCTTGAAGATAAGTTTTTGGATTGGCTCGCAATCATTTAACCCCGCCAGAATATCCCTATCTACTATGATGGTGTCATAACTCGTCTCAGTATCTAATGGACATGAGCGCATGATTTCGATACTCCCAACATGGTAAATATCTAAATCATTGGAGCTGTAGTGATTATCAAATTTCTTAATGTCTTCCTCTCCGATATATGATTTACTCAGTAACCATTGAGACAAAACATATCTGGGTTGAGGATCGATAACCAAGATGTTCTGTCCTTGATTGTGACTAAGATAATTACCAACAAGGCGATCAGAAAAGAAATATGCAGTAGCACTCTCTACTGGGTGAATAGAGAAATAGATATATCCAAAACGAGCGAATCCAATAGCTAAGATAAAACTAATTAAAATAATAAACATTCTCGAATGCAAATATTTCCAGACAGCATAGATACCGTAAGAAATGACAATATTGAGTAAGACAAAGTAGATACCGGAACGGAAAGCTAATGTATTATTTATGTGGATGACTGAAGCCAAAGGAGAGATCAACAATAATAAAAGAATTAAACTCTCTAGAGGGCCATGCAAATATAGTAGATAGACAAGACCAATAGCGATAAATGGCAGGCAAACCAAATAAACATATCCGATCCTACCAACCGAGAAAACCCCATTAGTCTCGCCTGATGTAAACAAAATATCAGGTGAGATAGTCATCAAATATTTTTTACTGAGTATGTCAATTAAGACCGTAAGTTTATTGGAAAAAATGGAATCTACAGAGTCAGGTACAAGTGAAAGGCGACGGTCGTTGTCTACGACCTTGGAAAATGATTCTGTTTGAAACAAAATTATTTCTTTTCCCCGGCTAGAATAATAATCACTATAAATATAGGTCCTAAGTAATAAACCTAAGACTATTAAAATTGGCAAAACAAATTTTTGCCATGTTAAGGCGTGCCGATATTGGTAAAAAAGATAACCTAATACCATGAGTGTCAGTATAGGGAGTGCAAATTTGTATCCGTGATAACTAAAGAACCCGGCTGAATAACTCAAAGAAAAGATAATAATATTAAGATATATTGATACTTTCTTTTTGGATGGTAAATATATTCTGGTTAAGAATAGCCAAGATAAAGTATAGAAAAATAATGATGTTGGCTGTTCGAGTGCTGTACGCGAAAATATGATATGCCAAGGTGAAATTGCCAGAAGTAAACTAGCTGAATATGCGACGAATTTTGGAGAACCAAGTGAGACAAGTAGTAAGCAAACGATTATTGGATAAAAAGAAGAAAGGAGGGCGGTAGTCAGGTGAGAGGTAAAGAGTGAATTGGGAAGAAGAGTGATAGCCGGCAAATTAATAATGGGTCCTAGTTCTGCCATGACCCCAGAGTTAGGTAGTAATGACCATGGTAACCATGAACCTGCGATATCGTGACCAGTAAAACGCACTGAGTAAGCTTGAATAATATTGTCAACTTCGTCGTGAGCTAGGGAAACTGGGACAACTCCGAGATAAATCAAACGAATAAATAAACTAATTATAAAAATTAATATAAGGTTTTTCATAGATAGATCAAGAAATAATTCTTTCATAAACTGCATGTGTTTCTTTGACTACTCTCTCCCAGCTAAAGGTACGAGCCCATTTTTTACCATCTTCGACGAACTTTTCCCGCTTCTCCTTGTTTGATAATAAACTCTTGATAACTAATGACATACTGCCAACATCGCTTGGATCAAAATAGTGGGCTAACTCCCCAGCTACCTCGGGCAAACTCCCAGTATTTGATGAGGCGACTGGCGTACCCTGTTCCATAGCTTCGAGGATGGGGAACCCAAACCCTTCGTACCATGATGGTTGGACATAGAGAGTAGCTCCACGATAAATGGCTGGGAGATGATGGCTAGGGACAAAGCCAAGCATATGGATAAACTGTGAGAGTCCAGACTCTGTAATTGCACTATGAATTGCCGAATATTCTTTGGTCCCCTTACTACTTTCGAAAGCTTTTCCTACGAGGACTAGATGAGTCTCTTTGGACTGGAGGAGCGCAAAAGCTTTGATTAACCCTGGGATATTCTTGTTCCAGTTGATGTCACCCACATACAGAATATATCTTTCGGGGAGCGCATATTCTGATCTGACTGTTTTGACTAACATCTGATTGACGGTGGTATGACCGGCGGCAAGCGGGACGACAAAGACCTTTTCTTTAGATATCCCTGTCAACTCACAGATATCATTTTGGCTACAGGTAGAATCAGTAATGATGGCGGAAGCTCCGCGCAGAGCTGATTTTTGCAAAATCCACTTGAATCTACCACGTAGTCCGACGGGAAAATGCTCGGGGAATTTGAGTGGAATTAAATCGTGAACAGTGACCACATATTTAGCCTTATGTTTGCGCGCCCAAAGCGTCAGGAAAAAAGGGTCAAAGAACGTATAGTGGACTATGTCGACTACTTGGTTGCCAACTGATCCCCGCGAGAGAAAAGTTTTGTCGCGGCTATGTGTGCTAGCGAGTTCGTTGTATAGGCTAGTGGCGTAAACATCTACTCCGCGTGGACCAGACCCCGCATAAGGGACCTTCGCGACGATCTCTACTCGAAGACTTACTAGTTTTTCTGATTGTTTTTTCGCCATATAATACCTAGACCAATTAATGAAGCAAGGCTAATAAAGTTGGCTATTTTTTCTGTTGTTGTGCTACTCATCTTAACAGTATATGAGTGTATCCCAAGCTGTGGCTCCAAGGCAATCATTCCTTCGTCTGTGGGTTTTAACTCTAAACGAGTTTTCCCATCCACAATAGCGATCCAGCCGGGATAATAGTTACGAAGGATAGTAAGCTTACCGATATTTTGGTCTGGTTTATTATTGATCGTGAGATCAATTTTGAGTGGATCAAAGGTCAAAGAATCAATTGTCATGTTGCCAGAATTGACCAAGATCTCCTCTGATTTGTACCTCTCGTCTGGAACACTCCACTTGGGTAAAATCTCGGTACGGAAAGTAGTTGTAGTTTTACCTAGATTCAGCAAATACAAATCAGTATATTCACTTTCGGTGAATTGCTTCATGGGGCGACGATAATTACGAATATTCCAGAATGATAGAGCTAATACTCCACAAAGAAAGATAATCCGGAGGTGGCGTGATTTGAGTCGAAGAATAAAGATGAATCCTAATAATGGTGAGAGGATTGCAGTCATGAATAATAGACGCCAGGGGAATTGAACGGTCTGCAAAATGGCAATTTTATCCCAAAGGATAAACGATCTACTAGTCATCAGCAAGATTGAACCAAAGTAGGCCAGAATTAAATATAGATTGGATAAGCTCCTCTTCTGATTAAAGATAATCGCAAGGATACCTAAACCAGATAAAACGATTTGAGCAAAACCAAGTTGAAATGACATGCCATCTGAGTCTCCTGGCACGGAATACCAATAATCCCATTTGCTATATAGTAATTGTTTCACATAAACAAAATGCTGATCAAATCTAAAGGTAAAAAATTGACGATCTAGAGAGTAGAGATTGTTGCGTTCCATTATCATCGGGAAAAGGAAAAAAGTAGCTAGACCAAATGAATACAAAATAGAAATGAAAATTTGGCGTTTATTTTCTTTCTGGAAAAGTGCATACCCGACGAGAAAAACAGCAAAAATAATCCCTAAAAAATTGTGAGCCAGGAGTAAGAGAGTCATCGGAAGAGGGTGATACCACTTGAAAGTAGACTTCTTTGCTACCAAACTATTAAAAGATAGTAGGACCCAGGGCATAAGTCCCATGGCCATTATCTCGCCTAGGGCCCCGCGCACAAACACATTTAAGAATTGATATGGTGTCATCAAATAGATTAAAGCAAAAGCGATGCCAGTGAATCTGGACTTGTGGCTAAAAAGAAAATAAATCCCGAGACCACCCAGTAGATAGCTGATGATTATGACTGATTTGACTGCCCATACAGCACCAACGAAATAACTAAATACTGCCGAGAAATAGTATGGAAGTGGATAGACGAAATTGAATAAGGGGATACCAAATCCCTGGTCGAGTGTCCCTGCCCAGCGTAGGGGGAACTGACCTAGCTTGAGCATCCTCAAGGCTTCTTCTGTACGTAAAATATGATAGACGCCATCATGACTGGTATACCACCCTGAATGAAAAATCGAAGAAATAAGCAAAGCGCCAACCAGGATAATTAAGATGATGGGGAAAATGTGCTTTTTCATGGACGCTTGGTGGTACGCTTCTCCCAGTATTTGACATAGGAACTGGCGATATGGAGTCCAGAATACCAGGCAAAAACGAAACCAGGGAATCCGTCCATGAAACCTTTGTGACGGTAGTAAATCTCTAAAAATCTAACAAGTGGTTTCCAGATCATATATAGCCAAATACTGCCAGTACTCGTCCCGATCTTGCCCTCTTTGAGCCAGTCGGCGGCTTGGAGAGAAGTGTAGCGATTGGAGCGGAGTAGGTAGCGAGTAAAGTTGGGGTCGGCGATATGCAGAAGATCGTTTTGTAGCCATTTGGTCGTACCATCGACGGTCATGATCTCGTGGACACTGGCACCAGGTAGGTGAGCCCTACCCTTCCTAAACAAGCGAATGACGGGATCGGGATACATGCCACCTTTGTTCATCCACTTCCCTAGAAAATAGTTGCGACGCTTGAGATAATACGCATCAGCCGCCATCTTCGGGTCGCCAGTAATAATTTTTTTGATTTCTTCAAGAAGCATAGAACTGACCCGTTCGTCAGCATCTAGCTGGAGTATCCAGTCGTTTGCGCAGGCATCGATTGCGTGTTGTTTGTTGATGTGAAAATTGGTGCGATTCTCTTCTACGAGAACTTTAGCACCAAAACTCGTGGCAATCTCCACCGTTTTATCGCTGGACTGACCGTCGACGATAATGATCTCGCTGGCGAGGGACTTGACTGATTGAAGACATGGTCCTAAGTTCTCCTCTTCGTTGTAGACTGCAAGGGCGATAGATAAGCTCACTTTGTTTGGTTCCATATTTGTAGTATAAACTACTGACCTTCTACTATGTTGAACGCAGTAGTTCCATCTGGGAATTTGATTTGTTTGAGATATGTGGTATCAGCCCAAAAATCATCTGATTTGCCAATATAGAGAGTATTTTTGTTGTCCCCTGGTCCTTTCCAATCAAGACTAGTAAAAGAGTATTTGCCAATTTTGTAGACGTCCAACTGATCGAGCCAGGGGAGACCTAGTTCTTCGTACCGTAAGAGTGCCTTATTATCTTTTTGATATTCCCTAGGATCCATCTTGCCATAAAAAGCTAGAAATAATTGTGGTTCACCATACCATTTGGTAAAAATAATATCATTATATTGATCCTTGTGGTCTTCGGCATATTTTATTGCCTGTGAATACCCGTACTGCCAATCTTTGGCAAAGGCTTTCGGATACCATAGATAATACTGGAACGTAAAAATCATGATTTCGGCGACAAGTAGGATGTAGATCGTGTTTTTTAAACCTGACTTATTTTCTATTAAATAATTAAGACCAATTGCTGATAATAATTGCCACCCAGGGAGAGTCAAAATACTGCGCAGTACATGAAAAGAATCTTTAGTCAGTGCGGCGGGAATAAAACCAACAAAAATGAGTAATAGTGGTAGAGATTTCGCGACGCCAGAATATTTGCGCATAGATAATAGGCCATAGCAAACCAAAATAATTTCGGAAATATAGAGCACTCCACGATAAGGTATGTTGTGCTGGGCGCGAGGACCACCTTGCATGACGAGAAATGAAGGAGAAAAATATGATACCCAGTTCTCTAAACCTTTAACTACAAAATAACTATATTTACTGAAAATGAGTCGATTCACAAATGCTGGAGCAGGGAAAGTCTTACGGTATTCATAAAAATTAGTAGTGACTTCGGCATCGGTAGTGATACCGACTTGTTTGTATCTACCCTGTGCCCTGCCACTAGATAAGCTGAGTAATAGAGGCGTGGCAAAAACAAGCAATACAATGCCAAAACTAATCAGCTGGCGAAAAACAATTTTCTTGCGTAGACTAATAAGCAGAAATATGATCACAAGAGGGACGACAATTTTGGCACTATTATATGTATGGGGGCCTAAGCCAAAGGCAATACCACTAAAGAGCCAATACTTGAGATTTTTGTGCTCTACTGCCATGATAAGTAAATAAATCCCTAGAAGAAGTAGCATGAGAGAGACGCCGGCTTCATATCCAGGTCGACTGAGCATCAAATGCCACGGTGAAACGGCTAGTAAAAAGGCTGACCAGAGGCCAATTCTCTCGCTGTACAATTTGCGACCAAGGAGATAGGTTAAGTAAACTGCAATGACACCAGCAATGGCTGCGGGCAAGCGTACTCCCCAAGCATTGAGTCCGAATACTTTGATAAATGGCGCTATCAAATAGATATAGACAGAAGATTTCCACTCTCCAAAAGAACGGAAAAGTAGTGGCATAAAGTCGCCCCATTCGTCTCTGCCGGTCTGCATAATCGAGTAAGCAGAATAACCCATGGAGACTTCATCCCAATTGAGAGAAGGGGGGATTTTGTCTAGTCCGACAATTCGAAGCAAAGATGCCAAAACGATAATGACTACCAGGAGATGTGTTCTACCCCAGGTGAATATTTTGGTTAGCGTGTCCATAGCTTAAGGATATCACGATCCTCTTTCACCCAGTGATTTTTGGCGGTTGATCGATGTTTGATCACCATAGGTAGATAAGTGAGAGCGCGCAGTACTGACAGAGGGAATTTGAGGATAAAATATGGTAAGCGAATGAGATGAGAAAGCATAAATCCTGGATCGGCGACATTTTTCCAAATGAACAGGAACTGATTGCGTTGGGCAGTGGCCATGACGTATTCTTTGGTAAAATTACTGGCGATCACGCTCTTTTGGTGGTCATGCACAACCTTGCATTCTGGTGCCCAGAGCACCTGCCACCCCCTCTTCCAGGCATTAAAGCCCATATCGGTATCTTCCCAGTAAAATGGCTTATACAAGAGATCCATGCCACCTAACGCTATCCATTTTGCGCGATCAAAGGCTCCCTGTCCGCCGGACGCCCAGAGACTAGGATTGACCTGATTTTTGTTGGCTGTGGTTGGGTCGACTTTGAAATGATGGAAAAGACCACCTTTCCATTCTCCCCCCATCCAAGCTTCCCCACTGTTGAAATTGAGTGCATAGACGGTGTCATCTTCGAAATATTTGAGGGCTTTGATAAAACAATCGGGCGATGGTCTGACGTCCGTATTGAGGAGCATAATCAGATCGCCTCCCGCAAGACTGACCCCACGATTGACGGTGAAGGAAAAGCCACCATTTTCTTTGTTGGCATAAAAGCGAACTTTTTTGCCTAGTGACTTCACATATTCAGCTGACTTGTCGAACTGCGAATTGTCGTCGACGATGATCACCTCGGCGTTTACTTTGGCGGCGGCAGCAAAAACATATGGCAGATTTTGTTTCATCTGAGACTCACTATTCCATGAGGGAATGACGACACTGACTGTTTTGAGTTTTTTCATATGTGCTTTATTCTACTACAATTTTTGCTACTCTTATTCCGCCAAAATTGCCAATATCAGTAGCTAACTCGCCACCTTCAATGATGGGACCACCACTCTGATCGGTGACAATAACTTTGAGAGGACTACTAGTATCTAGTTTGCCACCATATAACTTGTAGAAGGCTTTAATTCCACCCTCCCTACCAGGTGCCATGATCAAGCGTAAATCGACGGGAGCGTCTAGGTCAATAATTGATTTAGCCACGCTAACTTTGCGGCTCAAAGAAAAACTGGTTTCGCTAAATTCATATTTTCGTGTATTTAAAAACAATAGAATCAAGGTAATAATTATCAAAAATGACTGATTGCTTTTCGTTAGATAAGAAATAATACGGATGAAAATAATCAAGGTGGGTAGATAGCTAACTGCCAAATAATATTCGGGAAAACCAATTTCTTTGAGCGCAATAACCGCAAAAATATTTAAGATGATAATAAGACCTGATAAACGGTAGATACCACGATCAAATACAAGAGATATTCCAGCTAGTAAAGCAAAAGCACTACCGAGAAAAATCTGATAGCTAGAAATACCTAGCAATATATTTTGTGTATTCTTGCCGAATCTCATCAGGACTGAGGTAATTAATTCTAGATAACTAGCAGAGACATGAACGCTAGCAGTAAAAATCTGAGTGAGTAAATGGAAATTGAGACCAGAATGACGAAGATCAAAGAGAATCAGAGGGATTAGGGCAATTAGATAACAGGTGACAAGCATGGCAATATAACTCAAATTCTTGGCCCAGACGCGCCAATTAATCATTAAAATAATCAGGGAAATCGGAATGAGGGCCGCGTGAATATGCCAACTAAGTCCAACCACAAATCCCAGTAATCCTACTTTAGATATCGAAAGCGGAGATCTTTGAGAAAGAAGCCAAAGGATGATAATAGACCACAAGGGAACTAAGGAAACATTCCAGGATATTCGCGACATTTCGATCGCAAACCAAGAAAATGCCCAGATGGTTGCCAGCGAAAGTGCCGGCCAATCTCCGATTAACTTGCGCAAAGTGATCAAAATGACAGCTATTGTGATGACATCGATAACCACACTAGTGATGGGTAGGGCAAGCGGACTGCCGTGCAGCATAATATAGGCGGGAGTAGCTAAATAGTAATAGAGCGGACCAAGGAAAAATCCTCCCTCCCCTTTGGCAATGGGACCAATGAGAGTAGCTTTGCCGGCGGCAATACCGGAAATGACGGTATAGTCGCGATTTTGATCCCAATCAAAGGGCGCGCGATTTTCGATTTTGTAGAGACGTAAAAATAAGGCTAACGCTACAATCAATATCGAGAGAAAAATAAATAGCTTGTTTGTCATATGAGTAGCTTACTAAGACTGGCGGCAAAGGCCTGGACAGTGTAGGAAGAAATATTAATCTCACTGAGATAATGACTTTTATTTGGGTGATTGATGAGTCCTAAAGTCTTGTCGATTAGCTCCTCTTTGCTCGTCCAGTGAAGATCGGGATTCGTGATGATCTCAGATTGTCCTCCACGAGGTACAACGAGTGGAATACAACCAGCAGAAACTGCTTCGACTGTGCTGATACCAAAATGTTCGGTCAACTCAGGATTCTTGAGTTCGTCGATGCCATAACCAGCGGCATGCCAATAAATTTGGCTGACAGCATAGAGCTGGCAGAGTTCATCGTAGGTCGCATTGACTTTAAATTCGACTGGTAAATCACGAGCTAAACCCTGCAAATGTTTGAGCCAATCATCGCTCGATGAGGCCCCGGCCAAGACCAGCTTCCATCCTGGCAAACGAGGCGATAGTGCTCGCCAAGCACCAAGTAAAACATCTTGTTTTTTGGTGTTGAGTGATGGCTCGAAGCGACCAACTGAAAGAATTATCTTTTCTTTGGGAGCCGTACACTCGACCGGATGCACGGGAGGATAGACAATGACAGATTTGATACCATACTCAGCATCGATAATATCTTTGGTAAATTTGGAGTTGACGATAACGTGATCGATAAAGCGTTTTTTAAACTGATTCTTCCAGGAACGACCACCAACCCCGTGGAATGGCACCTGCATGTGGAGGATGTTGTGTTTGCCGCCGAGCAGTGGGATAGAGCCATCTGATAGGTAGACGACGATATCATAGGCTTTAGTTGCCTGATACATACTCAAAGGGTTGTTCGCAAAATAAAGAGATTTAATCTTGGCATCGAGTGTGGGTGAGGTCAAAGTGATGCCGAGCATCCTAGCTAATTTGCTCACTTCCTCGAGATTGTCCCAGGCGAAGACTACTTGATGGCCTAAAGACTCGAGTACTTCGGCGACCGAAAGCATGTAGCGCTCGCCACCGCCTAAATGATCGAGATAAGGACTGACAATCAAGGCTTTCGTCCCGCCTGAGGCGGATTTCGCAATTTCCATATTATTTGTTGTGCTCAACATTTTTTTTATTTTGTAATTCAAATAACTTGGCATAGGTGATGAAAACTGAGTAACCCTGATAGATGGACTGGAAGAGACCGATCCGGCCATCGAGATATCCTTGTTTGAGGAAATAGCGGCGGATGAATTCCATAATTGATTTGCGTAATAAAGTAAGCGGAGTGACCCTATCCATGCCACCGGCGAAAAACTGCTCGGCCTCGATCTCTGAATATCTACCCGTCTTTGCGACCATCTGCGCGAGGCTCTCATCCTTGTGATGCTCCATAGCCTTCGTGGTTTTGATCGTGGTCCCTTTGACAAGTGGAGCACTATGAATATCTTTGGGCCAAGAAATGAAATCGGCTTTGCGAACAAGACGGACAACAAAGTCGCGTTCCCAGCCACCATGTTTGAGTGGATAACCAAGTGAGTAGTTGTCACGAGGAATAGCATAGGCTGAACATGAGGCCCGATTATCGATGATGGCGGATATTTCTCCCTGCAAATCTTCGGGTATGATCTCATCATAGTCCATGATGAGGACCCAGTCCCCATTTGCTTCTTTGACTTGGCGCTCTCTAATTGTCTCGACGATCCGCGGAGTTTTGACTTCGATGACTTTAGCTTTAAACTGTTTAAATAGATCATGCGCTTCTTTGTCTTTTCTCTCCATATTAAAGATAATTAGTTCATCAGTAAAGGCGACACTACGCAACATGGAAGTGAATATGGAGAGGGAGTCGCCCTGTGCGATTTGGGTACTAACGGTAAGCATAGACTGCCTCCCTGACGAATCCTAAGTACCGACCTGAGGCGAAGACTTGCTTGAAACCGGGTGGAACTTTCGTCACATCGTCGAGGGTAATAATGATCCCCGTGATGCTGGGGTTAGAATCGGCTTCAATCATGAATTTGTCGTAATTGTAATAATAAATGAGATTTTTATGACTATACCAAACTACGCTTGGGGCCCCACCGTAACGGAAACTAGAGCTGATGGTCTGACTCTCTGGCAAGATGGCTTCTGCAACTCTTTCGTTAGGTGAGACGAGCATGGCTAGAGTTTGACCTGGATAGTTACTCAAGGACTTGGCAACTTGCAGGGTGTCTGGGAGTGGACCAGTGGGGCGACCCACATCAATATACTGATAGCCGTGCCACAACATCTGAGCTAGCATCCCGATAACTAGGATTGAGACAACGGTTTTAGATTTTTTCTCGAGGGCAAAATAGGATAGGCCATAACCAATAGCTAAGGCAATCCCCGGATAAATCGGCAAAATATACCAAGATAATCTAGTTTTGGCTAAGGTAAATAGTAATAGAGGCAATCCTACCCACCAGATAATGTGGGTAAGGTTGTCGAGCTTGCGACCAATCACCCATTTTCTCAGCATCAGGAAAAAACTCAAAAGAGCAACTAAGATGATGCCAATACCCAAATCTTTGTAAAGAAAATTGAAGTAGAACCAGCGACTTTCGAGATGGAATTCGATCGGGACGGTAGCACGACGGATGACTTGTTCGAGGAGATAAGGAGTGATAAAGGATTGGCCGTGGATCAAATAGGCATACAGATGCCACGGAACGATAGTGAGTAAAAAAGAGATAGTGACGAACTTGAGATACCTAGGAGATTTGTGCCAAAGCAAGGGCAAAGCAATAAGAATTGCGAGAATACCGGACGCACCTTTGGCCATGACGGCTAACCCCATGACTAGTCCTACTAGCCACGGAGACGACCCAGCCAGGAGCAACCAACTAACCCAAGCGATTGCAGCCAAAAGCATCCCATCCGTGTTGACCGTCCGCGCCCGTGATAAAAATAAATTAAAAAATCCTAGCATGGCGGCACTTGATGCACCCATGAGAGTCCCCCCGAGCTTTTCACCGATGCGAAAAATGGCGTAGAGAGTAAGGCCAGCGAGTAGTGGCATAATTAGTCGTACTCCAAGTTCGTTTTCCCCTGCTAGTGCGATACCTAGAGCCGTCACCCAGCCTATAGCGGGGGGCTTTTCTAGCCAAAGGTCACTATTCCAAGTGGGAATAAGATAATCTTTGGACTGACGCATCTCGTGCCCAATAGTGGCGTAGATACCTTCGTCCCAATCAAAGAGATAATCACGCCCGAGCCCAATATACATGAGGGCCATAAACAAACAAATGGAGATGAGAGTGAGATTACGTAGCCAAGGTAACAATTTTTTCATTTGGCCAGCTTTTTGGCGATACTAAATATTTTGTCATTGCGATTGCCCATGCGCCCAGTCAGATAATCGAGGAAGGCGGCGCGCCTGATGGGTGAACTCCAATCCCGGAAAATCGCTTCGCGCAGGAGTGCAAACCGTAGTCTCCAAGAGCCATAGCGTTTGCCAATAAAAAAACGATTACGAGTCATATAATAATCGACGAGAGGACTGCCGGCACCGGTACTACCACCATTGCAATGGTGGAGTACCAGATTGGGATTGTACATAACTTCGATCCCCTTGGATTTGGCATGGAGACTAAAATCACTATCTTCTAGGTAGAGAAAGAATGGTTCGTCGAGCAAGCCAATTTTTTTGAAAACCTGACGAGGAACAGCAATGAAACAGCCAGTAATAAAGTCAACTGATTTGACCTTGTCGTACTGACCTTTGTCTTCTTCATCAATACCATAGTGTCGTGAGACAGCCATGCTCCAGTCAAAATATCCACCAGCATACCAGAGGATATTCCCCTGCCCTTTTTGCTCAGGGTGATATTCGTAACCTTTGGCGTAGTAAATCTTGCCACCACTGATCCGATTCTTGCCTGCGACGTAGCGGTAAGCACGGAAGAAAAGGTTTGGGTCAACTAAAGTATCATTGTTGATGATATAGACTACCTCTGCTCCCAGCTTAAGGGCTTTAGTGATGCCCACGTTGTTGCCAGCGGAAAAACCGATATTGGCACCGGTCACAATCAGATCGAGTCCAGGACAACTCGCTTTGAGCTCCTCGATACACTCTAGCGAAGAGCCATTGTCGACGACAATGATATGAGGAGCATCTTTGGACTTTTCGATGGAATGGACACAAGTAGCGGTGGTCTTGGCATCGCGGAAGTTGATGAGAATGGCGGCATGTTTAATTTTTTTTGTTTTCATGCAATCATTTTCCTGACGAATTTTTCTTTGATAAGTCTCAGAGGGGTTGTGGCTTTGTCCCAGTGCAAAACTTCTGAGAGTCCATGACTAAACCAAGTGCGAGGAAAAGTTTTGATGACTGATTCGGTTTCTAATTCTGCATATTTTTTGGCTTCCCAGTAGTAGGCATAAACCATAAAGTAATAAAAAGATTGGAGGATAGATAGAACTAGACCATGCATACCGTCTTTGTATCCTTCTCCTGCAAAGAAACGACTAATTAATTCAGAAACTGATAGTTTGGTAGCGGAAAAAAGAGACAAATCTTCTCCAGCTGTAACCCTCTCCTGCGCATCAGTTTTGGCGTAGCGCATGTTTTTTTCGATAAATTCGTCTAGGTTGCGGTAATTCTGATGTTCGATCGCATACTTGGCATCGACCGGATAGGTATAACTCGTACCTGACTTTTCTGATTCGGCATGGAGTTTGGTGCCCCAGATAACTTTGTTGTACCTAAAAACCCTGGTCTGCATGTCCGGCCACCAACGGCTGTGTTCGATCCATTTACCAAAAACAAAATTGCAACGAGGGATGACAAAATAATCAAATTCATCTGAAGTAATCTTGGCTTCGAGATCGGCGGCAAGCTCTGTAGGGATCGATTCATCCGGATCGATAAATAAGATATATTCGTGCTTGGCATAACGGAGCGTTTCTTGCCTCACTTGCTCGACGATGGGGACTTTGGCGTGAGAGAAATATTCGGCGTGTACTGACTCGGCATAGCTCTTAACATCCTCTGTACTTTCCAGATCTACGATAATGATTTGGTCCACCCAAGTACTGATTGATTTGAGACAATTCTTGAGCTCTGCAAGTTGATTGTGCACTACGACAATAGCTGAGATACCAGGTTTCATACACACATTCTATCAGACAAACTATCCCCTCGAAAGGAGTGAAGCAAAAAGTCCACCGAGCTCGGCTTTTAGATATTTGCCGTCGATGAGATAGAGAACGCCGCTATAGATAACAATGCCAAAAATGATGGCGCCAATTAGCGACCATAAACCATGAATAAAATTGACCCTAATCAGTAAGATGGCTCCCCCCATGACTAAACTAGAGACGAAGGGACGCCAACACATAGCAAAGGTATTAACCTGGACCACTCTCTTTAGCGCTAGTAGGACCAAGGGGAAAGTAAGATAGGTGATGATACAAACAGTCATGGCAATACCGACATAACCAAAATAGTGAATCATGGGGAGCCCGATGCCCCAGGTCATAGCCGTATAGAGAGCCATGAGCGACAAGACTATCTTGGGGTGACCGGTCGCATAGATAGCATTGGTATAGGTAGTGGTAATCACGACTGGTACGGCGGCGGCGAGGAACCAGAGAAGAGTAGGCAGTGCTGGGAGCCATTTGTCACTTTTGTCAGCATAGAGATAGGTCAAGATAGGCGAAGCAATCACGATGAGACCGATGATAGCCGGGAAATAGACGACAGACATGAGATGAATAGATTTTTCGATCCAGCGTTTGAGTCTATCTTTGTCACCCTGGATCCGAGAGTAGGTAGGGAAAGTAATACGAGAAACGATCGTACTAATCTCCATGGGACGAGAAGAAATGTTTTGGGCTACATTTACGAAACCAACGGCCGCAGGGCCATACCAAACCGCGATGATAGTCGGAGTGATATTGTCTTTAATCAACGCCAAAACAGAGTTGAGCTGGAAAGGAACGCCGAAATGGAGTAGCTCTCCGGCGGATTTTTTGTTTAGTTTCCAGGCGATTGGCCAAGGGGCGATGACGTTTAAGGTAATGGCACCGAGGATAGTACGAGCGATGACGGCAATCACCAAGCTCCAGACACCATAACCATGCATGGCCATATAAACTGCGATCGCATTGTAGGCGACTGTCTCAATAATTTCGGGGATAATGAGCAATTCGAAACGTAAGCGACGCTCGAGCATGATCGAAGGAATAGTTTTGAAAGATGTAATAAAAAGTGAGAGGGAGAGGATACGGACTAGCCAGGCACCGCTGTCGCCGAGATTATAGAACTTGCCTACCCACGGAGCGACAACCCAGGCGACGACGAGGATTGTCGTCACGAGAGCTTGCTGGATGGTAAAGGTAGTGCGGAGATCGTCGTCGGTCACCTCTTCTTTTTGGATTAGGGCAGCCCCAAAGCCAACGTCTGAGAAGAACGAGAGGAAGGTAAAGACGACAAAACTAACAATCCCAAAGACTCCGAATGACTCCTGAGAAAGTAGCCGAGCCAGGGTGATGATACCGAGGGTATCGATCACTTTAAGCACAAGGCGACGGAATGTCAGGGTGAAAACCCCCCGAATCGCCCTATGTTTGAGATTGTCCAATACTTCACTCATATCACTAGTAATCCTATCATGAGCAGAATAGTCAAAGCGGAGAGGCCTAAGCCAAGGTTTTCGACCTGAGTCCGATGCCAGGTCAAAGAAAGGTTATTTTGCCCCGCCTGAACAGGAATGACTGTAGTAATGAGTCCAGCTTCGTTTGGCACGATTCCTACTTTAGTTCCGTTGATTGTCAGTTGCCACTGTGGCATATAGGCAGTACTTAGAGTGAGCGGGATTGCTTCTTGATTAATCAAGGAACCAGATACTGAGACAGGAGAGTGAACTAAGCCATCGGCCGAGATAGTAGTAGGAAAGCTAGGCATGCTAGCGGGCAAGTATTCGGGGATTTTATCTTTAGCGACCGTCGCCAATTTTTCTTGGGATAATAGATCTTGATCAAGGTACCCGATCTGAGTTTGTGGAGCAAAAAATTTGAGATTAAAAAAGATTAGACCAAACATCAGAACAAGTGAGGTAAGTAATTGTAGTTTACGTGGGAGGAAATGTACAAAATAGGCAGTCAGACAAGAGATACCAAAGCTAGCAAAAGCGATTAATCTCCAGGGGAACTGAAGGATAGACAAGTTTGGCACTAAAGACCAAATACCTGCTGAATAACTAGTTGTCATCAAAGTATAAAAAATAATAACTCCGAGGAAATATAATATTTGGCGATTCCACTTCTTTACTAGAGCAATGACAACGAGAGAGAGGGCGGTGATCATAAGTTGAAATTTGCCTAGCATGAAAGACATGCCATCTACCTCCCCTATCCGTGCAGAACCTCCATATCCCCAAGCTGAATGCCAAAGTTGACCTGGGGAGAGGAAGTGATCACTATAGACAGTTGCCTCCGCAATCCGGTCAATCTGGACGAGGTTGCGCTCAAAAAATACTGGCAAGAGGAACCACATAGACAATCCCATGCTAAAGGTTGCTGCTAGGATAATTGGTCGCCAAGATTTGCCTGGATGAAGAAGAATCCAAATAATTAAAAAAGGTATAAAAACAAAAGGCAGTGAATTGTGACTCAGGAAAAATAGCGCAGTCACAACTGAGGTAAGGACAATCCAGTATTTATCTCGCACGTCTTTGCTCCATAAATATAATAACCAAGGCAATAACGCCCAAACCATACCCTCAGAATATGAACCACGGACATAAAGAGTGGCGGCATGATATGGCAATAAAGTATAGGCAATGGTAGCTACTAGAGCACCAAGCTCTCCCGCGTATTTAGACATTAATTTGTACATCCCCAGGGCCGCTAAGATCACCATAACGCCGAGGGAAAGTTTGAGAGACAGGATATAAGTAGGGACAAATAATTTGAGGATTACTCCTAGATAACTGAAAACTGGTGCGTAGTAAAGGAAGAGCGGATAACCAAAACCTTGGTTTAAGAGATTGGTCCAGGCTGCCGGAAATTGACCAAATTTGAGAGACTCATGTAAAGCATAAAAACGAATGACTGAAGTTGGATCATGAACGTCAAATAACCCCGTTTTAAAAAGAGGCAACAAGACAAGTAAGATGACGATTAATATGGCAATTTTTTTCATTGATTAAGGCGATAAAGCCGTATATAGCTTGTATCAGCTTTTTTGTAAGCAACTACTTCTGATAGACCAGCTGGAGTAGATGTAACCTGCGTATTGTTGAGAATAAAATAGACCTCTTTCCCCTCTCCCATCTGGCTAACTAAAGGCAGTGGCGGGATCTCATTAATCGGATAATAACCAGTAATATGCAAATTGGGGATACCATCGGTATAGAGCTCGAGTCCATGTGGTAACAACCCAAAAGTCCCTTCGGTACCTACAATAATTTCTGATCCGAGGGAAGCGCGATTTGCGAGATAACTAGATATTTCTTTGACTCCGTTTCCGGCTGCCCAACCAGAGACATAGTCCTGATCGGCTTTGAGAAGTGGCATGGTGAGGGGCGAAAAATATGCCTGATACATGAAACGAAGGGGCCAGATGGCTAAGATCACAAGCAATAGCAGGCGATGCTTAGTGTGAACTGGGAAAGCAAAAGCAGAATAAAGCAAAGCAAATGGGACGATGAAAACTAGATAGCGGGGGCGGTACAAGAGTGCGGTTGTGATCAGGATAAAAAGTGGACCAAAGAACCAGGCTGAGACTAGCAGGAATTTAGAAAAATATTTTGTTAGTTTAGCAAAACCAAATAATGACAGAGCATAAATGGGCAAGGTGAGATAAGCGATGAGCCACCTTTGGCTATCGATGAAATTTTGCCAGATGCGGTATGGGTGGTCAGAGAGCATTTTGAGTGGAGAAATGACGAAGTCGCCATTTTTGCGAGTAATCATATACATCCAAGGAGAGAGTCGCTGAATATTGTTGATCAACTCAGCTAGGACAAAGACAACCAGCAGGAGTCCTAGATACTTGAGAATATTTTGTTTATGAAAACGAGCTTTGTCATCTGCCATAAAAAGATAGGCGGCGGGAACGAGCGCGATAAAAGCTTGGGCAGGAGATTTGACTAGGAAGGCCAGCCCTGCGGCGATACCGAGTACGAGCGCAACGTCGAGACGCTTGGTTTTGGCTAAGATTATTGAGAGACAGAAGAGCCAGATGCCAGAAGCTGTGAGCATACTTTCCATGACGGCAAAACGATCATAGAAAAAAAGGAACGGGGTAATCACAGCGAGCGTAGCAGCTAGATAGCCAGTACGTTTGTCTTTGAGCAAGAATCCGGCGTACCAGAGACCTACGATGGTCAGATAACCACAAAAAACTGAAACTAAGCGGGTAGCGATCAAGGGATCGCGGACAAAGTGCAAAAATGGCATGGCAACCCAGATAAATAATGGCTGTTTGCCGTCGGTCAAAGAGATGAACCGCCAGGAAGCATCGTGGAGAGCGATTTGGGCCCAGCGAGAATAGATGGCTTCGTCGACGAAAATAGGGAGTGAACTCAGATGGTAGAGACGACTAACAAAGTAGGCCAGGGTGATGCCTAAGATGATCAAAATGTCGCGCCATTTTAGCTTTGGAAACCACTGCATTTATCCATTATAGCCTAAGTTTTGTGGCCCGGGAAAGAACTAGACTGACAATAATCGGAAGATAAATAATCACCGAGACAAAGTTGAGCGAGTTGAGCCAGAAGCCAGTCGCAATATAAGGAACATAATAAACAAGACCTGCAAGACTAGCCAAGACAATCCAGATACGGGCTAGGACATGATCGACAAGGACAGTCGGAATGATCGCCCAAACGAGATACCACGGCTGGAAGCGACCGGGCAAGATGAGAACAGGGAGAAGTAGGACAAGCGAAGTAAATAGTATTTTCATTTTCGGATTCTTGATGAAATAGAGTGGTAGGGTTAACGCAGTCACGTACTTGGTCCCGACCGAAGCAATCAGCGCGACGATGCTAGGTAATAGCTTGGATTTGAGACTATAGAGAATCGAAAGTAACAAGAAAGCGATCATGACGGCATCATTGTGTCCATTGACGACTACATCCAACAACAGAAATGGATTAAGTGCCAAGAAAAGTTGTGACTGCACAATTTTGGACTTTGCGAAATTTAGCTCCTCACCGAGTTTGCCGACGAGATAGATACACCAAACGAAAAACCCGGACATCGAGATTTTCATCAGATAAAGTACGGGGACGAATTTGCCGAGTCCAAATAGATAGGCAGGTGACTCGATGGCAGTAAAGACTGGACCATAGGCTGAGGGCGTGTGGACCCAGCGCATAAAACGGAGCCAGAGATCACCGGTAAACTCGAGAGGCGCATGAAGATGGGGATTCATGTGATAGAACCATAAGATCTTGCCATGAAACATATAGTTGTAGACATCATAGGAGAGCATAGGATAGGCAAAAGTAAGAACTGCAATAATAATTAGAATAACTTTCCAGGGTAATTTGATGATTTTTTTATTTTTATAGTAAGCCAATATCGCTATGTAGAGCACACACATGAGAGTCATAATGATGAGATAAACTTTGATGGAGCTTGGTCGGTCGAAATAAATCAAATGCTGGAGCGAGCCGACTAGACGAAGAAAGAGAGGATGACTAGATAGAGTCAAGTTGTAATCGAGGAAGCCATATGAGTAGATGAATAAACACAAGGAGCAGAGAAGATAAAGGACTTGAAGGATCATAAATTATATTTGCCGAGGAGATCATTGGCTCTGACCCGCATAATCTCGAAAAGCATTTCAATAGACTCTTTGATGAAATTGCGCGATTTGCCCATGGTGGTATCTTCGTTTTTCCAGACTACCCTCACCTCTTTGATTTTGGCCCCAAGTTTTTTGGCGACGTGCAAGAGCTCGACATCGTAAGCCGTGACTTTCCAGCCAATTGCATTGTTCACTCGGCCGAAGAGCCGCATGTGAGAAAAGATCCGATTGGCTAGCTTAGTTTCAATGAGTTTAAATCCACACTGGGTATCATGAATTTCGGGAAGCAAGATCATCCGCCTGACTAGGAGGAACACAATAGAAGCTAACTGGCGAATAGCAGTAGTATCGGCGCGCTTGGCGCCACGAGAGCCAATCACGACATCATAGCCTTTGTCTGCTGTCCAGGGCAGGAGCTTTTCTAGCTCAGAAATAGGGGTCGACTGATCCATGTCTGTGAGTAAGACGTATTGACCTCTGGCGGCTTTGATACCTGCACGCAAGGCATAGGGCTTGCCGGCATGTTGGTTGTAAATAATTTTGATCTCTTGGTGCTTGTCGATGTACTCTTTGATAGCTAAGACGCTGGTATCGGTCGAGCCATCATCGGAAATGATGATTTCGAAAGCGTATTTTTGTTTTTTGAGATAAGAGACAATGTTACTTAGTACCCCGCGTTTGACGTTTTCGATCTCGTTGTAGTTGGGGATGAGGATTGTAACTAGTGGTTGCATAATTTTTATTGTATCAGTGATCGAGCGTCATTGTCGCGACCCAAGTAGAGTATACAACTCGCTCATTATTTATAATTTTTCTTGGTATAGCAAACTCGTTAATAGTTGGATGACCAAGATATTCGCTGATGGCTGGATGCGTAGGCCCAGTTGCAAAAATAAGTGTATTTGTTTCATCGTCTAATGGGCACGACTTATCATCACAGATATCGAAGGCAATTCCAGCTACATCTATGGAAGGATGATTATTTGACAATGATAAATAATATTCGACTGAAGTAGTGAAAGTCCCTTGTGTGCCAAAAATATTGTATTTTCTGCCATTTGCCTCGCGAACTATATAGTCGGCAACTCCCTGAGCTCTTTTTGTCTGAGAAGAATCAATAGTATGAAGATTGTATATCAAAGTAGGAATACTCCAAATAAAAAGATAGCTAACAAGCAATAGAGCTAGATATTTAATATATAACTTAGAAGAAGAAATGAGTGTAGCAAATCCCATCGCAATGACAGGAAATAAATGAGAAATGTAGTGAACGTTGATCGTACTCTTTAGCAAAGAAACAAAAAATAATGTCCCTAAAATCAAATACCAAAGAAACCAACCACCACTAATGAGAGGTAGTGCAAAAAGAAACAGCACGCCTGCTAATAGGATTATAAGTGGATTCACTTGAGTGAGCATAATAGAACTACTGGCAATAATACCCTTAAAGACGAGTGTAGAGTTGGCATATAATCGAGAAATATAAGTGCTATCTATCGCGCCTTTACCATCGCCATCTTTAAGATAAGTCAAAAATGCACCAGAATTGACAAATCCATGACGTATTTCGAATAACCAAAAAGGCATGGAGGTAATGAGAAATCCCATAAAAACTAGAATAAGTCCCAGAAACCATTTTTTTTCACCCCATAATTTTGCCATTAGTACCAAGGCTACAGCTGATAGCGCAACATAGTGAAGCTGGAAGATGACCCCAGCGCATAAACCAAGGCAAAGCCAACTTAGTTTATTTTTACTGTCAAAAATAAATAACAAAAGTGTAGCAAAAAATGGAACGATATTTGGATTCCAGGACGCTCGGCTATAATTGATCATAATGGGAGTTAAAGCATAAACCATTCCTGCCATAATTCCAGAGTTAAGACCATATTTCCTATAGGCATAAAGAAACAGCAATAGTGTCGTTGCAACGCCAAAAATTCCAACCATAATAGCAGGTCCCACTGGGTTCATATTGGATATGAGTAGTGGAGGCAACATCAGATAGTAATACAAAGGACCTAGATACATATTTCCAACCGAAGTTTGCGGGCCTAGCAGAACTGGCTTACCTGTATCAATCATTTTCTTAACGATCAATACATCACGGGCTTCATCATTGTGAAAAGTAAAAGTATGATCAATCCGATAAAAATGAGTAAATATTGAAACGCACAACAAAACAACAAGACTGATCCAAAATTTTACTTTGTTACCCTGAGTTCTTTCCATAATTTAAAACTTTCCCTAAAGGCACGAATAATGACGCTTGGATGACTACCTGTTTGAGTCCCAAGTCGACGAGAATAATGAGTAACTGGAGTTTCGTATATTGTCAGCCCGAGACGTTTAAGTCTTATCATAATTTCGGTAATTGTAATCGCGCTCTCGGTAACTAAGGGGAGATTTTTGAGATATTTACTAGGGATAAGTTTATACGCACAATCGACATCCTTCATCCAAAGACCAAAAAATAATAAATTCCAATATTTGAGTAATATCTGAGCCAATATTATTCGTAGAATAGGATCTCGTCGTTTTAGTCGACGTCCAACCACAATATCAGCCTTGTCTATCAATGAAACAAAACGAACTAATTCTGAGAAGTGGAATTGTCTATCGGCATCGGTGAAGAATGTCCACTCATATTTGACTGATTTGATACCCGTCTTGACAGCTGCCCCATATCCTCGATTTTTAGTGTGTGAGACTAGTCTGATATGTGGATCTTTAGTGGCAATTGAACTAACGATTGAAGCAGTATTATCACTACTCCCGTCATTGACGACAATAACTTCGTATTTATCTGCAACTTGAGGCGCATACACTAAGGCATCGGCGATAGTGGTCGAGATATTAGCCTCCTCGTTGTAGGCAGGGAAAAAGATTGAAAGAGAATTCAGCTTTTGTTTAGACATGTAAGTATTCTACCCTAACCTTTTAGATAAGAACAACTAATCTTTTTCATAGATTTTGACGGAATCATTTGAGAAAATTTCTTTAAAATGAGGCGTTACCTTAATCTTGTCAATGAAGAGAGAGTAATCTTCATCTGACTTAATAAGATACCAATATCTGGCATCTATCTTGGCTATGTCGATAAATTGAGGCTTGATAATGAGTTGCTCCCTAGCTTCATAGTCTACATGAGTAACCATAAGCTGATCTACGTCGACAAAATATGTTTGCTGTCCACTGAGTGCAGAAATGTAGGCATCTTTTTTGTGGCTGTATGTAGGAAAAACTGCTCCCTTAGGTAAATGCGAAAGAAAATCTAGTGCATCCAGCTCTCCTTGGTTAATAACTTTTTGCGGTTCATAGATATATCTAAGCTGTTCGATATCGTTGGGAATTGTCAAAATCACAATTAGTCCCACCAGTATTAGATTTAGAAATTTTTTACTGTTCAATAAATTGAATAACGTCTCGGCCGCAAAAAAACTAGAAAGGAAAACTCCATAATAGAGAAATTGCATAGTATTAAACCACCCTCTGTCTTGGATAAACAAGATAGGCATTAAAGTAACAATTATGATTGTCAACAGCATTACAATTTGTAGACGCGTTAGTTTTTTGCCGATAATTTTAATTGGCAAACTAAAAAGCATAATCAGGCGCGTGCCAAAATTGACCATCAAGAAAAGAATTAGTGAGTATACTTCTATGGCAATTAATCGAGGTGATATTCCATTCTCATATAAAAAATATCTGGCATTGACTAGATTTTGATTATAAAAAAGAAGAGTATCTTCGATCATTTGATGAGTTAGAGCAAATGGAATAAAAACAAATGGAGATTTAATTGCTAAACCACTGGTTTTATAAAAGAGAGAGAAGGATATTGCTAGAAAAATTAATGGGGAAAAAATATTCTTGAGAAAAATTGATAGTTTTTTATGTTCAAATAAAGATAATAAATCATATAGCCCTACCAAACTGATAGCGACTGCTCCGCCATAGAACTTGAGACTAGCTGAAACAAAAACTAGAACGCCAATCAGAAAATTTTGTTTCCATTGCCTAGTCCCGGTTACTAACAATAGTATTCCAAGGATAGTAAGTAGTGAATAGGCAAATTGAAGATTTAAAAATATCAAACCTGGCTGGATTGATGTCACAACGGGAAAACCCTTGAGTGCGGCATAATAGAGAGTTTGATCTTTGTATAGTGGTATCAAGTAAGTAAAAGAACTGCCGAGAAACATAAAGAAAAATAATGACCAAATATATTTTGGTGACTTGTTAAGACGCAATCCCAAAATAACCAGTAAATAGACATAAATAGGAATGAATATAACCGGCAATAACTTAAAAAAAGCAAATATTGACGGGATCCCCAACTTGGTTAATCCAAAAATAATTAAATCTAGAAAATAATTGTATCCATTGAGATACGCTCCAGACATTTCTGGGTGAATGAATGGGTACGAATTGAACGACATTTTGACCAGGGATAGATGCCACATGGCATCATGTAAATGCCACCCTCCTATGTGCAAGCCACAAATGCCATTGGCACAACTATTGTTACCATTGCCAATAATAAACGACAAGCTTAGAAACGTGTATATAATCACTAGTATTAGGAGGCTTTTGTGTCTCCATACATATTTTAAAACTTCCATGCTCCTATGATACATCAGGTGAATAAGTTAGGCTATAATGAGGTTATGAAGTTATTTGATAAGCCTGTTTTGTTAGTAGTAATGATAGCAATTTTGTCGGTTATCTTGATGTGGACGCCTTTTCTTCTCAAGATCGATAGATTTTGGGGGATAGATTTTAACGGACGTTCTATGCAGACTATAGTGGAAAATTTTGATGGTATTAATTTTTTAGTTATCGCAAAATCCTTGTATGACCCGAAAACTATCGAAGTGCAATACGCTAGCATCCTTTCTGGTAGACAAAATTTGTATTTTTCTGCTCATTATCCTGGATTTCCACTACTAATTAAACTGTTCGATACTATCCTATCTGGACCAAACGCATTATTGTCAGCGATTATCGTAAGTAATGCCTTGCTTGCATACGCCCTATATATCTTTTTTGTATCAATAACTAAAGATAAAAAGATGTCGTTATATCTATCAGTGATTTCTCTTTTTATTCCTGCCAGGATGATGTCCATGAGGATGGTGGGTTCAAATGAATCTTTATTTATGTTTTTCGTGTTGACCTCATTAGTAGCATCCATACAAAATAAACATTGGATTGCTGGATTAATTGGTAGTGCTGCCGTACTTACTCGTAGCCCAGGAATACTGCTTTTCTTTGCGTATATGTGCAAACCTGCCATAGATTGGTATAAATCAAGGAAAGTAGAATGGAATGATATAATTCCATATCTTCTAATTCCCTTATCTTTGGTAGCGTTGTGGATTTTTTACGGAGTCGAATTTGGAGACTTCCTCGCATATTTTAAAGTTGGAGGCAATATCAATTTATACTTTCCTCCGTTTATGATTTTTGGAAGTAATTTTGACTGGATTTCTGGAATGTGGCTAGAAGATATTATCTATACATATGGATTTTATAGTATAGGAATAGGGCTTTTCATAAATGACTTTGGGAAACAGAAGAAGGAGTTCGCCGTATTAGGATATTTTGCCCTTATATATATGGCAATGATTATATTTGTAGTTCATCGAGATATTTCTCGTTATGTTCTGCCAATTTCCCCGATAATAATCGCTGGATTTAGCAAATATCTAAATAACAAATACTTTCGATACGGAATATTTATTCTATTGATCCCAATTGTACTTTATTCATGGAATTTTATTTTAAATAACGTCCAGCCGATTATGGATTGGGCACCGTTTCTATGAAAAGATTCCTGACTATTATCCTGCTTTTTGTTGCATTCTTTGTCACGATGGTAGTGATTATCCCGAGTGGTAGTCATTACTGCAATTTAGATAAGTGCGGAATGTATTTTTGGGGAGCACACGAACATGATGCTATTTGGCATTTAGCTCTAGCAAACAATTCTTTTAAAGTATGGCCATTTACCTTCCCGACTTTTGCTGGAGAAACATTATCGGGATACAACGCTATGTACGATATAGTCTTAAGCACAATCGCGCGATTAACCAAAATTGATGCTGTCTTTTTGTATTTTAAAATACTTCCACTGCTATGGTTCGGGACTATGATTTACACTTGGTCCAAATTCGGAAATCTATATTCAAAAAATAAATGGTACACTTGTTCATTATTGTTTTTCGTATTTTTTGGTAATTCTTTTAGTTATTTGCTTAGACTGGGACATGAGGGTATTATTTGGGGAGCAAGCGGTCTTTTGGCTATGCAATCTCCACAAGTTTTAACCAATATGCAGTTTGCTTGGTCATTACCAATTTTAGCCATTATTCTCATTCATTTTTTTGAAAGAAAAAGTGGAATCAAGAATGCGCTAATACTAGGTCTTTTAGTTTTTCTGACAATGGGATTAAAATTCTATGGGGGAGTAATAATACTTGGAATGGCAACGATATATTCGATTAGCTTTTTACTAGAAAAGAACAACAGATCATTTTTTGAAAATATTTTAACTACAACTATCGGATTTGTTTTAGCCACAATATTGTTTTATGACCCATTTAAAGTTAGCAGTGATCCAGTGATGTCGATAAAACTACTGGCTACTGTTCATCCGATAATTGAAGATGCTGGACTAATTTTCCTACCACAAATCGCCAATCTGAGAAATATTCTTATAGCTCAGGGACCAAGTATTCGCTTAGTATTAATAGAGCTCGCTACTTTTGTATTATTTATAATATTTAATTTTGGTACAAGGATCATTGGTATTTGGTCAGTAAATTTTAATTGGAAACTACAGAAAGACAAATATTTTCATATCACAATTCTACTTGGCATAGCAGCTGGAATTATTTTGAATATTACTTTAGTGCAAAGAGGTGAATGGTGGAATACCGTTCAATTCCTATACTACTCACTAATACTGAGTGCAATATATGCAGCTGGAACTCTGGCTAAATTAATTGATAATAAGAGTCTGGCAAATATGCTATTGGCAATAGTAGTTGTAATATTAACGATGCCCAATGCCGTAGATACCACTAGAGTATTTTTTAGTTTTCCACCTAATAGCTATGTAAGCGACACTGAATTACAAGCTTTAAAGTTTTTGTCTAATTTGCCCACCGGAACCACTCTTGCTTTACCAACTGGAACGATTAACCAATATAGCCTTACCCGCCCAAATCCTTTGTACACAACTTTTGACACAGCCTATGTAGCTGCCTTTTCCCATAAGCCAACCTATCTAAATGATATGGTTCAGATGCGTCTTACAGACATTAAATATCAAGAAAGATATATTAATGTTTCTACAAATAACTGCTTGGTATTAAATGAAATTAAGTATATTTATGTATCAGGGGGAGATTATCAAATGAACAAGTGGTTGAAATGTCCAAATGAAATAGTGCCAATTTTTACTAATTCTGAAGTTGTTATATACAACGTGAAAACTAAAAATTTTTGATAAAACGATTAACGATTAAGTTAGAGAGACTCAGATAAACAAACGGCAAAATAACTAGGAAATATCTGGGGAAAGGCGCTTGTACCCCAAGGAATAATAAGTAAGATATTGGAATTATTTCAGTAAGAAATAATGTGTCGATTCGTATTTTTTTTAACGATACCAATACATTATTAATACTAAATCCTAAACTTAAAGGCCATAAAAGACTCCAAGTCGATCCTCGGACGAAACCATAACTATCCCACCAACTTTTCCAGTAGCCAGATGTAAAGAGTAAGACTGATGCACCAAAGTATGTGGCTGTATTATGAACTAGTCGGTACTTGAGCGTCTTAAGCATATGCCAGACTAAATTGAATTTCAAACCTTCATGGATGTATGATTGACTATAAAATAGTGTGTATATTACGAGCGAAAATGCTAGATGATAAATGTATTCTTTGTTTATCTCATGCCTATAATACTTATATAATGTAATTAACACTATAAAGAATCCTGGAGTAATCCAAAATTTACAGCCAGCAAATAACGCCAGTAGTATACCTTGCCCCACCCAGTTTTTATTGTCATAAAAGATCAGATAGAAATATCCTAACATAAATACAGTTTGTCCCATATCCAGAAGTGGCTGATTTAAAGTGTCGATAAATAATGGGTCTATAATAATAAGAATTGCCCCTAATAAACCTATTAATGAATTACCTGATATCCTAGTTCCTAAAAGATAAACTAGCTGTGGCAAGATAAACCCAAAAATAATTTGAATAATTAGTGGGTTACCTAAGATAAGAGTAGCAAAACCAAAGAGATATTTAACTACGGGTGGATGTTCGAAATTATTTTGCGATGGATCTCCTCCTCTGGCATATATGTATCCTGTAGCTAGATATATATCACCATCAGATAGAAATATTCTATTAGATACTTCATGCGTGATGTCTTGTGATTGATAATAACGTTCTATTAAACCAGGATTGAATCTAAACTTAAGAGTGTCACCACGAAATGTTAAAACTATTAATAAAAAGACTGTAGAAATTAGAGCATGGTGATAGAATTTAGTCTGAAGCATACAGAGTAAAAACTACAATCATTTCTTTTTCCAGACGAACTTGGAATAGGCAAAGAAATTCCAGAACATGCCGATCAAGATGCCGACGATCGAAAAGACCATGCCAGTGTCGACGTGGATGTTAAGAATTGGAAGAATGAACAAGGGGATCAGACCAATGAACTTTTCTCCCATGAAGGCAATGGCCATCTGAATAACAATCGATCCAGCAGAAGCGAGGTTGAACTGGAGAAATTTGCCCGGAATCTGGATGGCGCTCAACTTGCGATCGGCGAATGTCCATAGATTACTGAGGGTAAAATTGGAGACGATGGCCGTCTCGATCGAGAGGAAGTTGGCCAGTTGATATCCGAGACCCATGCGATAAAAATAGAGAGCTGTGATCTGAACAAGCGTACCTGTACCACCAGTGACTAAAAATTTGAAGATGCGATTGTTAACAATTTCTTTGATTCTGACTTTCATGATGTACCTCAGTGTATTAAATATATATTCTGGACCCAATTTTGAATGGCCCTCTGTGCGATCACGAAAGACAAAGGGTACTTCGGCTACTTTATACCCTTTTTGAATAGTTTTCACTAAGAAACCAATCTGCCAGGTATAGCCGTAAAAAGCCACATTGTTCATCGTCTGCATAATATCGCTCACCACTGCCGTTTTGATGGCACGATAACCAGTAGTCCAATCGTGAACGCGGAAATTGCCCATGACAAAGCGGATAAACTGATTGCCCATAATAGAGAGGAATTTGCGGTAGAAAGGCCAAGTACTCGGAATCCCTCCCCCTCTAATATAACGTGAGCCAAATACTAGATCATTACCATCCCTAAGTGAAGCGAGCATGGCTGGAATAATTGTTTCGTCATGTTGCAAGTCTGAATCAAACTGGAAAAGAATATCTGCTTGATATTTGGAGATTGCAACACTAAAGCCTTTTTTATAGGCATGTCCTAGACCGCCTTTCCTTTTGTTGTTGAGGATATGGACAAAGGGATATTTGGCGATGAGCTGGTCTATTTGTTTACTTGTCCCATCAGGCGAATTATCGTCGACAAAAAGAATGTGCATATCATATCCCTGACACTGACGAAAGACTCGATGCAAAGCAACGACAACTGGGCCCACATTTTTGACTTCGTTGTAGGTAGGAATGACAATGACGACTTTTGGCATACGGCTTACAACTTATGGCTAACAGTGTAATAATCAAGAGTTTGTTTGATACCGGTTTTGAAGTCGACCTTGGGCTCCCATTTGAGCAGTTTCTTGGCTTTAGTAATATCTGGACAGCGACGTTTGGGATCGTCTGGCTGGGCGGTAGACTTTTCCCTAGCTAGCTTGGAGCCAGCAACACCCTCGAATATTTTAATGGCTTCATTTAAGCTGATCTCGGTCGGATTGCCGAGATTGATCACTTGGCCGAGAGCTTTGTCACTCTCATAGACTTTGATAATCCCAGAAAGCAAATCATCGATATAACAGAAAGAACGAGTCGACTCCCCATCGCCATACATTTTGAATGGTTTGTGATTCACAAACGAATCAACGAGATTGATAGTGAAGCGACCGTCATCGAGTCGCATATTAGGACCATAGGTATTGAAGATGCGGATAACCTTGATTTTTGTACCGCCTAAACGGTGATAGGCGAAAGCCAGCGACTCCATCGCGCGCTTGCCCTCGTCATAGCAACTACGCAGACCATTGGGATTGACGTTGCCCCAATAACCTTCTGTTTGAGGATGGACTAGCGGATCACCATATATCTCACTAGTAGAAGCGAAGATGATCTGGCAGTGATTAGCGTGAGCTAGCTCGAGCATGCGCTGGCTACCTAAAGTATTGACCATAAGAGTTTCGACTGGATAGCGCATGTAGGAGACGGGACTGTCGGGGTTCGGACTGGCGGGACAGGCGAAGTGAAAGATCGCATCCAAACTAGACGGCAGATCAGGTAGTGGCTGACAGATATCGTGCTCGACTAAGGTGAAGTTGGACTGCCCCATGAGATCTTTGATGTTCGACTTGGAACCAGAGAGGAAATTGTCGACGCAGATAACCTCGTCACCATGCTCTATAAAGTAATGACAAAGATGCGAGCCTATAAAGCCAGCGCCACCAGTGATTAAGATTTTTGCCATATGTATTAGACCAACTTTCTTTTTCCTAAATTTTTTCAAGTTCGAGATCGGACTCGACCAT